>ERZ826220.3836-NODE-3836-length-11163-cov-3.415916_pt1 | contig 11163 bp, 9 predicted proteins | sample MGYA00519927_ERZ826220 | MGnify/ENA primary metagenome ERZ826220 (study PRJEB31778, sample SAMEA3449225) | human gut metagenome | biome: human gut; feature: human-associated habitat; material: faeces | place: United Kingdom | collected 2010/2012 ...
GGGGGGCGGGAGATCTGCGCCGCCGCCAGCCACGGCAGCGTCCTCGGCTGCCAGTTCCACCCGGAAAAATCCGGGGCGGTCGGACTGAAAATTATTGAGGAGTTTTTGAAGAAGTAAAGGCTTCCCCCGCGGGGGAAGCTGTCAGCGGCCCCGCCCGTTGACTGATGAGGGCCGACCTTGCCGTTGCAGCCCATCAACGGGCAATAATGGCAAACCTGCCCCTCATCCGGCCCTGCGGGGCCACCTTCCCCCAAGGGGGGAAGGCTTTATTGCTAACGCCCTGTGCGATTCCGCACAGGGCGTTGCTTTTTCCCCCGCAATAGGCTATAATGTACCTTGTATAAATGTGCAAAGGGGAATTGCTATGTCCTGTGACTTGCTCGTCGGCTCCACCGGGTTTGTGGGGGGCAACCTGCTGGCCAAACATACCTTCGCCGCGGCATGTCACAGCAGTGACATAACCGCGCAGTACGGCACCCGCCCGGACCTCTGTGTCTACGCGGGCGTGTCGGCGGCCATGTTCCTGGCCAACGCCGACCCGGAGGCCGACCTTGCCGTCATGCGCGCCGCGCGGGAGAATATCCGCCAAATCGCGCCCAAAAGACTTGTCCTGATTTCCAGCATTGCCGTGCTGGCAGACAGCCGCGGCGTCTATGAGGACAGCCCCGCGCAGGACACCGAAGCTCTGCCCGCCTACGGCAAAAACCGTCTGCAATTGGAGCGCTGGGTGCGGGAGGACTTCCCCGACGCGCTCATTGTGCGCCTGCCCGCACTGTACGGTGCCGGCATCAGGAAAAACTTCCTCTTTGACCTGCACACCATCACCCCGGCCATGCTCAGGCCGGAAAAATACAGCGAGCTGGCGGCAAAATCACCGCTTGTCAAATCAGCCTACACGCTGGCGGACAACGGCTTTTACAAGCTGAACGGCACCGCCGACCCGGCAGCGCTGCGCACCTTTTTTGCAGCCAACGACTTCAACGCCCTGGCCTTCACCGATGCCCGCAGCCGCTACCAGTTCTATAATTTAGGCCGTCTCTGGTCGGATATGGAGGCTGCCCGCGCCGCTGATGTAAAGCTGCTGCATCTCTGCACGCCGCCGGTCTCTGCCGCCGAGGTCTACACCGCCGTGACCGGCAAAGCGGACTGGCACAATGAACTGCCTAAGCCCCCGTTTGACTACGACCTGCGCAGCCGCCACGCGGCGCTTTTGGGCGGCAGCGGTGATTACCTTTGCACAAAACAACAGGAATTGGATGATATTACGCGCTTTATGCGCAGTTGGAGGGACTGACCCATGCCGAGCTATCAGCTTGCCATCTCGAATATTGCATGGCAGAAGGACGATGACGAAACCGTATACGCGGCCATGCAGCAGGCGGGCTTCACCGGCCTGGAGCTGGCCCCGACCCGCATTTTCTCCGAAGCACCGTATGAAAACCTGACGAGTGCGCTGCTGTTCGGCGGCTACCTCAAAAACCGCTGGGGCTTCTCGGTGCCCAGTCTGCAAAGCATCTGGTACGGCCAGAAGGGCAATATCTTTGACCCTGCCGACACCGAGCACCTGCTGGACTATACGGCGCAGGCGTTCCAGTTTGCCCACAGCCTGAACTGCCCGTCGCTGGTGTTCGGCTGCCCGAAGAACCGTATGCGCCCGCTGGGGGCCAACGATGCCGCCGCCGAGGCGTTCTTCATGCAGGCGGGCAATCTGGCCGCGCGGTACGGCGTGCATCTGGCGCTGGAGGCCAACCCGCCGATGTACACGAACTACCTGAACGGCACTGCCGACGCCTTTGCGCTCGTCAAGCGGCTGGACAACCCGGGCTTGTCGGTCAATCTGGACCTGTCCACCGTGCTGGCGCAGGGAGAGCACTTACAGAGCTTCATTGATGATATGCAGTATGTCAGCCATGTCCACATCAGTGAACCGGGTCTGGTCCCGATTGAGCGCCGCCCCGAGCACAAGGAGCTGGCGCTGCTGCTGGGGGCTGTCGGCTACCGCGGCTTCGTCTCCGTCGAGATGGCCCACACCGACGTGGATACGATCCGCCGCACGATGGACTATATCGCGGAGGTGTTCGCATGATCGAGTATGAGCGCACAAACTTGAACGGCGTGCCCGACTACACGGCTGTGGAGTTTGAGGGCCGCCGCCATGACTACTGCCTGCTGATCCCCGTCATCAACGAGGGCGCGCGCATCCTGACCGAGCTGGGCCGCGCCCAGAAGGCGGGCATCGACCAGCTCTGCGACATCGTCATCTGCGACGGCGGCTCCACCGACGGCAGCATGAAGCGGGAGACGCTGGCGCTCTACCACGTCAACACGCTGCTGACGAAAACCGGCCCCGGCAGGCAGGGCGCCCAGCTGCGCATGGGCATGTATTTTGCGCTGGACCGCAATTATAAAGGCATCCTGACTATTGACGGCAACAACAAGGACTCCATCGAGGATGTGCCCGAGTTTATCGCAAAATTGCAGGAGGGCTATGACCTCGTGCAGGGCAGCCGGTTTATCCGCGGCGGCCACGCCATCAACACGCCGCCGGTGCGCTATGTCGCCGTGCGGCTCATCCACGCGCCGCTCGTCAGCCTGGGGGCGCACCAGTGGTTCACCGATACGACCAACGCCTACCGCGCCTACAGCCGCGAGTACCTGACCCACCCGGATGTCCGCCCGCTGCGCGATGTCTTTGGCGGGTATGAACTGCTGGCGTATTTAAGCATCCGCGCGACGCAGCTGGGCCTGAAGGCCTGCGAGGTCCCCGTGACCCGCGCCTACCCTGCCACCGGCAAGACGCCGACGAAGATCAGCGGCTTCAAGGGCAACAGCGACCTGATGAAGGTCCTGCTGAATGCGCTGGCCGGGAAGTATAATCCGTAAGTTCTATTTTGCAAAGATGTAGGGGCGAGCAGTGCTCGCCCGCGGTACTTGGCGGCAGCCGCGAAGTGCCCGGGTCGATGATGAGCATCGACCCCTACAATGCCGGGGCGGATCCCATATCCACCCGGCAATCGTCCGAAGGAATGTAAAAAGGGGAAACGCTCTATGACCTACGATAAAATCATCCTCGGCGCGGGGCTGTACGGCCTGTACGCGGCGCAGAAATGCGGTGCGGCGGGCCAGCGCGTCCTTGTGCTGGAGCGCGACCCCGCGCCCTTCATGCGCGCGACCTACATCAACCAGGCCCGTGTCCACATGGGCTACCACTACCCGCGCAGCTACTCCACGGCTATCAAGTCCGCCCACTATTTTGAGCGGTTCTGCAATGATTACGGCTTCTGCCTGCACACCGAGTTTGACCAGGTCTACGCCACCAGTGCGCACTTCTCCTGGACGAACGCGGCGGAATTCCGCCGGTTCTGCGCGGCGGCAGGCATCCGCTGCGACGACGTTGCGCCCGAGCGCTACTTCAACCCGGGCCTCTGCGACGGCGCATTCCTGACCACCGAGTACACCTACGATGCGCAGATACTCAAGCGCTGGTTTCTGGAGCAGCTCGCCGCACTGCCCAACGTTGAGGTACTGTACAGCCACAAGCCGACGGCCATCGAGAAGGTCGGCAGTGCGTGGCGCGTGCAGGCGGGGGACATCACCGCCGAAGCGCCCTATCTGCTCAACGCGACCTATGCGGGCGTCAACGACGTACACGCCATGCTCGGCCTGCCGCCGTTCGGCATTAAGTACGAAAAATGCGAGATCATTTTGTGTACTGTGGACAAAAGCCTGAAAAACACCGGCATCACGGTCATGGACGGGCCGTTTTTCAGCCTGATGCCCTTCGGCCGGACCGGCCTGCACAGCCTGACGAGCGTGACCTTCACCCCTCATGAGACGAGCTATGACAGCGTCGCGACCTTCCCGTGCCAGCAGGAATGCGGCGGCGTGTGCAAGCCGGGCAGCCTGTACAACTGCAATGAGTGCCCGGCCAAGCCGCAAAGCGCCTGGCCCTACATGAGCCAGTTGGCCCGTAAGTATTTAAAGGAAGAATACGGCTTTGCCTACCACAGCAGCCTGTTCAGCATGAAGCCCATCTTAAAGGCCAGCGAGATCGACGACTCGCGCCCGACGGTGGTCCGCGTGATGAACGACGAGCCGAAGCTCGTCAGCGTGCTGTCCGGCAAGATCAACACGGTATACGACCTGGACGAGGTATTGGATGTATGACGCTTAAAGACAACAATTTTATTTCGGCAGTCGTCTACCTGCACAACGACGGCGCGCGCGCCGTGGAGTTCTGCCGCACGGTGGCCGCAGAGCTGGACGCCAACTTTAAACAATATGAGCTGGTCGTCGTGGACGACGCCTGCACAGACGACACGGTCAAACAGCTGCGCGCCTGGGGCGGGGAACAGGACGCCCCGCTGACGATTTTGCACATGAGCATCTACCACGGGCTCGAGGACGCCATGAACGCCGGCCTCGATGCCGCCATCGGCGACTATGTCTATGAGTTCGACTCCACCGAGCTCTGCTACGCGCCGTCGCTTATTATGCAGGCATACAGGGCGGCGCTGGACGGCAGCGATATTGTGTCGGTCTGCCCGCGCACCGTGCGCGGCGGCAGCAGCCTGTTTTATAAGGTGTTCAACGCCCACTCCCAGAGCACCTACCGCCTGCGCACCGACGCGTTCCGTCTGGTGACGCGCCGCGCCATCAACCGCGTCCATGCGTCCAGCACGCACCTGCCCTACCGCAAGGCGGCCTACGCGGCCAGCGGCTTACGGATGGTCGATCTGGAATTTGACGGCCAGCTGACCGTTAAGCAGAAGGGCCGGTTCAATCTGGCGCTGGACAGCCTGACGCTCTACACGAACTTCGGCTTCAAGGCCAGCGTGACCGTCACGCTCTGCATGATGGCGCTGGCACTGGCCGAGCTGATCTATACCCTCGTCATCTTCGCCACCGGCCACCCGGTAGAGGGCTGGACGACGACGATGTTCGTCATCACCGTCGGGTTTGCGGGGCTGTTCGCCGTGCTGACCATCGTCGTCAAGTATCTGTCGCTGCTCTTAAATCTGACGTTCAGGCAGCAGAAATATCTTGTGGAAAGCATTGAGAAGCTGCAAAAATAACGCATGAGGAAGTTACCGATGAAGCATTTTTGCCCGCGGCTGTCCCGCCGCGCTTTCTGGGTGCTCTGCGCCCTGCTGGTCTGCCTGCGTCTGGCGCTGACGGGCTTTCAGCAGGCGTACATCTGGGTGGGCGGTGCGCCGCTGGACGACGAGCTGATGTTCCGCGCGGCCAACCATATCACAGCCGGGCAGTGGCTGGGCGCGTATGATTATCTGACACTGTCCAAGGCCATGTTCTTCCCGGTGTGGCTGGCACTGCTGCACGCGCTGCACCTGCCGTACCTTATCAGCGGCGCGGCGCTCTGGTGCGGGGCGGCACTGCTGGCAGCGATTGCTTTTTCGACGCTGTGGCGCAAAAAAGACCCTGGACAGGGCCGTGTGCTGACGCTCGGTCTGTTTGCGGCGCTGGCGTTTCTGCCGTCGAGCTGGGCGGCCTACACGCTGCGCGTCTACCGGGACAACATCTTTCCGGCGCTGTGTCTGTACTTCTTTGCAGGCATGGCGGGCATGGCGCTGCGCGCGGTACTCACGCCGGAAAAGCCGCTCTGGCCGTGGCTGGCCGCGGCGGGCGCAGGTCTGGCCTGCGGCTATCTTGACCGCGAGGACGCCGGGCTGTTCCTGCTGCCGTTCGCCGCGGCGGCCACCGTCATTGTGGGCGTGGTACTGGCGGGCAAGCGCCGCTGGAAGGCTCTGGCCGCGCAGGTCATCCCGTATGTCATGCTCGGCGTCGGCGTGCTGACCTTCTGCACCCTCAATTACACACACTACGGCGTGTTTGCACTGTCCGACTTTTCGGAAGGCTCCTTTGCCGCGGCGATGGGCGCGATGATGCGCGTGGACACCGACAGCACCGCGCCGTACCTCTCCGTGCCCGCCGACGCCCGCGAGAAAATTTACGACGCTGTGCCGGAATTGGAGCCGCTGGCCTACTGGCTGGAGGAGGACGTCCAGCTGCAGAATGATTTCCGCGACCCAGATCTCGACGACTACCGCGCGGGCAGCTTCTATTGGGCCATCCGCCGCGCCGCGCAGTTTGAGGCGAATGGCTTCCAGCAGCGCGTCCAGCCCTTCGCCCTTCTTGGCGCTGATTGCAATCGCGCCGGGCCATTCGTTTGCCGTAACGCCGGGCAGATCGGCCTTGTTGATGACGTCGATCATCGGTTTATCTGCCGCGCCGAGGGACGAGAGCACTTCGAGCACAACGTCGTGCTGGCGGATCATCTCGCCGGATGCGCCGTCGGAAACGATCAGCAGCACATCGGCCAGCAGCGCCTCTTCCAGCGTCGAATGAAACGCATCGACCAGCGCATGCGGCAGCTTGCTGATGAAACCAACGGTATCAACCAGCAAAAACTCGCCGCCGGCAGGCGTTTTGACCGTGCGAACCACCGGATCGAGCGTGGCGAACAGCTTATCCTCCGCCAGCACGTCCGCGCCGCTCAGCGTATTGAGCAGGGTCGATTTTCCGGCGTTGGTGTAACCGACCAGCGCCACAACCGGCACCTTGTTTTTCTCTCTTCGGGCGCGCCGGAGACTGCGCTGACCGCTCAGTTCATCAATTTCCCGGCGCAGGTCGCTCATCCGTCTGCGGATGCGCCGCCTGTCCATTTCCAGCCGCGTTTCGCCCGGGCCGCGCGTGCCGATACCGCCGCCCAAGCGGGACATGGCCACGCCGTGACCGAGCAGGCGCGGAAGCTGATACGCCATCTGCGCCAGCTCAACCTGCAGGCGCCCCTCGCGGGACTGCGCCCGCTGCGCAAAAATATCCAGAATCAGCGTCGTTCGGTCGATGACCTTTGCGCCGCGCAAAATATCTTCGAGATTTCGCGTCTGCACGCCGGATAGCTCGTCGTCAAAGATCACAACGTCCGCGTCTCTGGCCTGACACGCCAGAGAGAGTTCGTCCGCCTTGCCGCTTCCGATATAGGTGGCCGTGTCCGGGCGCGTTTTGCGCTGGAGCATGGTTCCGACAACCTGAGCGCCGGCGGTTTCGGCCAGCCGCGCAAGCTCCAGCAGCGATTCGTCGCTATCCAGCCCCACCAGAAAAGCGCGTTCCTGCTCCTCCTGCGTGCTGTTCGGCGCACCGATCAGCACCTCGTCGTCCGCACGCTCAATCGCATCCATCCACGCGCGCTGCGGCAGCTTATGGATCGACACGATATTCGTCAGGTGAACCTGATTGACGCCGCCGACGTATGAACCGAGGAAAGCCGACTGTATGCCGGTTGCATAGCCGTCCTTTGCGCCGACGGCAGCCATTGCGTCAAAACGCATGGCGCGCAGAGAGCTGATATCCACATCGGAAAGCTGCGGATTTCCGCCCGGATGCGTATGGATGCAGCGCACCATGCTCAGGCGCTTTGTATTGCGGCGCAAATGCATATCCTTCAAATCGACGCTGCTGATTCCGCCGATGGTGATATCCAGCACTTCGCCGCTGCGCGAGATATACATGCTGATTTCCCGGTTGATTGCGCAGGAAAAAGCCGCCAGCGCATCGAGCAGCTCCGCCGGGGCGAAGACCTCCGCCGGAATTTCGATATCGTACAGCGTTTCCAGCTTAGCCAGCATCGAATCGCGTATACCCTCTTTATTGCCGTAAATCATCCGATTCAAAGACTCCTTTATCCGTTCATCACCCGGCAGAGCGCGTCAACCGCCTGCCGAATCTGCGTTTCATCATTTTCATTGCCCAGCGAGAAGCGCACATCCGCGCCTTCCGGCACATGCATGGCGCGAATCACATGGGAGCGCTCTCTTGCGCCGGCCGCGCACGCGCTGCCTGCCGATACCGCAATACCCTCCATATCCAGCCGCATCAGGAGCATGCTGGTGTCCTCGCCGGGAAACGTTACATGGAGCGTCCCCGGCAGGCGATTTTCTCGGTCTCCGTTGACGATTGCATTTGGAAAACGGCGCGTAATTTCGCCTTCCAGCAGGTTTCGAAGCGCGCGAATCCGTTCTGCGGTCTGTTCAAGCTCCGCGCAGGAAAGCGACAGCGCTTTACCCACGCCGACGATAGCAGGTGTGTTTTCCGTGCCCGCACGCAGGCCACGTTCCTGTTCGCCGCCGTAAATGAGATTGGCCATTTTTACGCCGTTTCTGATGTACAGCGCGCCGATGCCCTTCGGCCCATAAAACTTGTGCGCGGAGAGCGACAGCAAATCCACATCGAGCGCCTCGACGTCAACGGGAATGTGGCCGACAGCCTGCACCGCGTCGGTATGCATCAGCGCGCCATGCATATGCGCAACTTTGGCGATTTCAGAAATGGGCTGTATGGTTCCCACTTCATTGTTGGCCAGCATCACGGAAACCATGCCGGTTTCCGGGCGAACGGCGTTTTCAATCGCCTCTGGATCAACACATCCCTGACGATCGACCGGCACATAGCTCACCTCATACCCGAGCTTTTCCAGCGCCGCACAGGCGTTCAAAATCGCATGGTGTTCAACTTGAGTGGTCACAATATGGCTTTTTTCGGCCATAGCGCGCATCGCGCCGAACAACGCCCAGTTGTCGGCTTCCGATCCGCTGCCCGTGAAATAGATTTCGGCCGGTTTAGCGTGAATGGCGTCCGCAATCTGCCGACGCGCAGCGTCAATCGCCGCCCGCGCGCGCCGCCCTTCGGCATAAAGCGCGTTGGCGTTCGCCGCATGCTCCGTAAAATACGGGAGCATGGCGTTCAGCGCTTCCGGCCTGAGCGGCGTTGTCGCCGCATGATCCAGATTGATCATGTATTTTTATCCTCCCAAAGCGAACCCATTTTATATATTTTACCCCCCAACCCCATAGCCTGTCAATACGTCAAAAAGCGGGCAATGCCCGCCTTTACTTCCGCCGAAGTCTGCAAAACTTCAAAGCTTTGCTCACGCGGGCGATTCTACGCAATCGTTTATACGCAAAAAAGCGACGCATGCATCGCGCACACACGTCGTCTTCCATCCATTTTAATCGCAAACGCAGTCGGCATACAGCGGATGCTTGGCGCAAATGGCGAGAACCTCCTGCTTGACCTCCGGCAGACACCCTTCGCCCTCGCGAATGACGCGCGTGATGAGCGCGGCAATCTGCTTCATTTCCGCTTCCTTCATGCCGCGGGTCGTCACCGCAGGCGTACCGATGCGCACGCCGCTGGTCACAAACGGGCTGAGCGTTTCCTTCGGAATGGTGTTCTTGTTGACCGTGATGTTGGCCTGACCGAGCAGCGCCTCGAGTGCCTTGCCCGTCACGCCAGTTCCCGTCAAATCCAGCAGCATCAGGTGATTATCCGTACCGCCGGAGACGAGGCGAATCCCTTCCTTTGTAAATTCCGCCGCCATCGCGCGCGCGTTCAGCACAATCTGGTGCTGATACGCCTTAAACTCCGGCGTCATCGCCTCTTTCAGGCAGACCGCCTTGCCCGCAATGACATGCTCCAGCGGGCCGCCCTGCGTGCCCGGGAAAATCGCCTTATCGATTGCCGCGGCGTATTCTTTCTTGCAGAGGATCATGCCGCCGCGCGGGCCGCGAAGCGTTTTGTGGGTGGTCGTTGTCACGAAATCCGCATACGGAACCGGGCTGGGGTGTTCGCCCGCCGCGACAAGCCCCGCGATATGCGCCATATCCACCATCAGCAGGCAGCCTGCTCGATCCGCGATCTCGCGCAGGCGCGCGAAATCAATGATTCTCGGATAGGCCGACGCGCCCGCGACGACGAGCTTTGGCTGGTGCGTGCGGATCACGTCCTCGACCTCGTTGAAATCGATGCGGCCGGTCTCAGGGTTGACGCCGTAGGAGAAGCTGTTGTAGATCTTGCCGGACAGGTTGACCTTGGCACCGTGCGTCAGGTGGCCGCCGTTGGCCAGATCCATGCCGACAATGGTGTCGCCCGGCTGGAGCACGGCCATATAGGCCGCGAGGTTGGCCTGTGCGCCGGAGTGCGGCTGCACGTTGGCGTATTCTGCGCCGAAAAGCTGCTTGGCCCGGTCGATGGCGATCTGCTCGATCACGTCGACAACTTCGCAGCCGCCATAGTAGCGTTTGCCGGGGTAGCCCTCGGCATATTTGTTGGTCAGCACGCTGCCCATCGCCGCGATGACCGCCGGGGAGGCGATGTTCTCCGACGCGATCAGCTCGATGTTGCGCTGCTGCCGCTGGTATTCCGACTGCATCTGCGATGCGATCTCGGGGTCAAACTGTGCAAGATAGTCCATTGAAGTTTCCAGAATGTTCGCCATGGTATGTGTTCCTTTCCGCATGAAAAAATGAGCAAACCGTCTCCGGTTTGCTCATTCGTATTCCACGCGAAAAAGTTCTGCGCTTCGTACTCTGTCCGTTTGCCTGAGAGATTCGGCTTTCGCCTTGCACCTTCGGCACCCAATTCAATGAGTTCTCCAGAGACTCCTCCGGCTCCCAGTCCGCAAGCGTTCTGAGAACCATCCAAGGGGTAGTTGTTTAATTTGTGCTTATTATAGCGCGTATTCCACAAAAGTCAAGTGCAGATTTTGACAATTTCGACAAAATCCTTGCGCGCTGTGGGTTTCTTACGGCGCGTCGTGGCCCTTGGGGCGGAGACCGCGGCGGATGCTGTCGCGCTCCTCGACAAGCTGCTCATGCAGCTCGAGCGAGTTCCAGTCACGGTTCGTGTCGGTTAAGACGGCCTTGAGCACCACGGGCGGGAGTCCTGTGGCCTTCCAGCTCTGCAAAAAACGGGAGAGCAGCGTCTCCGGGAAGTGGGCGAAGAGGAGCATTTCCTCGGAAAAGCCTGCGCCGTCGTAGAGAGACTCCATGCTGCCGCAGTCGCCGGTGAAGCTGCCGAGCGGCTGAAGATACTGCCAGGTCTCGACGGCGGCCACGCGGACGCCGGAACGCATCGCGAGCATCCGGGCCTTCGCCGCCTTTTTGGCGGGCAGGTTCCAGGTGAGAAGTATGGGCGTCATGCGCGCGCCTCCTTTCGCAGAAAGCCGATGTAGGACAGAAGGCCCGCGATCGACCAGAAATAGGCCATCATATACGGCTCTTCGAAGATGTTTTCAAAGAAGCAGTGGACGATCACGCCGCAAAGACCGGCGAACATCCCCGCGCAGAGCGGGAAGAGCCGGTCAAG
>ERZ826220.3847-NODE-3847-length-11130-cov-2.648939_pt1 | contig 11130 bp, 8 predicted proteins | sample MGYA00519927_ERZ826220 | MGnify/ENA primary metagenome ERZ826220 (study PRJEB31778, sample SAMEA3449225) | human gut metagenome | biome: human gut; feature: human-associated habitat; material: faeces | place: United Kingdom | collected 2010/2012 ...
CCTGCTGATAGCGTACAGCATTGACGGAGAGCCGGTCAGGATCGCAGAGCCGAAGCGCGAATTTGTTCCGGACGAACTGACTGAGCTTCTCATGGATCCCGGCTGTATCAAGCACGCGTACAACGCGGCGTTCGAGTGGTACTGCCTGTCGGTTTATTTCGGTATTGAAAATCCGACAGAGTGGCTCCCGCAGTGGAGGTGTACTCAGCTTCACGGACTGTATCTCGGCTATCCGGCGGGGCTTGCGGATATCGGCGAAGCGCTGGAACTCCCGCAGGACAAAAAGAAACTCAGCACCGGAAAGGCGCTGATAAACTACTTCTGCAAGCCGTGCAGACCAACCCGTGCGAACGGCATGAGAACGCGGAATTATCCGAGCCACGCGCCGGAAAAGTGGGAGCTTTTCAAGGAGTACTGCCGCCGTGATGTCGAGACCGAAATGGCGGTCGAGCGCAGACTGTCGGCGTTCCCGGTACCCGATGAGGTTCAGCGGCAGTGGGAGCTCGACCAGCGCATAAACGCCGCCGGAGTGGCTCTCGATACTGAGCTGATAGCGGGCGCGGTGGAGTGCTCCGAGATGATAAACAGCCAGCTCATAGAGGAAGCCGCGCGGCTGACCGGGCTGTCGAACCCGAAGTCGGTGAAACAGCTCAGGGATTGGCTCGAAAAGGAGACCTCCGAGGATATCTCCTCGCTGAACAAGGAGAACGTCGCGGCGCTGATGAAGACCGTCCCGCAGGAGAACGCGCGGCGCGTGCTGGAGATACGCCAGGAGCTGGGGAAAACCTCCGTCACGAAATACACCGCCATGCAGAACGCGATATGCGCCGACGGCAGGGCGCGGGGGCTGATACAGTTCTACGGCGCGAACCGCACCGGGCGCTGGGCGGGACGTCTGGTTCAGGTGCAGAACCTCCCGCGTACATACATTGAAACTCTCGGCATGGCAAGGGAACTGGTGAAGAACCGCGACCTTTTCACGCTGAAATACATCTACGGCAACGTCCCGGACACGCTGTCACAGCTTATCCGGACGGCATTCGTTCCCGCGCCGGGGAATCTGTTCGCGGTGGCGGATTTCTCCGCAATCGAAGCGCGGGTCATTGCGTGGCTCGCTGGCGAAAGCTGGCGGCAGGAGGTATTCGCGACCCACGGCAGAATATACGAGGCTTCGGCTTCGCAGATGTTCCACGTCCCGATAGAGCGCATTAAAAAGGGAAATCCCGAATACGCCTACCGTGCGAAAGGCAAGGTCGCGGAGCTGGCGCTCGGATATCAGGGGTCGGTCGGGGCGCTGAAAGCTATGGGCGCGGACAAGATGGGGCTTACCGATGAGGAGCTTCTGGATATCGTCACGCGCTGGCGGGAAGCAAGCCCGCGTATCCGGGACCTCTGGTACAAGCTGGAGACCGCCGCGGTATCCGCCGTGAAATTCGGTCAGCCATCTGGGGTTCAGGGACTTATCATCGACCGCGAGACCGACCCCGCGAACGGGCTGGACTTCCTCACGATAAGGCTCCCCAGCGGGCGGAAGCTGTATTATCCGCACCCGGAGATAGCCTGCAACGAATTCAACAAGCCCGCCGTGCATTACTGGGGCGCAGAGGGCGGCACGCGTAAATGGACGAGGCTTTCCACCTACGGCGGGAAGCTAACGGAGAACGTCGTTCAGGCAATCGCGCGGGACTGTCTCGCGGTAACTCTGGAACGGCTCGAAAACGCGGGGTACCAGACGGTCATGCATATCCACGATGAGGCGGTCGTTGACTGCCCGGCTGAACGCGCTGACCTCGGTACTCTCTGCGAAATAATGAAACAGCCGATATCATGGGCGCCGGGGCTGGTCCTCAATGCGGCAGGATTTATCGGCGAGTACTACAAAAAAGATTAGCAGCCCTTTTCAGAGCTGCTATCATTGGTGGAGGGCAAGGCGCAAAGCCTTCGGCATAAATCTATATAATTACAGCTAAAATCGGGGTTCCCACAAGACGATATTTACACCTCTCCATATATGCCGGCAAAAATTGTCATTTTCGTGCTCATATTAACCACTCCCTTAATCGTCGCAATTGTTTGGATTGTTGTAAGGAGGAGGGCGATCCACTCTATGGGCGCCCCGATAAATATTGCTAAGCAAGCTGTAATTATAAGCACACTTGAATTATACATCACATTCAACAAAATGTCAAGAGGTGATTTCTTTTGAATTGTGACAAAAAATTGACTATAACCGTAGGAACGAGCCGAAAAGCGACGTCATGGCAGCGGCAGGAGCTGATGTGGTCGGAGCTTTGCGTGAAGCTCAGCGCGCCGCAGCGCACTACGGAGAAATATACAGAATACATGGCGCTCCCGAAGGCAAAGCAGGACGAAATAAAGGACGTCGGCGGCTTCGTCGGGGGAACGCTTAAAGGAATACAGCGCAAGGCCTCCGCAGTCAGCGGCAGGGACATCGTTACGCTGGACCTCGATAATATCCCCGCCGGGGAAACCCAGAATCTCCTGCGCCGGATAGACGGTCTGGGCTTCGGGTACTGCGTGTACAGCACCCGCAAGCACTCCGAAGCGGCGCCGAGGCTTCGCGTGCTGATACCGCTGAACCGCACCTGCACCGCCGACGAATACGAACCGCTGGCGCGCAAGCTCGCGGAGTTTGTAGGCATGGAGTACTGCGACCCGACTACGTTCCAGGCTTCGCGGCTGATGTACTGGCCGAGCTGTTCGGCGGACAGCCAGTTTGTTTACACCTATGCGGACAAGCCGTTCGTAGACGTGGACGGAGTTCTCGCGATGTACGTTGACTGGCACGATGTGGCTCAGTGGCAGAGAATGTCCGCGCCGAAGCTCCCGCGGGGCGGAAAGCAGGCGGATCCTACCGAGAAATCCGGTATCGTCGGCGCGTTCTGCCGAACCTACGATATCTACCGCGCGATGGACGAGCTTCTCCCCGGCGTGTACGTTCCCTGCGGCGAAGCTGACAGATACACCTATTCGTGCGGATCGACCACCGGCGGCGCAGTCGTGTACGAGGACGGAAAATATCTGTACTCCCATCACGCGACCGACCCGGCGGGCGGAAGGCTCTGCAACGCGTTCGACCTTGTGCGCCTGCACCTGTTCGGTGATAAGGACGGCGAATCAGCGCCGGATACTCCCGTGAACCGTCTGCCGAGCTTCGCGGCAATGTGCGAGTTCGCCGCCGCTGACAAGGAGGTCAGCTCCCTGCTGAACACGGAGAAGTACGAAAAGGCGGTAGCGGCATTCGAAAGCACAAGCGCAGGTGATGCGCCCGGTAACGACCTCGACTGGATATCACAGCTTGAGGTCTCCCTGACCACCGGGCTTCCGAAAAAGACCACCGACAACATCATCATAATTCTGGAGAACGACCCTATGCTCAAAGGAAAGCTCCGTTTCGATGAGTTCAGCAACCGCGTGCAGGTGGTCGGCGCGCTCCCTTGGGACGGGCTTCCCTCTGATTCTGGGCGAACGTCGCCTGCGAGAGTACGAAGCTGGACGGACAACGACGACGCGGGTATCCGTCACTATCTCGAAAAGGCTCATGGGATAACCGGGGTCAACAAGATACTGGACGCCTGCTCGCTGGTCTGCCACCGTCACACGGTGAACGCAGTCAGGGACTACCTGAACGCCCTGCCTGCGTGGGACGGCGTTCCGCGGCTGGAAACGCTGTTCGTGGACTACCTCGGCGCGGAAGATAACGAGTACGTCCGCGCGGCTGCGAGGAAGTCGTTCGCGGCGGCGGTCGCACGCGCAATGCGGCCGGGCGTGAAGTACGACACCATGCCGATACTCGCGGGTCCGCAGGGAATAGGTAAATCCACGCTTCTGCGTATCATGGGCGGTGCCTGGTTCAGCGACAGCCTCGGGACGTTCGAGGGAAAGGAATCCTACGAGCTTATTCAGGGTTCCTGGCTGCTGGAACTCGGCGAGCTGAACGGCCTCTCAAAGGCGGAGATGGGCGTTGTAAAGCAGTTCCTCTCCAAGGTGGCGGACATCTTCCGCGAACCATACGGCAGGAGAACGCGGGAGTACCCGCGCCGGTGCGTGTTCTTCGGAACCACGAACGAGGCGGAGTTCCTGCGCGATAAGACCGGAAACCGCCGCTTCTGGCCGGTGGACTGCGGGATAAATCCGCCGACGAAGAACGTATTCAGACAGCTTGCAGAGGAAGTCCCGCAGATATGGGCGGAAGCTGTGCTTGCATGGAAGAACGGCGAAAAACTGTACCTTGAGGGCGACGTCGAAAGAATATCCCGGCAGGAGCAGGCGGAGCATTCTGAGCATAATGCGAAAGAAGGCGTTATCCGCGAGTTTCTTGAAAGGAAAATACCCGCAGACTGGGACAAGCGCACGCTGGCTCAGCGCCGTTTATTCTGGGGCAGCGAGTTCGCGAGAACGCCTGAGACCCAGCTTGTGGAGCGCACAAGGGTATGCGCCATCGAGGTGTGGTGCGAAGCCCTGGGCGGCGATATGAGGTTCTTCCGGAAGTCGGACGCCGCGGAGATAAACGGCGTTCTCGGCGGTATCGAGGGGTGGGAAAGGTCGTCGAACGGAATAAGAGTAGGCGTCGAGTATGGGCTTCAGCGCGGATATATCAGACGGTAGGTGCTGTTACATTCTCCTGTTACATTCTATCTTTTGCGGAAAGAATGTAACAGAGCATGTAACGGTTGTAACGGATTGTAACAGAGAAAGTAACGGCGGTAAGCCGCAGTAATAAGCCAAAAGCATACTGCCGTTACAACTGTTACATTTAATTCCTAATAAAATAAAAAAATAGAGGTAATAGAGGGTAATATATATGCCTGTGCGCCTGTGTGTATGCATGTACACGCGTGCGCGCGAGGATTTAAAGATTTCAGTCCTCTCAAATTGGGAGAACGGTTCAGGCAGGAGGAAACAATGGGAAGCAAAGAAAACAGGGTCGAACAGCGGCTGATAGACGGTGTGAAGGCTCTCGGCGGCAGGACGTTCAAGTTCGTTTCGCCGGGACTGGCGGGGGTTCCGGACAGGATAGTGATATTGCCGGGCGGGAACGTACATTTCGTGGAGTTGAAAGCGCCGGGAGGTAAGCCGAGCGAGTTACAGCTCCGCAGGATAGCACAGCTTAGACGGCTTGATGTCACGGCGCTTGTGCTGACAGGCACAGACGAGGTGGAGCATTATCTCGATAATCTCAGGGAGCTGATGAACGAATGAATTTTATACCGCATGACTACCAGAAATACTGTATCGATAGGATAATCTCGGACAGCAGTCTGGGACTGTTCCTTGACATGGGACTAGGCAAGACGGTCATCACGCTGACGGCGGTGAACGAGCTTATCTACAACCGGTTCGAGGTCGGAAAGGTGCTTGTGATAGCGCCGAAGAAGGTCGCGGAAACCACATGGACGAACGAAGCGCAGAAGTGGGAACACCTGCATAATCTGCGTATTTCGCGGGTCATAGGAACTCTGGCACAGCGGGTGCGGGCGCTGAACACTCCCGCGGACATGTACGTCATCAACCGCGAGAACGTCCCATGGCTGGTGGAGTACGACCGGAACGCGTGGCGGTTCGATATGGTGGTGATAGACGAGCTGTCCAGCTTCAAGAGCAGCAAGGCGCAGCGGTTCAAGAGCCTGTGCTACGTCCGGCAGCACATAAAGCGGCTGGTAGGACTGACCGGAACTCCGGCGAGCAATGGGCTTATCGACCTCTGGGCGCAGATATACCTGTTGGACGAGGGCGAACGCCTCGGGAAGAAGATAACGCATTTCCGGACGAAATACTGCGACTGCAACACTCACGGCGGACATTTCTCCACATACGCGATGAAGCCCGGCGCGGAGGAATCCATAAGGGCGGCGATAAGCGACATCTGTATCAGCATGAAAGCCGAGGACTACTTACAGCTTCCGGAATGCACGGTGGTGGACGTTCCGGTTTACATGGACAAGCGGACTGAAAAGCGCTATGAGGAGTTCGAGCGCGAAATGCTTCTCCAGATAGACGAGAACACGCTTGACGCGGGAACAGCGGCGGTGCTTTCCGGGAAGCTCATGCAATTCGCGAACGGCGCCGTCTACGACGAGAACCGGAACGCCGTGGAGATCCACAGCGGGAAGCTGGACACCCTGTCGGAGCTTGTGGAGGGTCTGAACGGTCAGCACGCGCTGATATTCTACAACTTCCGGCACGATCTGGAGCGTATCCTGCGGCATTTCGAGAAATCCACGCTGACCATCAGGGAGCTTAAGACCGCGCAGGACGAAGCCGACTGGAATGCCGGAAAGATAGACCTGCTTCTGGCTCACCCGGCTTCGGCGGGCTACGGGCTGAACCTCCAGCAGGGCGGTCACCATGTGATATGGTTCGGGCTGAACTGGAGCCTGGAGCTTTACGAGCAGGCGAATAAGCGGCTTCACAGGCAGGGTCAGCAGGAGCGCGTGATAATCCACCGACTGATAACGCAGAACACCCGCGATGTAGATGTCGCGGACGCGCTGGCAGGCAAGCAGGACGTTCAGAACGCGCTTCTGGAGGCGCTGAAAGTTAAGATCAGGGAGATAAAGAAAGGACGGGAAGCTGAATGACATCAAAAGAATACCTATCCCGCTACCGATGGCAGAACGACCGCATAAACGCAAAGCTGGAGCAGGTCGCGGAGCTCCGCCGCAAGGTGCAGACAGTAGCTTCGCACGGTTCGGGGGATACGGCGGGGTTAAGCAGTTCGGCAATTTACGACCGCGTGGGCGAAATAACCGCGCGGATAGTCGATATGGAGCATGAGATAGACGACGATATAGACCGCTGCATTGATATCCAGCGGGAGGTGCTGTCGGCAATATCGGCAGTCCCGGACGAACGCCTGCGCCATCTGTTAGAGCTGAAATACATCAACTGCGCAACTCTGGAAGAGATAGCCGTCAGAATGGATTACAGCTACAAGCAGATATGCAGGCTCCATGGGCAGGCGCTTTTGCGGGTAAGATGTCCTTGAATGTCCTACTGCACCTGTGCTATAATATAAGCTAGAAAATAATACAGAGCCTCCGGAGCGCAATGTCCGGGGGCTTTTCTCATGCGAGAAAGGAGGGCTGCCTGTGACAGCCAAGCAGAAACGATTCTGTGAAGAATACCTCATCGACCTGAACGCTACCCAGGCAGCTATCCGCGCGGGATATTCCCCGGAAACCGCGAAAAGCGTAGGGAGCGAGAACCTGACAAAACCTGACCTCCGCGCGAGGATAGACGCCGAGATCGCGAAGCGCTCCCGCCGCACCGGTGTGAGCGCCGACCGCGTAGTCCGCGAGCTTGCGAAGATAGCGTTCGTGAACGCCGCCGATATCATCGACCCGGACGCCGCGACCGTCCGCCCCGACGCCTCCGAGGAGGACAAGGCGTGTATCGCGGCGGTCAAGTTCCGGTCGTCATCCGGCGAAAGCTCCGACAGCGTGGAGCGCGAAATACGGCTCTGCGACAAGCTGAAAGCGCTGGAGCTTCTCGGCAAGCACCTCGGTATGTTCTCCGACAGGCTGACCGTCAGCACTCCATCTGACGGCTGTCTCGCGGATATCCTGAAGCAGCTCGGAGGCTCCGGTGAAAATTAAGCTATCCGACAAGTTCCTCGATTTCCTGCGGTTCGACGATTTCACGTTCGAGTTCCTGGAAAGCTGCACCTCCGCCGGGAAAACCACGGTCGGGGTCATTAAGTTCATGTTCACCGTGGCGAAGTCCCCGAAGCAGTTCCACGCGATATGCGGACTGGACAACGGCGTTATCGAGCGCAATATCATCAACAAGGACTGCGGTCTTCTGGACGTGTTCGGCGGCACTGTCAGCTACTATTCCGGCGGTCACGGGAAGATACGCCTGCCGCATATCCTGTTCCACACCAGCGGTCAGGACAAGGTGATATACCTTGTCGGCTACGATAATGTAGCCAAGTGGAAGAAGGTCCTCGGTACGCAGTTCGGCGTTATCTTCATTGATGAGGCGAACCTCGCGGATCTCGCGTTCATTCAGGAGATAACAATGCGCTGCGACCGCGCGTTCTTCACGCAGAATCCCGACGACCCCGGGCTGGAGTGGTACAAGCAGTATGTGAACTGCTCCCGTCCGCTTGACCGCTACCGCGCGGATTACCCCGCAGAGCTGCTCCAAATGCTCTCAGAGCTGCCGAAGGACGGCTGGGTGCATTGGTACTTCACCTTTGACGACAACGCCGCTCTCAGCCCCGAAAAACGGGCGCAGATAGTGTCCTCGGTTCCGGTCGGGACGAAGCAGTATTTCACGAAAATACTCGGTCTCCGGCGCAAGACTACCGGGCTGGTGTTCTCGAACTTCGAGCAGAAGCGGCACGTCCTCACACGGGAGCAGATTCGCGCCGCGGTGGACGGCACGGCGGAGCGCTTCGTGCAGTTCTCCTGCGGACTGGATACGGCGTATTCCGCGAAATCGGCGGATACGCTGGCGTTCAGCTTCATAGGAGTGACGGACAGGCGGCGCGTGTTCGTGCTTGACGAGCTGGTGTTCAACAATGCGGAGCTTTCCGTTCCGATAGCGCCGTCGGACACCGTCCGGAAGCTGGTGGAATTCGCACAGCGCTGCGGCGAGGAATGGGGCGTGACCCGGGAGCTGTTCATCGACAGCGCGGACGCCGCTACTCTCACGGAATGCGCGAAATACAAGCGCGCGAACGGCTGTTTCTTCAACTTTGATCCCGCGTGGAAGAAGATGAAGATACTCGACCGCATAAACCTACAGCTCGGGTGGTTCGCGCATGATGAAATGACAGTCTGCGCGGACTGCCGCGTGTACATTTCCGAGCTGGAGCGCTACTGCTGGCAGGAGGGAAGCGATAGTATTCCCGAGGACGGCAACGACCACATGATAAACAGCGTACAGTACGCATTCCTGCCGTACATCGGCATGATAGGGGGAACAGCATGAAAGCGGGTGATTTTATCAGAAACAAACTCAGGAGCTTCCTGCGGCTGGAGCCTGCGGACAGGCTCGCATTCTCCGTCAAGGAGGAGCTGGATTTCGCCGGAACGGCGTATATGCACAAGCTCTGGTACCGTGGGAGCGCCTCGGAGCTTTCTCAGTTCTACCGGGAAATGCCGGACGGCGGCGGGCGCTTCTGGCACTGCTCGGCGACCTCCGGGCTGGAGATACGCCGCGTCCACACAGGAATACCCAAGATAATGGTGAACAAGCTCGCGGGGATAGCCGCCGGGGATTTCAACGGCGTGACCGTCAGCGGCTCCGGCGCGCACATCTGGGAGGAGATAGCCCGGGAGAACAACATCAGGGCGCTGATACAGCAGGCGGTGACGGACATGCTGGTCGTCGGGGACGGCGCGTTCAAGGTGTCCCTCGACCCGGAGGTGTCAGAGCTTCCGGTGCTGGAATGGTACAGCGGCGATCAGGTGGAGTTCGTCCGGCGCAGGGGCAGGATCCGGGAGATAGTATTCAGCACGCCGTACTTTGAGGGCGGCGTTCCGTTCGTGCTGGAGGAGCATTACGGCTTCGGGTACGTCCGGTATGAGCTGTTCCGCGGGACGGAGCGCAGGCAGGTGCCGCTCGGCTCCCTGAAAGCGACAGAGCGCCTGACTGACGTGGCGTTCGATGATTCGTTCATGATGGCGTGTGCGATGATGACGCACCCCTCCGAGCAGTTCCGCGGACGCGGGCAGAGCATATTCGACGGCAAGACTGACGCGTTCGACGCGCTGGACGAGACCTACTCGCAATGGCTTCAGGCGCAGAGGCAGTCCCGCCCGACGACCTATATGCCCGACAGGCTGATACCACGCGACCCGAACAGCGGCAGGCTGATGAAGCCGAACAGCTTCGATAACCGGTTCGTCACGCTGAATTCTAACGTCGCAGAGGGCGCCCAGGACAAGGTCACGGTCGAACAGCCGGTATTCCCGGCGGAGGCGTACAACTCCACCTACATCACGGCGCTCGACCTCGCATTGCAGGGCGTGATATCCCCCTCTACCCTCGGAATAGACGTGAAGAAGCTCGACAACGCCGAAGCCCAGCGCGAAAAGGAGAAAACCACGCTCTACACCCGCGCCGACATCATCGAGGCGCTGACCGGGGCGCTCGGGGAGCTTGCGAAATCGGCGGTCAGGGCGTATCTCACCGGAGCGGGTCAGCCGCTCGCGGGTGCGGTGGATTCCGTCGAGGTGAAGTTCGGCGGGTACGCGAATCCGTCCTTTGAAGCGCAGATAGAAACGCTGTCCAACCCGAACGCTCCTATGTCCATTGAGGCAAAGGTGGAGGAGCTGTGGGGCGACAGCAAGGACGACGTCTGGAAGCAGGACGAGGTCGCGAGGATAAAGGAGCAGTCCGGTGTCGCGGAGCTTGACGAGCCGTCGTTCGGGGGCGGGTTCCCCGGTCCGGCGCAGGCTGACGAGAGTGCCGGCGCTGATGACGGCGCGGCGGTCGCACCGGCGGTGACAAGCACATTGAACGGCGCGCAGATAGGCTCGCTGATGAACATGATAGCAATGGTCAAGGCGGGAACCATCACCAGAAACGAGGGCATTGCCATCGTGACCAGCACGCTCGGCATTGACCGCGCTGTTGCGGAGACCTACTTCGAGCAGGTGTGATAAATGGCTGATTACGACGTATCCGAGGCGCTGAGCAAAATCGAGGATATGCTGATCTCCAGCATGATGATGAACCTCCGGCACCACCTCGACCTCGAAAAGCAGGAGGGCATAAGCTACACGCAGTGGCAGGCGGAACAGCTCGCCGCTCTCGCGGATTTCCGGGAAAGCACGAACACGGCGCTCGGGGATTACTTCAAGGAGTTCAACGAGCGCATAGGCGAGGCGCTCCGGAAGGCTTACGAAGCCGGGGGTACTGAGCAGGAGACGAAAATACTCGAGGCTCTGCGGAAAGGTTGGAAGCGCAGGCCGCATTCCGGACAGCTTTCCGGGAGCTTCTTCCGTATCAACGAGCGCCGACTGAACGCGTACATAGCCTCGGTGAAGAACGACATGGAGCGCGCCGAATACGCGCTCATGCGAATGGCGGACGACCAGTACCGCAAGGCGATATTCAACGCAGGAGTGGCGTACAACACGGGAGCTGTCACGC
>ERZ826220.3851-NODE-3851-length-11126-cov-7.837774_pt1 | contig 11126 bp, 5 predicted proteins | sample MGYA00519927_ERZ826220 | MGnify/ENA primary metagenome ERZ826220 (study PRJEB31778, sample SAMEA3449225) | human gut metagenome | biome: human gut; feature: human-associated habitat; material: faeces | place: United Kingdom | collected 2010/2012 ...
ACTGCAACGAGGGCGAGCTGCTGTACATGTACAACATCGTCAAGCCCAAGTGCGCGATGCCCATCCACGGCGAGAACCGCCACTTGGTCGCCAACGGCCTGATCGCCGTCAAGACCGGCGTCGATCCGAAGAACGTGGTGCTGGCGGAGGATGGCGACGTCGTCGACCTGTACCACGGTCAGGCCGCGGTCGTCGGCTCCGTGCCGTGCGGCTACGTGTACGTGGACGGCGATTCGGTCGGCGAGATCACCGACGAGGAGCTTGAGAAGCGCCGCATCCTCGGCACCGAAGGCTTCGTGTCCAGCTTCGTCGTGGTCGATACCGAGGCCTCCGAAGTCGTCACCGGCCCGAAGATCTTCCTCAACGCTGTCGCCGAAGACGAAAGCGAGTTCGACAAGATCCGCCATCAGATCGTCGAGCAGCTGCAGGACGCGATGATGCAGGGGACGAAGGACACGCACAGACTGCAGCAGATCATGCGCCGCACGCTCGGCGGATGGATCGCCCGACAGCTGCACCGCAAGCCGATGATCGTTCCGGTCGTCGCCGACATCGCCCAGGACATCATCGAAGAACCCAGCAAGTAAACCGCTTCGGCTCACGCAAGTGACGCCGGCATACGTCCCAGAAGCAAGCCTGAACGTCAACGTCTCAGCGAGGAGTAGGGAATCGCGTGAACGGTTCCTTGTTCCTTTTTCTGTCGTGACGGTCCCGGCTTCTTTCGGGAAGACATATCAGAAGGAGTTAGAAAATATGCCAGGTGCAAACCTTACCCGCGTGGAAGCCGAGGAACGCAAGTCCATCGTCTCCGCCCCCATCAGCTACCATGTCCAGCTTGATCTGACCCGGGACGCGCGCACGTTCGGCTCGACCACGACGATCTGCTTCGGCGCCGAGCCGGGCAGCGAGACGTTCCTCGACCTGATCGCCGACAACGTGACCGAGATCATCCTGAACGACGAGGCGCTCGACCCCGCGCAGGTGTTCGAGGACAACCGCATCGCGCTCACCGGCCTGCGCCGCCGCAACGAGGTCACCGTCAAGGCCGACTGCGTGTACTCCAACACCGGCGAGGGCCTGCACCGCAGCGTGGACCCGTCCGACGGCAACATCTACCTGTACTCCCAGTTCGAGGTGCCGGACGCGCGCCGCGTGTACGCGGTGTTCGACCAGCCCGACCTGAAGGCCACGTTCGACTTCACCGTGCTCGCGCCGAAGTCGTGGATCGTCACGTCGAACATGCCGGTCAAGTCCAAGGAGGACGTCGACGACGTCATCACCGCAGACGGGGTGCTCGGCGACCACGAGCCCGAATCCGCCCGCAGCTGGACGTTCGAGACCACGCCTATCATGAGCTCGTACCTGACCGCCATCTGCGCCGGTCCGTACGCCGAATGGCACACCACCTACCTCAACGAGGACGGCCGCACCGTGCCTATGGCCCAGTACTGCCGCCAGGCGCTCGCCCCCGCGTTCGCCAAGGACGTCGACTACCTGTTCGACATCACTAAGAAGGGCTTCGCGTTCTACGCCAAGACGTGGGGCGTGCCTTACCCGTACGCCAAGTTCGACCAGATCTACGTGCCCGAGTACAACGCGGGCGCGATGGAGAACATCGGCATGGTCACGATCCGCGACCAGTACGTGTTCGAGTCGAAGGTCACCGACGCGCTCGCCGAGCGCCGCGTGGTGACCGTGCTGCACGAGCTCGCCCACATGTGGTTCGGCGACTACGTGACGATGAAATGGTGGAACGACCTGTGGCTCAACGAGTCCTTCGCCGAGTTCACCTCCACGCTCGCCACCGCCGAGGCCACCGAATGGCATGACGCCTGGGCCACGTTCTGCTCCGGCGAGAAGAGCTGGGCGCTGAACCAGGACCAGCTGAGCACCACCCACCCGATCGTCGCCCCGATCAACGACCTCAACGACACCTACGTCAACTTCGACGGCATCACCTACGCCAAGGGCGCCTCCGTGCTGAAGCAGCTCGTGTACTACGTGGGCCGTGAGAAGTTCTTCAAGGGCATCAACAACTACCTCAACAAGCACGCCTACTCCAACGCCACCCTCGCCGACCTGCTCGCCGAACTGGAACTCACTTCCGGCCGCGATCTCAAGGCATGGAGCGCCCAGTGGCTTGAGGAATCCGGCATCAACACCATCGCCACCGAAGTCGAAGAGAACGAGGACGGCACCATCAAGCGTCTCGCCCTGCGCCAGACCGCTCCGGCCGAGCATCCCGTGCTGCGCGCCCACCGTCTCGCCGTCGGCTTCTACAACGAGGATCCGGAAACCGGCAAGATCGTGCGCACCGACCGTTTCGAACTGGACGTCGACGGCGAACTGACGGTCGTAGATGCTGCCGCCGGCAAGGCACGTCCGTCGCTGATCCTGGTGAACGACGACGACTTGACCTACACGAAGCTGCGTTTCGACGACAAGAGCCTCGCATTCGCGACAAGCAACCTGTACCGCTTCGACGATGCGCTCGCCCGTTCCGTGCTCTGGCTCGCCCTGTGGGACATGACCCGCGACGGCGAACTGCCGGCACGACAGTTCATCGACACCTCGCTGGCCGCGCTCGCCACCGAACACGAGTCCACCACCTTCCGTTACGCGCTGGCACAGGTCAGCACCACCGCATGGCATTACACCGCTCCGGCAGAGCGTGCCGAGATCGTGAAGCATGTGGCCGCCGAACTGTTCAAGCTGGCGGGTCAGGCCAAGGCCGGCTCCGACGAACAGTTCCAGCTCGTCACCGCCTACCTGGGCTACGGCGAGCCGGGCGACGAGGCGTTCGTCGCCAACGCGAAGGGCCTGCTCGACGGTTCCGTGGCATTCGACGGTCTGGAAATCGACAACAACTTCCGCTGGACCATCATCAACGCGCTGAGCACCGTCAACGCGATCGACCAGGCGGGAATCGACGCCGAACTGGCCAAGCGCGAAACCACCGAGAACCGTGAGTTCGCCTATGGCGCACGCGCCGTGGCCGGTACCGCCGAAGCGAAGGCATGGGCTTGGAACGAGGCCCTGCACAACGACGAGCTGACCAACATGCAGCTCGAGGCTGTGGCCGGTGGCTTTGCGGCCACCCCGCGCGCCGATTTGGCCGAACCGTACGCCGAGAAGTATTTCGAGGTCGCCGACTGGATTTGGGAGCACAAGACCTTCCACATGGCGGAAGCGCTGCTCGAAGGCCTGTATCCGGGCTATGCCGATCCGGCGAAGCTCGTGGAGCTGGGCGACGCCTGGCTCGCCTCCCATAAGGACGCGGACAACGCCTTGCAGCGCATTGTGCGTGGCAACGTCGAGGCTTCTCACCGCACGCTGAAAGTGCGCGACTTCAACGCCGCGCTCTGATAGCAGGGGCGACAGGAACGTTCCCGCTTAAGAGCCGTCATGTCGTCGCACGACTTTTGATTTTGGGTGCGATTTTCAAAGTTGTGCGACAAGCGTGCTGGCTTTCATACCCTCTAACTCTTATTTTTCGCTGGTTTTCAACGGAAAATGATAGTTAGGGGGTATTTCTTTATCAAGTGTTGCCGCACGACTTGATTTTCCGCCTTGAAATCAAAGTCGTGCGACACGAAAAGGGCATTGCGCGCCGTGAAATGCTTTGAATTGTGAAGTGTTATGCGATTGCGTCGTCACCTGCTGGTTTCGGCGGCACGGTTGAGTACGATAGGTCACGGAAATATCGTTTGCAGATAGCGAGGATTTGAGACTCATGCCACGTATGTTCGGAACCGACGGCGTTCGAGGATTGGCGAATAGGGATTTGACGGCACAGCTGGCGCTTGATTTGGGTGACGCCGCGGTGCGTGTGCTGGGCGATGACGAGCGGAGCGAATTCGAAAGCCGTCGCCGTGCGCTGATCGGTCGTGATACACGAGTTTCCGGCGATTTCCTCGCCGCCGCACTGTCCGCTGGCATGTCCGCCGGCGGCTTCGACGTGATCGACGCCGGCATCATCCCGACGCCGGGCGTCGCATACCTGACGTCCGTGCTCAACGTGGAAATGGGCGCGGTGATCTCCGCATCCCACAATCCGATGCCCGACAACGGCATCAAGTTCTTCGCCCGCGGCGGCTTCAAGCTGCCCGACACCAAGGAGGATGAGATCGAAGCGGTGCTCGGCCAGGATTGGGATCGTCCTACCGGCGCCGGCGTGGGTCGTGTCAGCCATGACACCGCCACCGCCACCAACCTGTACATCGACCATCTGGTTTCCGCCATCGCGCCGGTCGGTCCGGACAAGTCGCAGCCGACGCCGCTGAAGGGCCTGAAGATCGTGGCCGATTGCGCGAACGGCGCCACGTCCGTGGTCGCTCCGGAAGCCTTGCGCCGCGCCGGCGCCGACGTGACCGTCATCAACGCGTCGCCGGACGGCTACAACATCAACAAGAACGCCGGCTCCACCCATCCTGAGCAGCTGCAGGCCATGGTCAAGGCCTCCGGCGCCGTCATGGGCGTTGCCTTCGATGGTGACGCCGACCGTTGCCTTGCCGTGGATGAGGATGGCAACATGGTCAACGGCGATCAGATCATGGGCATTCTGGCACGTGCCAAGAAGAACGCGGGCAAGCTCAACCATGACACCCTCGTCGTGACGGTGATGAGCAACCTCGGTCTGAAGTTGGCCCTGCGTTCCATGGGCATCAAGACCGTGCAGACCAACGTGGGCGACCGTTACGTGCTTGAAGAGATGCTGCGAGGCGATTATTCGCTCGGCGGCGAGCAGTCCGGCCACGTGATCAACCGCGAATTCGCCACCACCGGCGACGGCACCCTGACCGCGCTCACCCTGTGCAACGAGGTCGTCAAATCCGGTAAGAGCCTGAAGGAACTGGCCGCCGACTTCCCGCAGCTGCCGCAGACGCTCATCAACGTGCCGAACGTGGACAAGATGGCCGCCAAGACCAACGCCAAGGTGCAGGCCGCGGTGGAACGCGAAGAGAAGCTGCTGGGCGACACCGGCCGCGTGCTGCTGCGTCCGTCCGGCACCGAGCCGCTCGTGCGCGTCATGGCCGAAGCCGAAACCCAGCAGCAGGCAGACGAAGTGTGCGATCGCCTCGCCAAGGTCGTCGCCGACGAACTCACCCTGTAAGAGCCCGCAAGGAGATATGCCCCATGTTCGGACACAACTCGAAAGTGGACCTCGAACTCAACCGCGAGGTCGAAAAGCTCATCAAAACCGGCGGCAAAGAGAAAATCATGCCGATCGTGCAGGCCGGCGAACCGGTATTACGCCAGCAGACCATCGCCTACGACGGCCAGTTGAGCCGCAAAACGCTTGACAAGCTCATCGACACCATGCGCACCACCATGCTGGAAGCGCCGGGCGTGGGCCTCGCAGCCACCCAGATCGGTCTCGGTCTGGCTTTGGCCGTCGTCGAAGACCACGTATGCGAAGGCGACGATGGCGATCCGCGCGAAGCCGCGGAATTCCCCTTCCACGCCATCATCAACCCCAGCTACGAGCCGATCGGCACCGAAACCCGCAGCTTCTACGAAGGCTGCCTGAGCTTCGACGGTTACCAGGCCGTACGCAAGCGTTGGCTTGACATCACCGCCCGTTGGCAGGATGAGGACGGCAACAAGCATGAGGAACATCTGCACGGCTGGCCGGCCCGCATCTTCCAGCATGAAACCGACCATTTGAGCGGTGAACTGTACATCGACCAGGCCGAAATCCGAAGCCTGACCACCAATGAGAACCTTGAGGATTTCTGGTGCGAGGATCCGGTACCGACCGAAGCGGCGGCCGAACTCGGCTTCGAACTGTAATCGCGTAAACGAACGAGACAAGAACGATGAATGCCTCCCAGGCGAACACTTGGGAGGCATTCATCATATTCGGGATTATTGGAATGTTCGAAACATGAGTATTCCAAATATTCCAATATTTCAGTATTCCGGATTCACTAGCACATCGTACGTATCCGTGTTCCGCTCGGCATCCGAACGCAGATCCCAGCCAGGCTTGCGCATTCCATACAACACCAGCGGCGGTAAACCGAGCACAAGCACGACTACAGCCACAAGAATCGCATATGAAACGCTATCCAAACCGGTGAAACCAGCCGGTCTCACGAAAGTCAACACGAATGCCGCGGCGGAAGCGACGAAACCGACGCCCGCGACCGCACGAATCGCAGGAACTCGATACGTGCGGCGGACTTCTGGATGGGTGTTGCGCAGACGAATCGCGGCGGCAAACATCAACATGTACATCACCAGATACAGCGCGGTCGCCATATCCACCAGCGTCGCGAAAGCCGTGTTGCCATTGGGGATCAACACGAACAGCAACGCCAGCACGGTCACGATAATGCCTTGCGGAATCAGAATGCCTTCCTGCACGTCGTGGGCATTGCGCTTCTGCAGCGCGGGAGGCATCAGTCCCGTGCGGGCGGCCGCTAGCAAACCGCGAGAAGGACCAGCTATCCAAGCCACCACGGAAGCGAACGCGCCTAGCGCGATGAGCAGCGAAATCACCGGAGTGCCCCAACCCATGCCAAAATGGTCGAAGAACTCCCTGAACGCCAGATTGATGCCGTCGATGAGCCCCAGCTCACGATGCGGCACAGCAAAGGCGATTGCCAAAGTCGGCAGCACAAGTACCAGCAGAATCAGCGCGGTCGCTAGTGCAATGGCGCGTGGGAATTGACGTCCCGGATGCTCCAAGTCGTTGGCATGCACGGCATTGACCTCCATACCCGCGTAGGCGAGCACATTGGATACGATTAGCACAATCGACGCGATGCCCGTCCACGGCGGAAGCAGCGCGGATGCGTGCAGGGAGGTCTGCACTGGCTTACCGATCGCCAGCCAGATAATGCCGAAGACGATAAGCAGCAACGCAGGAAACAGCGTGCCGATAAGTCCCGAAATCGACCCGACCTTGGCGAACAGATTGCCGCCGCGCAACGCCACCATCGTGCTTGCCCAATACAACACGATGATCACCGCGGCCACATATACGCCATTATTGCCCAAGCCACCCATGCCGAACACATACGACAGGCTGACGGCGATGAACGCAATCTGTATCGGATACCACACCACATTCTGAATCCACTGCAGCCAAATGGCGAGAAATCCGATGCGATTGCCGAACGCCTCACGCACCCACACGTACACGCCACCTTTCCAGCCGGTGGCCAGTTCGGCAGCCACCAGCGCGGTCGGCACCAGGAAAACGACCGCCGGAATGAGATACAGCAGAATGGAAGCGAGACCATAATCGGCCATGGCCGGCAGAGAGCGTAGCGAGGCCACCGCCACCACGGTCAACATCGCCAGTTGGCTGACTGTCATCATGGTTTTGCCGGTTTTATTGGCAACGGTTGCCGTGCTTGCGATTGCGCCGTGCCCGTCAGCGCCGTTCCCTCTATTCGCCCCGGCATGCGCAGGTATGCCCGTACGATTGCGGTTTCCTGCGACGGCAGACGGATTGCGTGGCGTTGTTGTCGGTGCCGTCGCAGCGTTCGTCGTGGAACGTGCGGACCCGGGATGTGCAGCTGCGCTTGCATCGTGCGCTACCACAGCAAGCGGCTTTTTCATATGAACTGTCATTGCAGCCAGCTTTCGTAAACATAATCGTTGTGGGAATGAACATGAATTTCCTTAATGCGGGAAACGATGGAATTCGTGGAATGACCGCGAAATATCAGTGGTGGAATCCGGATGCACGAGCCTCGCTTGGCATTGGTGAACGCAGTCCGTCCAGATACTTCACACACGACTTCAAATCCTTGATGAATGCTTCGGCCATATCGTGGCTGAAACCGTTACGCACCACAATGCGCTGCACGGTCACCTGCGTCAGATCCACCGGCATCGGATAAGCCGGCACCAGCCATCCCTTCATGCGCAGCCGATCCTGCAGATCGTACAGATTCCACTTGCGATCCGGCTTGTCGTTGAGCATCCATGCGAACACCGGAATGTCGGAACCGTCGTTCCACAGCGTAAAATCATCCATCTGCTCGATCTCGCCCGACAGATATTTCGCCACATCATGCGAAGTCTGCTGCACCCTTCGATACCCGTCGAATCCCAAACGCAGGAACATGTAGTACTGCAGCAGTACCTGTGCGCCCGGACGGGAGAAGTTCAGTGCGAAAGTCGGCATTTCGCCGCCGAGATAACTCACCTTGAAAATAAGGCTTTCCGGCAGGTCAGCGGTTTCGCGCCATACGATCCATCCCAAACCGGGGTAGACCAGACCGTACTTGTGACCGGAGGTGCTGATGGAGTAGACGCGCTTGACGCGGAAGTCCCATGCGAGGTCCGGCTGGATGAATGGTGCGATCATACCTCCCGAAGCGCCGTCCACATGGATGCGCACATCAAGTCCGGTGCGCTCCTCGATGCGGTCCAGTGCTTCGCTGATCTGTTCGACCGGCTCATACATACCCGTATAGGTCACGCCCATGATGGCCACCACGCCGATGGTGTTCTCATCGACATACTTGTCGAGATCATGGCCGTCGAGCACTTTGTGGTCCTCGGAAATCGGCACATAGCGTGGTTCCACGTCGAAATAGTTGCAGAACTTCTCCCAGCACACCTGCACGGCGCTGCTCATCACCAGATTCGGACGATCGGTCGGCAGGTCGGCCTTTTCGCGGGCTTCCTTCCAACGGCGCTTCAACGCGAGTCCGCCCAGCATGCAAGCTTCCGACGAGCCGATGGTGGAGGTTCCGATGGCATTCATTGGATCGGGCGCATGCCATAGATCGGCGAGCATGTGCCAGCAGCGCGATTCGACTTCGGCGGTTTTCGGGTACTCGTCTTTGTCGATCATGTTCTTGTCGGCCGCCTCCATGTACAGGCGGTTCGCATGATCGTCCATCCACGTGCTCACAAAAGTTGCAAGATTGAGTCGCGCGTTGCCATCCAGCATGGCCTCGTCATGCACCACTTGGTAGGCGGTTTCCGGCAGACTACCCTTCTGTGGAATGGTAAATTTCGAGAACGCCTGGGCTTCCTTCGGACGGGCGAACAGCGGATTGATTTCCGCGCTGTCAGGAACAACGCGGTCGTCGGCATTGCCGCAGGTGTTGTCGCAGCAATGCGAATTGTTGTTTTCAGTGGTGGAATGTGTTTCTGACATTGCAGTTCCTTTCGTTGATTTGGAACGTTTATTGCGTTCCGGGATTCAAAAATGAAAGTCGATTCTGGATTTTTGCTGGGAAATAGTCACATTTGCGCTATGTGAAAATTCGTATGGCAACCGCTTCGCACGGAGGTATCCGCGCGCGGTTTCGTAATGAACACCGTCATTCGAACTCGCATGGTTGTGTTCTCACAAAGAGGAATGCGCACGTTGGTTTGTTGCACATTCTTACACGCTGAAGGTGGGTATCGGCTACGATGGGCAGGTATGAACGAATCGACGATGAATCTTTCCTGGCTGGATGACGCGAAGCAGGACATCGAACAATGGTCGGCATCGATGCCGAATGACGCCGACAACCAGCCGATCGACTGGCGATGGGTGTCTTCCCTTGACCTGCGTAACGGTATTGGTGCCGCCACAAGACAGCACGTTGATTTGTTGGCAATGCTGCGGTCCTCGTCGCCGCAACTTTCCGCCCCGCAGCTGCACGCCCTGTTGAAAGATGATCTTGCGATTCGAGATCGGCTCGAACCGACCATCGCGCAGTGCAACAGCACGTTCATGATGGATTACGACCGACTTATCGCTTCCTATCGGCTGCCGCGCGCGCTTGCTTACGCGAACCGTCGGTTGTGCGACGAAATCGCTGTTCTGCGACAGATTGGCGTGGCGATGGGATTGTGGACGGTCACCGAGGAACGACGTGAGCGCGTCACGGTTCCGGTGCTGCTGCCCGGTTCGGCTTTGGCTTCCGGGGGAGTGGCGTTGGATGATATTCAGGATCGAACCGCTGACATCGTTAACGGCCGCGCCGCCCGTCGTGCCGCAGAGAAAAGTCAGAAGCGAGCCAGTGACTATGCCATGTCGCGTGCGAACCTGAGTGGAGTAACCAGTCCGGGCGGCTCCACGTTGTTTGATTACGGTTCGGAAACGAAATCCGCTGAATCGGCGCAGTTGCGTCGGATGGCTGAATACCGCAAATCGGATTGGCGTGACGCTTATCTTCCTGGACGCGATGTGGACAATGTCATGGGAATCGACATCGAAACCACCGGTACTGACCCGGCGCGTGTGTACATCATCGACGTCGGCTTTGAATATATGAACATGATTTCCCCTCGCCCTGCTGCCGCACCTACTGGATACCAATACGAGCAGAGTTATTACGAAACGGGCGATGCGTATGGTCAGTCGCGTCTGTCGTTCGGCGTTCCTGCCGAGAACGCGACGCTCGGTAATCCGCTGATTCTCGATTTGACCGGTATCGATGTACGTGATCGTGCGTCCGGCTTCCGCCTGTTCGATGAGTGGCCGGAGGCTCAAATCGGTTTGCTGCAGCGATTGGAGCAGCAACCGTACGTAGCGCACAACGCTCGTTTCGAACATAGCTTCTTCATGTTGAATGTGGCTGGATATGCGGAAAGCTACCGTGCGGGCAAGATTACGATTATCGACACGTTGCCGATGAGCCGCCGTTGGGATGAAGGGTCAATTCCGGACGGCGAGCATCCGTACGGCAATAACACGTTGGACGCATACGCCAAGCGGCAGGGCGCGCTCGATGAAAGCAAGTCGGAGCGCCACCTCGGTTTGGAAGATACGCATATCATGCTGGTTGCCATGAAACATCACTTGGGTGTATTGCATGGCGAAGGCCGCGGTCCGTGGGGTGCGAATGGCAAGTCTGGCATCGGTGGCAAGCATTGCGGGCGCCGCTGGTAGCATTTGCGATTCGTGTCGCAGTTTCCTGGTTCTTCTTCCCGTGACCGTCCCGTTTTGGCTTTCCCTTCCGGCTTTTGTTACCCGTAACGCCGTTTTGCGGTTACAAAATGCGGATGCGATTGCGGATTTGCGGGGATGGAATGGGCGATTGCGGGGATGGTTTCGGTGGTTGCGGGGTTGGTCGGGCCTGGTTTGTCAAGTTTCGACACGCCGATAGAACGTTGGATTTCCAACGGTTCACGCGTTGTTCATGCGGCCCGGGTTGCGCGGA
>ERZ826220.3862-NODE-3862-length-11097-cov-3.397845_pt1 | contig 11097 bp, 7 predicted proteins | sample MGYA00519927_ERZ826220 | MGnify/ENA primary metagenome ERZ826220 (study PRJEB31778, sample SAMEA3449225) | human gut metagenome | biome: human gut; feature: human-associated habitat; material: faeces | place: United Kingdom | collected 2010/2012 ...
GCAGGCAGTCTGCTGGGCCACAGCCAGCACGGCCACATGGAGGCCGTGGGCTACGACCTCTATGTAAAAATGCTGGGGCAGGCCATCGCCCGGGCCAAGGGCGAGCCTGTGCAGCGCGACAAGAGCGAGTGCCTGATCGACCTGCGGGTGGATGCCTACATCCCCGAAACGTACATTGCCGACGGGCCGGGCCGCATTGAAGCCTACAAGCGGATCGCAGCCATCCAGACCCCCGAGGATGCCGCCGATGTGCTGGACGAGCTCATCGACCGCTACGGCGACCCGCCGCCCTCGGTGAGCGATCTGGTGAACGTGTCGCTGGTACGCGTGCAGGCTTCCGCTGTGGGCGTGACCGAAGTGACCCAGAAAAAGGACACCCTCACCCTGCACACCTACACGCCAGACACCGAGACCTACCGCCGTACCGCAGACTGCACCGAGCGCCAGCAGCTCACCGAGACCACCACCACCGAGCAGTTCGCGCCGCAGGCAGAGCCTTACCCGGAGATGCTGGCAAACTTTGCGGACGCCATCCTGCACGGCACACCCCTGACCGCTCCCGGCGTGGAGGGCGTGCGGGCGCTGGAACTGACCGACGCGGCTTACCTGTCCGCATGGCTGGGGGAAAAGCTCACCCTGCCGCTGGACGCAGACCGGTTTGAACAGGAGCTGCAAAAGCATATTCAGGAGGAACAGACAAATGGCTAAGCTGCGGTTTATCGTAGTAGGCTCCGGCTGGCGGTCGCTGTTTTACTGGCGCATCGCGCAGGCGCTGCCGGAACGGTTCGAGCTGTGCGCCATGCTTTGCCGCACCGAGGAAAAGGCCGAAAAAATGCACCGGGAGTACGGCGTGCCGGTAAGCACCTCGGCGGAGCAGTGCATTGCCCTGCACCCGGATTTCGTGGTAGTGGCAGTGAATAAAGCGTCCATCGCCGCCGTCAGCACCGAATGGCTTGCCCGGGGCTTTGCCGTGCTGAGCGAGACCCCGGCGGCGCTGGAGGAGGACGCATTGCGCGCCCTCTGGCAGCTGCACCGGCAGGGCGCAAAGCTGCAGGTTGCAGAACAGTACTGGCTGTACCCCACGCTGGCAAAACGGCTGGCAGCAGTGCGCAGCGGCGCACTGGGCACGCCGCAGTTTGCCCGGCTGTCGGTGGCGCACGGCTACCACGCGGTCAGTCTGGCGCGGCAGTTCCTGAACGCCGGGCAGCAGCCGGTGCGGGTGACCGGACGCAGCTGGACGGAAAGGATCATCGAAACGGATTCCCGCTGGGGTGCGGTGCATAACGGCGCTCTGGTGGAAAAGACCTTGCAGCAGCACACGCTGGAATTTGCAGGCGGCGGCACGGCGTTTCTGGATTTTAACGGTGTGCAGTACCACTCCTATCTGCGCAGCACCCACACCAGTGTGCAGGGAGAGCGGGGCGAAGTGTTCGACGACACCCTGCGCTGTCTGGATGCCGCCGGGGAGCCGGTGTGCCGTCAACTGACCCCGCTGCCCGACCCGCTGGCAGCTGCCGCCGCGCAGACGGGGCTTAACGAGGACGAGACTGCCATCGCCTGTTTTCTGGACAGGATGCAGGGCTATCTTGCCGGCGGGGCAGAGGTGTACCCACTGGCAGACGCCTTGCAGGACGCCTACCTTGCCCTGCTGATGGAGCGCGCACTTGCCGCCGGACAGCCGCTGGAAAGCACCCCGCAGCCGTGGAATACGGCAGAAGAATAACGAAAAAACGGCTGCTGCACGGGAGAGTGCAGCAGCCGTTTTATCTTATGAAAGCTTAAACCTTGAACAGCGGAGTGCCGGGTACAACATCGCCCTCGGCCAGCATCTTCACATCGTCCGCGCCATCGGTCACGATGATGGCGGTTGCGGTGGGATGGCCGGCTGCGCGGATGGCATCCAGATCGACCTTCAGCAGCGGAGTGCCGGCGGTGACCTTCTGGCCCTCCTTGACCAGTGCGGTAAAGCCCTGACCCTTCATGTCCACGGTATCCATGCCGACATGGATCAGCAGCTCGGTGCCCTCGCTGCTGGTCATGCCCACAGCGTGCAGGGTGGTGGCGATCTGGGTCACAGTGCCGTCAAAGGGAGCGTACACGGTATCACCGGTGGGCTCAATGCCGCAGCCGGGGCCCAGAATGCCCTGTGCAAAAGTCTCGTCAGGGATGTCGGCCTGTGCCAGCACCTTGCCCTGCAGCGGCGTCAGGATCGTCTTGCTCTGGTTGGTGAATTTGCTGGTGTTTTCGTCCTTGGCCTTGCCGCCGAACAGTTTGTCAAAAAAGCCCATGGTGAATGTCCTTCCTTCTTAATCAATGTTCAAAAGCGACAAGGGAACTATCGGATCTCAACCTGCCGCTCCCGAAAACTATACCTATATATAAAAGATACCATATCATCCTGCAAAAAGCAAGAAGCAACCTTACATAAAGCAGTGCGTTACATCAGCGCAAGCAGCGCTTCCACCTCGTCCATGCGGGTGGCCCAGCTGGTGGCGATGCGCACCACGGTATGGGTGTCATCGAACTTCTCCCAGAAACCGAACTTTGCCTTGCCCTTCAGTGCAGCCAGCTGGGCATTTTCCAGCACAAGGAAGATCTGGTTGGTGGGGGAATCCATAAAGAAGCGGTAGCCCTTTTCCGCAAAGCCGGCCTTCAGGCGGTTGGCCGTGGCAATGGCATTTTTGCTGATGGAAAAGTACAGATCATCAGTGAACAGCACATCGAACTGGATGCCCAGCAGCCGGCCCTTTGCCAGCAGTGCACCCTGCTGCTTGACCATGGTCATAAAGTGTGCCGGTGCACCGTGGGGGAACACCACAGCTTCGCCGCACAGCGCACCCACCTTGGTGCCGCCGATGTAGAACACATCGGTCAGCCGTGCAAGGTCGGCCAGCGTCACGTCCGTGCCCTCGGCAGCCAGACCGTAGCCCAGCCGTGCACCGTCTAAGAACAGCGGCAGCTTGTACTCCTGACAGACAGCGTGCAGGGCTTCCAGCTCTGCCTTGGTGTAAAGGGTGCCGTACTCGGTGGGGTGGGAAATGTACACCATGCCGGGGAACACCATGTGGTCGTGATTGTCGTCGGCGTAGAAGGTAGCCACCAGTTCCCGCAGCTCGGCGGCGTCCAGCTTGCCGTTGTGCTGCGGCAGGGTGATCACCTTGTGGCCGGTGTACTCGATGGCACCGGCTTCATGACCGGCTACATGGCCGGTGGCAGCAGCCACTACGCCCTGCCACCGCTGCAGCATGGATGCGATGACGATGGCGTTGCTCTGTGTGCCGCCGGAGATGAACTGCACATCGGCCTCCGGGCAGGCGCAGGCGGCGCGGATCTTCTCGCGGGCGCTGGCGCAGTAGGGGTCGGTGCCGTAGCCGGACACCTTCTCGAAGTTCGTTTCCGTCAGCTTCTGCAGGATGGCGGGATGCGCACCCTCGCAGTAGTCGTTCTCAAAATACAGCATATTCTTTCCCTTTCCTTTATTACGATAAAGAAGACGATTCTATTGTGAGCCAGAAACGCACTTTTGTCAACCCTTTGGAACCACGGAAAAATGCCCACCCTTTGCTGTATCTTTAATTTATTTGTGGTATACTTTTACAGTGTAACCGAATATAGATCGGGAGGGACAGCAAATGAAGCAGATGCTCCGGAAAAAGGACGTCTGGGTACTTTTGGCGGCGCTCATCGGGGCGTTCGCCTGTGTGACGCTCATCCAGTTCATCAGCGGCCGCATCGACGGTGTGGCCTCGATGGTGTTCCTGCTGGCGGTGTTTTTTGTTTCCATGTACACCGACGGCTACTGGTGGGGCGTGGCCGGTTCTGTCATCAGCGTGCTGGCGGTCAACTTCGCGTTCCGCACGCCCTACTTTGCCTTCAACTTCACCATCCCGGAGAACATCTTTTCCGGCGTGGTGATGCTGGTGGTCTCCTTTATGACGAGTACCCTGACCACCCGCATCAAAAAGCAGGAGCAGCTGCGGATGGAGAGCGAGACAGAGAAGATGCGGGCCAACCTCCTGCGGGCTGTCTCCCACGACCTGCGCACTCCGCTGACGTCCATCTACGGGTCCTGCTCTACGGTCATCGACAACTACGACTCGCTGGGCCGGGAGCAGAAGATAAAGCTCCTTTCCGAGGCCTGTGCCGACGCCCAGTGGCTCAACCGGATGGTGGAGAATTTGCTCTCCGTCACCCGCATCGACGCCGACGGCGTCGCCATCCAGAAGACGCCCACCGTGCTGGAAGAGCTGGTGGATACGGTGCTGGTGCGGTTCCAGAAGCTCCACCCCGGCGTACCGGTGGAAGTAAAGCTTCCGGATGACTTCATCGTCATCCCGATGGACTCCATGCTCATCCAGCAGGTGCTGACGAACCTTTTGGAAAACGCGGTGCTCCACGCCAAGGGGATGACCTGCCTGACGCTGCGGGTGTTCACGCTGGGGCAGCGGGCAGTGTTTGAAGTCATTGACAACGGCTGCGGCATCCCGAAAGAGCGGCTCAAGACCCTCTTCACCGGCACGACCCTGACGCAGGATACCTCGTCGGGCGGCAAGCACGGCATGGGCATCGGGCTGTCGGTATGCGCGGCCATCATCAAAGCCCACGGCGGCGAGATAAAGGCCGAGAGCACGCCCGGCGAGGGTACGACTATCCGGTTCTGGCTGGAGACCGAAGAAGTGGATACGGAGGAAACAGAGGATGAGCAATAATAAATTCAAGGTACTTATCATCGAGGATGAGGCGAACATCTGCAGCTTCATCCAGACCCTGCTGGAGACCAACGGCTATCAGGCGCTGGTGGCCCAGACCTGCGTGATGGGCATGACCATGTTCATCTCCTATAACCCGGACCTCGTCATCCTGGACCTCGGCCTGCCCGACCGGGACGGTCTGGACGCCATCCGCTCCATCCGGCAGAAGTATCTGACCCCCATCATCGTCCTGTCGGCCCGCACCACCGAGCAGGATAAGATCGAGGCCCTCGACCTTGGTGCCAACGACTATATCACCAAGCCCTTCGGCACCGGTGAGCTGCTGGCCCGGGTGCGGGCTGCGCTGCGGGTGAACCGCTATGGCGGCGGGAGCTTGCCCGGCGGGGTGTTCAGCGCACAGGGCCTCACCATCAACTACGAGCGCCGCAAGGTGTTCGTGGACGGGCAGGAGGTGCGCCTGACCCAGACGGAATACAACATCGTGGCTTTCCTGTCCGAGCACGCCGGGCGCGTGATGACCTATGCGGCCATCGTCCGGGCCATCTGGGGCGACACGGACGCCAGCAGCACCAAGAAGCTGCAGGTGAATATGGCCAATATCCGCAAAAAGCTGGGCAGCCGCCCGGGCAGCAATACTTATATCCTCAACGAGCTTGGCGTCGGCTATCGGATGATAGAAGAAGACGCAAAGCCTCTGGAACCTGCGGAGGAGACGAAATGACACTGGCGCTGAGCCTGTTTGTCCTGTTTTATATTTTGATGCTGGCGGTGCAGCAGTACCGCCCCTGGGTCGCGCTGGGCGGGGCCGGGGCGTTCCTGCTGCTGGGAAAGCTGGGCGTGTATGATTTCACGCTGGCGGACGCCGCCCGGGCCGTAGACTTCAATGTCCTGCTGATGATGGCGGGAATGATGGGTACGGTCTTTCTTTTTATCCAGAGCAAGATGCCCGCCCGGCTGGCCGAGGAGCTCATTGCCCATGTGCCGGATGTCCGGTGGGCCGTGTCGGTGCTGGCTTTGCTGGCGGGGTTCATCAGTGCCTTTGTGGACAATGTGGCCACCGTGCTGATGGTGGCTCCGGTAGGGCTTGCCATCGCCCGGCGGCTGAAACTGTCGCCGGTGCCGGTGCTCATCGCCATTGCGGTGTCGTCCAATTTACAGGGCGCGGCAACGCTGGTGGGGGACACCACGAGCATCCTGCTGGGCGGCTTTGCGGGGATGAATTTCTTCGATTTCTTCTGGATGGAGGGTCGGCCCGGCATCTTTTGGAGCGTGGAGCTGGGAGCGCTGGCCTCGCTGGGGGTGCTGTTCTGGCTGTTCCGGGACCAGCGCCAGCCCGTCCATGTCACGGTGGAAACGGAGGTGGAGGACGACGTCCCTACGGCGCTTCTCCTGCTGACGGTAGGTCTGCTCATCGCGGCGTCCTTCCTGCCTGAGCCTTCTGGCGGCGTGCTGCATCTGCTCTATACCTTGCGCAGCGGGCTCGTCTGCATGGGGCTGTGCCTCTTCGGTGCCGCCCGCGCCTGCTGGCGCAGCCGCTCCCTGAAGCCGCTGGCCGAGACGTTCCAGGCACTGGATTATGACACCCTGCTGCTGCTCTTCAGCCTCTTTATTCTGCTGGAAGGAGTGAGCAGGGCGGGAGTCATCGACGCGGCGGCGCAGCTGTTCCACTCCGCAGCCGGAGACGAGCCGCTGCATCTTTATCTGCTGCTGGTGGCTGCGTCGGTGGGGCTGTCGGCCTTCATCGACAACATCCCCTATGTGGCCACCATGCTGCCGGTGGTGCAGGGCATTGCCGGGCTGATGAACGGCGGTGCAGGCTTCCCGCCCGAGCTGTTTTATTTCGGCCTGCTCACGGGCGCAACTCTGGGCGGCAACCTGACCCCCATTGGCGCTTCGGCCAACATTGCAGCCATCGGCATCCTGCGCAAGCAGGGTGAGCAGGTGCGCACCCGTGATTTTCTGCGCATCGGCATCCCGTTCACGCTGGCAGCCGTCCTGACGGGCTATGTGTATCTCTGGCTGGTGTGGGGCGCGTAAGCGCTGCCATGGCCGTGCCAGTGCCGGCCGCCTGCAAATTCGATCCTGCTGAGCCGAAGGCCCGTGTGCCAAAGCAGAAGCAAAAAACGCGCCGTGTCCAACGACACAGCGCGTTTTTCTTGTTTATTCCAACCCGATCTGCTGGGCGTATTCTTCCAGCAGCTCCCGCTCCAGGAAGGGGGTTTTCACGCCCTCACGGTCGCGGTAGGTCTCGTGGCCCTTGCCGATGACGGCGATCAGGTCGCCCTCCTGGGCGTGATCCACGGCGTAGTGGAGTGCGTCCAGACGGTCGGGGATCTCCACAAACTTGGCATCGGGGTTGCCCTTGTTCATGCCCACCCGGATATCGGCGAGGATGTCCTCGATCTTCTCAAAGCGGTTGTTGTCCTCGGTGAGGATGGAGAAATCGGCCATCTTGGCGCAGATCTCGCCCATGCCGTAGCGGCGCAGCTTGGAGCGGTTGCCGCCGCAGCCGAACACCACCACCAGCCGGTGGGGGTGATAAGCCCGCAGGGTGGTGAGCAGGCTCTCGGTGGAGACCTCGTTGTGGGCGTAGTCCAGCAGGATGGTAAACTTTTTGCTGATGGGCACCAGCTCCACACGTCCCTTCACCACGCACTTGCCCAGACCATCGTGGATGGCGGCATCCGGTAGACCCAGCACCTTGCCCACGGCCAGCGCAGCCAGCGCGTTGTACACGCTGAACGCCCCGGGCATGCCCACGGCGTACCGTGCGCCGTCCACGGTAAACGCCGCGCCCAGCCGCCCGCCCGCGCGGGTCAGCGCAAAATCGGCGTCGGCGCGTACATCCGCCGGGCAGCCGATGCCGTAGGTCACGGCACGGCAGGAAAGACCCTGCATAATTTTCCCCACATGCGGGTCATCATTGTTGAAAACTCCCACGCGGCAGCGGCGGAACAGCGCCCGCTTCCAGAACAGATACTCGGCAAAATCCGCGTGTTCGTCGGGGCCGATGTGGTCGGGCGACAGGTTCGTGAACACCCCCACCGCAAATTCGATCTCCGCCGCGCGGTCAAATTTCAGCCCGAGGCTCGAAACCTCCATGACACAGGTGTCGCAGCCGTCGTCGGCCATGCGGCGCAAAAGCAGCTGCAGATCGCAGCTTTCCGGCGTTGTGTGGTTCAAATCATGCCGGTGCCCGGGCCAGCAGACGCCGTTGGTGCCCACCAGCCCGACCCGCCGCCCATCGGCCTGTAAAATGGCCGCCAGCAGGTGGGCCGTCGTCGTCTTGCCCTTCGTGCCGGTCACGCCGATCATCGTCATGGCGCGGGCCGGTTCACCGCAGAGCCGCGCCGCCAAAACCGCCATCATGCGGCGTGGGTTTTCCGTCTCTACCACGGCCGCGCCCACGTCCGGGGGCGGCCCGGCGCACAGCACCGCCACAGCCCCGGCGGCCACGGCCTGGGCCGCAAACTGCCGCCCGTCGGTGTGGCGGCCCGGCAGGCAGACAAACAGCGCCCCCGGCCCGGCACAGCGGGAGTCACAGCAGACGGACGTGATTTCGGTCAGGGCATCGCCGCGCAGAAGCCGACAGCCGGTGTTTTGGGTAAGCCGCCGCAGTTCCATTCAGCATCACGCTCCAAAAAATTGCTCATACCAGATCAAAAAGCTGTATACGCACCAGATCTGCCGCCAGCAGTCGCCGCCGTGCAGGTGCTGGTTCAACATACTATGCAGCGCACGCGGGTCAAAGAACTCCGCCGCTGCCGGGCGGCTGAACACGGCCCGCACCCGGCTGGTGTAGGGCTCCTGCCGCAGCCAGTCCCGCACCGGCACAGGAAAGCCGAGCTTTTTGCGCGCGGCGCTGGCGGCGGGCAGCGTGCGTGCCGCGGCCCGGCGCAGGGCAATTTTCGTCGTGCGCGCGTCGGCCTTGGCGGCAGCGGGCAGCGCGGCGGCCAGCGCCCAGACCTCCCTGTCTAGAAACGGCACCCGCAGCTCCAAACTGTGCGCCATGCTCATCTTGTCGGCCTTGAGCAGGATGTCCCCGGCCAGCCACAAATTTAAATCCACCTGCTGCATCCGGGTCACGGGGTCCAGTCCCTCGGTGGCGTCCCAGATAGCCTCGGTCAAAAACATCGGGTCGCCGTCCCCGGCGTAATCCGCCAGCAGGCGGCGCTTTTCGCGCTCATTGAACAGGGCTGTGGGGCCGAAATACCGCTCCTCCAGGCTCATGCCGCGCCGCACGAGAAAGTTCACCCCGCGCGCGGGCGGCAGCAGCGACGCCGCCGCCCCCAGCCCGGCCCGCAGCCAGGGCGGCAGGCGGTCATACCACCGCGCCGTGAAGGGGTCGCGGTAGATGTTGTACCCGCCGAACAGCTCGTCCGCGCCCTCGCCCGAGAGCACGACCTTGACGTCCTTCGCGGCCTCGCGGTTCAAAAAGTAGAGCGCCACGGCGGCAGCGTCGGCCAGCGGCTCGTCCATGTGGTACTGTACGGCGGGCACGGCGTCCCAGAACTCGCCGGGGCTGATGCGCCGCACGCGGTTGCGCACGCCGAGGCTGCGTGCCAGCGCCCGGGCGGGGAAGGACTCGTCGTACTTCGGCTCGGCGTAGCTGATCGTGTAGGTGCGCGCGGGGCGGGCCAGCGCGGTCAGGTAGGCCGAGTCCACGCCGCCCGACAGGAACCCCGCGACCTCGACGTCGGCGACCTTGTGCGCCGCCGCACTGCCGCGCAGGACTTCTTCAATCTCGGCAGGGGAGACCGGCACGTCGCCGGGCAGGAAGGCAGGCTGCACCCACCGCGTCGTGCGGACGATGCCGTCGGAGAACTCGAGAAAATGCCCGGGCAGCAGCTTCTGCACGCCCGCAAAAAACGTATCCCGCCCCGGGGAATACTGGCAGGACAGGTAGAGCGGCAGCTGCGCGGTGTTGAGCCGCTTGGCAAACGACGGGTGGTCTAAAAACGCCTTGATCTCGCTGGCGAAAAGCAGCGTGCCGTCGGCGCAGCGGCAGTAGTACAGCGGCTTGATGCCGAACATATCCCGCGCACAGAACAGCACCCCGGCGCGGCGGTCCCACAGCGCAAACGCGAACATCCCGCGCAGCCGGGGCAGCAGCTCGCGGCCCCACTGCTCCCACCCGTGCAGCAGGACCTCGGTGTCGGTGCGGGTGGCAAAGGTGTGGCCCAGCGCCGTCAGCTCGGCGGTCAGCGCACGGTAGTTGTAGATTTCGCCGTTGAAAACGACGACTAAGTTTTTATCCTCACTGTACAGCGGCTGTGCGCCGCCCTCTAAGTCGATGATGGCCAGACGGCAGTGGCCGAGCGCCGCGGGCCCCTCCACAAAGGTGCCCTGCCCGTCGGGGCCGCGGTGGGCAATGCGCGCCAGCATGGGGGCCAGCGCCGCCGCATTCGCTGCGCCATGCCCCGCGATAAAGCCTGCGATTCCGCACATGATTTTGCGTCCTTTCCCGGCAGTGCAACCTGCCGTTACCGCTTTGTCAGCTTAACTTGCTGGTATTTTACCATGTTCTGTGGTAGAATCATGTCAGAAAAAAGAGGAAAGAGGGCGAGCGTATGACACTGGGGCAGAATATCCAGAATGCGCGCAGGGCGCAGGGGCTGAGCCAGGAGGCACTGGCTGAAAAGATCGGCGTCAGCCGCCAGGCGCTGGGCAAGTGGGAGAAGGATACCGCCCTGCCCGGGCTGGACAATCTGCAGGCGCTGGCTGCGGCGCTGGGCATCGGCGTGGACGCACTGCTGGGCGCGGAGAACGCCGCCCCCGCCGTGCCCGCCGTGACGCCCAGGATGGCCGCGGCGGCGCCCATCTCCAGGCTCATGCCGATGCGCAGTACATACCACGCCAGCGGCAGACCGATAGCCAGTTTCAAAAGCGCCTCCAGTACCTGGGAAACCGCCGTAGGCGTCATGTTGCCCTGGCCCTGGGTGTAGCCCCGCATGCAGGCCAGCAGGCACACGCAGAACACCGCCGGAGCCAGCGCCCGGATGGGCTGGGCCGCCAGGCTGTTCTCCAGAAACCCTGCCAAGCCCTCTGCCTGGAAGAACATAAACAGGGCGCCCACCGTGCCCAGGACGAAAAACAGCACGATGGCGGTGCGGAAAATCTTCCGCTTCTCGTTCTCCCGTCCCTGGGCATGGGCCTGGCTGGTCAGCTTGGAGATGGCCAGAGGCAGGCCCGCCGTGGAGAAGGTCAGCAGGAAATTGTAAATCTTATAGGCAGTGTCGAAATACGTCTTGCCGGGGCCGCCCAGGATGTTGTTCAGGGGGACTTTGTAGAAGAACCCGATAAATTTCACCACAACGACAGCTGCGGCCAGGATGGCGGCGCCGTTGGCCAGCAGCATGGTGCGGCGGCGGCCCAGGGTGTCAAA
>ERZ826220.3864-NODE-3864-length-11094-cov-3.951898_pt1 | contig 11094 bp, 5 predicted proteins | sample MGYA00519927_ERZ826220 | MGnify/ENA primary metagenome ERZ826220 (study PRJEB31778, sample SAMEA3449225) | human gut metagenome | biome: human gut; feature: human-associated habitat; material: faeces | place: United Kingdom | collected 2010/2012 ...
AGTTCGCTTCCGGCGTTACGATGGCAAATCCGGAGAGCAGCGCTTCGAGTTGCCCAAACCGTGATGCAGCTTCCGGCGTTCCGGCGGCTGTGAACTCTTTTTTCAGAATCGAGATCTTTTCGGCATCCTGGATTCCTTCGACCAATCGTTCGAACCGGACGGAAGAACGCGCCCCGGGATAAACGATATATGTATCGCCGGCGGGGAAGGTCCTGAAACGCGAATCGGTCAGCGGTTCCTCAACCCACGAATTGTAGGCCCAGCGCAAAAAACCGTCGTAACCGCAGGCAGCCGTATACCATCCGGCATAGACCGCTTCGGCAGGGTCGGAAAAAGTGAACATGTTGGGAAAACGGTCCGAACAGCAGACGTAGTAGGTCGTTACGAAGCCTTGGGCGCGTCGCCCAGCGATATGCTGTGGCGGAACCCTGTCGCAAACTTTGACGCACACGCTATTTACAAAGGGATAACTCAGGTAGCTGTTCTTATTGTCGGCCATGGCAATTCCTAGTTCGGGAGCTGTTTTCCGCAGGAGATCGAGCGCATCGGTCATCTCCTCCGGCGAACGTTCGTCCATAGCGATATTTGTCCGTCCGAGCCACCCCTTTTCGCGGAGGTGCCCGGTGAAGTCAGTGAGGAACGGTACCCACAGCTCTTCGAAGGCCGGAGTACCCGGATCGGCCGTCACGTCGGCGAAACAGCCTGTAACATCATCCCGATAGTGGAGCTCGTTGTTCCACGGCAACATCGAGTAGCAGTTGATGGTGTGATCGATGCCTAAATCCATCATCAGTTCGACCCATCGGTCGAAGACCGTATAGTCATAGCTCCACGAACCGTCAGCCTTTTTCGTCCAGATGATCATGTCGGCGTAGGAGTCGAAACACTGGTTGTTCCACGGGTCCTTGTTCAGAGTCGTCGTAACGACCTTTTGTCCTGCATCGGCCAAGAGTTGCATATACGGGACAAGGGCCTCAAAATGGGCATCGCTCCACATGTCGAGCCCCTCAATGCGAGCGACAGCCGCAGGGTGCTGCCAGAGGTCAAGATAATAGTTCCACTCGGCAGGAGGCGGGAGCTCCCTGCCAATGACCGTGAGTTCGATGTCGAACGTTTGGAGCTGTTGGCCTTTTGCAAACAGTTTGACTGTCGAAACGTACTCTCCGGCGGGGGTGTCTGCCGGGACGGAGATCGTTATCCACACCGGACGGACGTTTCGAGCCTTTATGTCGAAAACATCGATATCGTCGAGCATGTCCGGAACCAAGTGCGGCGGGTAGATCGTGGGATCGTGATAGCCGCATTTGTTGCCGAACTCATCGCTCAGGACATAGCGGACGAATCGAGCCTGGGCGACATCTTCGGAAAGCGTGTGTCCGTCCGATCTAAATGGTCCCACCTTGACCTCTACGCCGTCTGCACCGGAGGCGGTCCAGAGCAACAGTTGGGCAGATACCCGTTCGCCTCGCCATCCTTCCAACTGGGCAGATGCCGAGGGAGCTACATCCGGAGCGACCGAGCGTCTGAAAACAACGTCCGTGCTCACGAACGAGGCATGAAGCCCTTGGGGAACGCCCGACCAATCGGAGAGTGTGTCGGCCGTGGGGTCGGGCAATTCATCGAACGATGAAATCTTCCGGACGGTCCCGCTATTGCACGAGACGAGCAGCAGAAAGAGACCGACCGATAATAATAATGAGGAAAGGTACGATTTCATATCTTGAAAGTACTGAGTAATTTACACAAAATTAACGAAATGGAGTATTACCCCTACCGGAGTAACACTCCTTATTCACAGTATCCAAAGAAAGATTATTTTATCTTTACAGCGTCGGTAGCCATCCTTTTGTAGATGGCTACCATTTCACTGAATGATCCTTCACCGCGTTTGAGTTCATACATGAAGACACCTTTATATCCGGCTTTCATCAGCGCTCTGTACAACGCGGGCCAGTCAATCTTACCTTTGCCCGGAAGCCAATGACGCTCGTCGATCATATCGTAATCCGAGACATGAACGGTCGCAATCCGATCACCACACGCCTCGACGAAATGCAGCAGGCCCTCCGAAAGCAGGTGATTCGTATCGAAACAAATTTTTACGTCGGGATACGGGGCGATGATGCGCAGCAACTCGGCGGAATTCCGTCCAAGGCATGTGCGCGGCAAATCTTCGATACAGAGCTCCGCGCCGATGCATGCCGCCGCCTCACGCAGCACCCCGATCGAGGCGATGCTATTCAGGATGCGCTGTTCACGCTCGGCATCGGCGATCGGCTCTGAACTGGGATGCAATACCAGTTTCTTCGGTCCAAGCTCGCCGCAGATCGCGATCATTTCGGTCAGAAATCCGATGTTGGCCATCCGTGCGCTGTCGCTGAGCACCGAAATATCCAGCGTCCGCGAGAATGGCAAGTGACACGACCATACCTTCAACCCAGCCTCATCGGCCTTTCGTTTGGCATGGAGCGCCTTTTCGCGAATCTCGGTCACGGTTCCGCAGCCGCTGATACCGATCTCGACATATCCGATGCCCGCCTGCGCTGCTTGCGCCATCTCTTCGAGACTCATGCTGCTGGTCGAACTGCCGACACCAAGACACTGAGCCGAGAGGTTCGCCGCACACGGCAGCATGGCTGCCGTCAACAGAATCTTTTTCATCACTTCGGCTATTTGGTATAGTTTTTCACGCAACGAACGCTCAAATAAATATCCTTTGCCGCCTCACTGTTGGTCTTAGTCTGCAGGTTCAAGCTCGTGCCGCTGATCACCAGCGACCGTGCAACTGTTTCGCTGGTCTGCCCGATAAACCACATGTAGCCCCACTTGCCCAACGCACTGCTGTTAAAACTGCCGTCGGCCTTCTGATAACCCAACGGCCACCAGCCGAAACCGATGCTTTCAGCCCCTTCGACGAATTGCAGCAATGCCTCACCGGCATCGGTAAGCGTCAGGCTCGACTGAATCCAGATACCGCCGTCGGCCACACGACCATTGCCGCCGCGCAACCACGCCCCGACGTTGCCCATGTTCTTGACCGTGCAGCCAGATTTGTAGAATCCGGCCTTCGTCACTGCGTTCTCCGGTTTCCCATCGTGGCCACCGGAGAAGGTATAGCCACCCAACGCAAAATCGTCAGGAATGGCATACTCGCTCTTGATGGACATCAACATGTCCCACCAGTCGTTGGCGTTGGCCACATGCCACCCCTCGGGGCAGCAGCCGCGTATCTGGACGCCAAATTCGCCGTCCTCCGTACCGTCGAGTTTGAACGGGTTGCCCACATCATCCACACCTTCGTAGCCCGGAACATAAGGACACTGCGCCGGCGTACAACCCGACATGCCGGTCATCGCCTCATACCAGGTGTAGTAGCGCCCCTTGGCTGCATCGAGCCGCAGGAGGTGCGAAGCCTCAAGTCCGGCAACAGTGAAAGCCGTCAGGTCGGGTGCAACACCCAGACGGCCGTCCTCGCCCGCCTCGTGGCAGTCCTCGGTCATCCACCAGCGCTTGCCGTATTTCTTGATCGTATAGCCCGGCAATTCGATAGGAACCGACACGGTAATCGCCGCGAAATATTCGCGCACTTTGCTCGTCCCCAGTTCGTTCTTGGCCACGACCGAAATCGACTGTGCCGGAATCACTACATCGTCGTTAACCACCCGAACGGTGATTACGTTAGTTCCCTGGCCGTCGATGATCGATATTTTTGCCTTTTCCTGCTCGGCGATCGTCCATTCGTAGGTATCGGCCCACTGAACCTTAGGCACCGAAAAGATGAACTCCTCGCCGCCGTTGCAGGTCAGCGTGGCGGGGACCTTGGAGATCGGTCCGGGCTTCTTGGGAACGGTCATCTCCTGAATATCTTCTTCGATATCGCGTTTCACGGCCTCAGTGCAGGCAACCAGCGCCGACACTGCGGCCATACATGCCGCGGCCACTATGTATTTTTGGATATTTTTCATGTTTTTTTGTTTTAAGCGTTACAAAGTATGCACTTCGGGATACCCAAACGGGTTCTCCACATACCAGCGGGCTTTATAAATCTGGTAGCCCGCACGGTTGAACAGACGGTTGCCGCCAAGGTCGCAAACCTCGGCCGACCACCAGTTGCTTCCGCCCGACGTGGGGCGCATGACGATCGTGGAATAACCTTCGGGCCCCGTCGAAAGGCTCTTGATGTCCTTCTGCTGGAAAATCTGTACGTCAGAGAACTTCGCCGTCTTGCAATCAAACTTATAGACGTGCTCGACCGTAGTGACGTACATCGCCTCCTCGCCGTAAACCGGCGCGAGGTCGTGTGCCATGGTATTTCCCGTCCCCATGTCATAAGAATAGACCTGCGAGAGTTCAGGAGCCGTACGGTTGCCATTGTAGGAAAGTTTCAGCAACTGGGCGCCCGTCGCCGTCCACAGACAGTTGCGCGTGCGGTCCCAAACGACGTTGTGGGCCGAATAGACCGGCATAGTGAAGGCGGGTTTCGAAACATAACTGGCGTCCTCATTGTAGACGTAGACGCTCAGCAGGTTGCCCGTGCTCGACGCCACGACGATGTTCTTATCGGGAAGCACCTCGGCCGAGTGGGGATTTCCACCCGGCTTGGCGTAGAAAAGCACCTTCTTGTCCGCAATGCGGATCAAGGCTACGCCGCCGCCCGAGGCCGTAACAAGTACACATGTGCGGTTGTAGACTGGCTTGGCCTCGTCGGGCGTATTGAACCACGCCTGCTCAGAGACCGAAAGTCCGCTGTCGGCAGCCTTCCACTCCCAGGCGATCTTCCCCGTCGGCTGGTCGATCATCAGGATGCGGTTCTTGCTCTGCTCGGTCAGGATCATCACCTTCGTGGCCTTGTCCAGCTCGATCGTCTCCTCCGTCTGATCTCCGGGCCTCCAGGGCACATAAGGCCCCTCCTCCTCATCCTTGCTACAAGCCGAGAGGAAGCATACGGCCACCAGCATCCACAGATACTTTTTCATAATCACAAATTACAGTTTATCGGATTAATAATTGGGGTTCTGTTCGAGTTTCTTGTTCAGCAGGATCTGATCCGCCGGAACAGGCCACCAGTAGTCGCGGTCGGGATCGAACGCACGCACGGCGATGTCCGTGCCCGCATAGTCCTGAATCACGGCGTTCATCACCCGTTCTGCGGTCATCCAACGACGGATGTCGTTATAATAGAGGCCCTCACCGGCAAACTCGATCCGACGTTCATGCCGGATGATCTCACGCATCTCCGCCTGACTTTTCGTTCCAAAAGTGTAAGTAGGCATGCCGACACGCTCGCGCACGCGATTTACCGCGTCGTAAACCTCCTTCGACGGCGTGGCATCGACCTCGTTCTGCGCCTCGGCAAACATCAGCAGCACGTCGGCATAGCGGATGAACATGTAGTTGGTCTCGCCGTTGCCATCGTCCGAATCCCGCTTCTGTTCGTCATAAATCGTGAGCTTTTTGTGTGCAAAGCCTGTGAACTGACACACCTCCGAGGCCGGGCAGTTGGCTTTGCCGAGGAACGTGCTGCCGGGATAGAAGTTCGTTGCAGCGAAACGCGGGTCGAGGTTGTCATACTTGCCCATCGTGGCCGCGCCATCGGTCGTCGTCCGGTAATCCATTACCAAATCAAGCAGCGGCGCGTTGTTGCGATACTGAACGCTATAGACATTGAACGAATTGACAGCCGTGTTCTTGGTCTTCGAAAACTCAACATTGAAGACACACTCGCAGCTGTGCTCGTTTGCCGGCAGGAAGAGCTTCCGATAGTCGCCGAACAGGTCGTAGCCTGTCTGCGCCTCTTTTTCGATCAGGTCGCCGGCCGCATCGGCCGCAGCCTGCCACTTCGCCGAGTCGTTCGAGGGATTGACCAGCTTGCTGGCCTCGAAGAGCAACAGACGGGCCTTGAGTGCCATTGCCGCGCCGAGCGTGGCGCGCCCCCGATCGGCCGTCTTCGACCACGTCCAGTCGAGTAGCCTGCGGTCGATGATGTCGTTCAGGTCGTCAAGGATCGCCTGCACCACCTCCTCGCGCGAGGCGCGGGGCAGCGAACCGTGAGCATAGACAGGCTCTTCAAGGATCAGCGGCACACCGTTGTAATAAGTCACCAGCATATAATAATAGAGTGCGCGGAGGAATTTGGCTTCACCCTCCATCTGGACGCGGCGGTCGTCCGTCACCACGGCGCCGGACAGACGGTTCAGATGGGTGTTGCAACGCCCGATGCCTTCGTAACACTTCTTCCAACGGTTGGCAATGATACCCGAACTGTTGGCCGTATGCGTGCCTTGTGCGATGACGTTATATCCACCTGCATTGTTGTAATTATAAGCATTGGGCGTGCAGGTCTCTTCGAGTAGCGGTGCCGAATCGCCGAACAGTGCACTGCTGGTCAAAACGTTGTAACAGCCTGACATAGCGGCTTCAGTTCCCTCCTCGGTTTCCCAGAACGTCTCGACCGTATATTTGTCGGTAGGAATAGTGTCAAGGTTGCAGGAGCCCAGCGTCACTGCACCGCAAAGCATCAATCCGAATACTGTCTTTTTCATAATTTTCCGTATTTGAAGCGATTAGAAAGTGATGTTAAACCCGAAGTTGATCGTCCTGAGCGAGGGATACTGCATCAGGTTGGTCGACGAGAGGTCGATCTCGGGATCGAACATCTTCAGCGGGGAGATCGTAAAGAGGTTCTCGCCGTTGACGAAGATCTGGCACTGGCTCATGCCGAGTTTCGAAATCCACTTCTTGGGCAGGGTGTACGAAAGTTGCAGCTGCTTGCAGCGCAGGTACGACGCATTGTAGAGCCACTGCGTATTCTTATAGTCGTGCATCTCGGGAGCGCCCGTGGCTGTGTGGAGGATCGGCAGTCGGGTGTTGTGGTTCTCGGGTGTCCACGCGTCGGTCGCCCACTCCTTCAACACGCCTGCGCCGTTCCAGAACGGGGCAGCCAGGTTGCCCGAAAGGTAGGTCTTCACGTCAGCGACGCCCTGGAACTGTGCCGAAAGTTCAAGGCCCTTCCAGCCCAGCGAACAGTTGAAGGCATAGGTGATGCTCGGAGTCAGGTTGCCACTGACTGCGCGATCGTTGTCGTCGATCTTATCGTCGTTGTTGAGGTTCTTGTAACGGATGTAACCCGGCTTCACGCCGCTGCCGACGGTCACCGAATTGGCGATCTCCTCGTAGCTGTTGTAGAACCCGTCGGCCTGGTAGAGATACCATGCGTCGATAGGCTCACCCTCACGGATGATATTGAAGGTCTTGATGTACTCCTGCCCGTCGAGGTCCACGACGATGTTCTTATTGTAGCAGAAGTTACCGCCCAGGCTGTAATGGAAATTCTTGATCGTACTCCGCCACTGGAGGTTCAGTTCGATACCATCGTTGGCCACCACGCCGATGTTCTGCTTCGGACCGTTCAGGTTGCCAATCTGCGCCGGAATCTTCACGTCGCGCAGAATACCCTCGGTGCGCTTCTTATAGAGGTCCACGCTGAACAACAGTCGGTGGTCGAAAGCCTCGAAGTCCAGTCCAAGGTTGTAGGTGCGGGTTGTCTCCCACGAAATGTTCTCGTCGACGAAGTCCTTGATCGCCGCGCCACCCGCAAGCACGTCGCTGAAACTGTAATTGTAATCCTTGCTCGCCAGTACGGACATCAGATATTCATAGTTTCCGATGGCCTGGTTACCCATCTCGCCAACCGAACCGCGAAGCTTGAGGACGTTGATCTGCCGGATGTTCTGCATGAAACTCTCCTTGTCGATACGCCAGCCGACCGACACGGCGGGGAAAAAGGCCCAACGGTTACCCTTGGCGAATTTCGATGAACCGTCGTAACGCGCCGTCACGTCGATCAGGTATTTCTCCTTGTAGTCGTAGGTGATACGTCCGAAGTAGGAGAAGAGCAGTTCGAGCGACGATCCGCCCGAGATCTCATCCATCGTGGCTCCGACCGACAGGGCCGTAAGCTGGTTGTTGAAGTAATCGCGCTTCTTAGCCTGGAAGTTCTTGGCATCGTAACGCTTATACTCCGTGCCGACCATCACGTTGAAGTTGTGGCTGCCGCCGAAACACTTGCCCCACGAAAGGGTGTTATAGAAAGTGTAGTTGATCGAGTTGTTGTCCCAATCCTTGGCCGACACATAGGCGCTGAAGTCCTTCCGTTCGAGGGTTTTGGGGTTGTAGGTGTACATCGCGTGTTTGAAATCCTTCGAATAGTGGTCGATCTTCACATAGCCCAGGTTGGCGTTGTACTTGATGCCCCACGGCAGGTCGTAGCCGATATTGATCCGACCCAGAATGCGGTGGTACTGGCGACGGGTGTTACCTTCGTTCAGATACATAAGCGGGTTCTCGGGATTGTTGCGTCCGGGAGTCGAGAGCCACGTCGAGAGCCACTTGCCGTCGGGCAGCTGCGTACCGAAGATCGGCAGGGCACGGTTGATGATGTTGACCGTTGTCGAAACGCCGTAGATCGGGTCAGTATTGTAACGCAGATTGCCCAGCAGGCTGACACCCACCCTCAGGCGCTTGGTCACCTGCGCGTTAATCTTCATGTCCCACGAAAAACGCTCGGCATCGTCATTGGCGATCATAATGCCACGCTGATTCATGTAACCGCCGCCCAGCGAGTAGGAAATCTTGTCCGTACCGCCCGAAACGCGGGCGTTGTATTGCTGGAGGAAGCCGTTCTCGTAACAAAGGTCGTACCAGTCCGACGCAGGATAGATGTAGCGGTCATGCTTCATACCCTCCTCATATTCGAGGATATCATCGTCGTTGTAGGTCACCGTCAGTTTGCCTTCGTTGCGCTCAGCTTGGTTACGCATGCGCATATACTGGATCGGATCGGTCACCACGTCGGGAACGTACGTCGCCGACTGAATACCGAAGTTGGCGCTGAACTTCACCACAGGAGCGCCTTTCTTGGCCTGTTTCGTGGTGATCAGAATAACGCCGTTCGCCGCCTTCGAACCATAGATTGAGGCTGAAGCGTCCTTCAGCACCGAGATCGTCTCTATATCACCGGGATTCAGTTCGTTAAGCGAATACTCCATGCCGTCGACCAGTACCATCGGGCTCGAGCTGCTCATCGTCCCGACGCCGCGGATGCGGATCGTCGCGCCGTCACTGCCGGGCTTCGCCGAGGCCTGGTTGATGTAGACACCCGGCATCGAATAGAGGGCCTGCGAAGCGTGGGTCATCGGCTGGTTCTCGATCTCCGACATCTGACGCACGGCGATCGAACCGGTCAAGTTGACCTTTTTCTGCACGCCGTACCCGATCACCACCACGTCGTCGAGCATCTGCGTATTCTCCTTCAACACCACTGTCAGGCGTGTCCGGTTGCCGACGGCCACCGTCTCGGGATTGTAGCCGATAAACGAGACGTTGAGATGCGCGCCGGGCGTCACGCTGAGTATGAATTCACCTTTCGAATTGGTCACCATACCGTTTGTCGTGCCGTCGACCAGAACGTTCGCACCCACGACAGGATCACCGGACTCCGTCTCGACACGACCCGTCAGTTGGTATTCGGCCTCCGAACGCCCCGGTTCGGGCTTGTACAACACGATGTGGCGGCCTTCGACCTTCGCCTGAATTCCCTGGTCGGCCAACACGCCGTTCAGGAGTTTCACGACGTTCTGCTCGCGGGCATCGACCGAAACGCGTTTCCGCAGGTCGATTTCACTCTCGCGATACCAGAACGAGTAGCCGCTCTGCGCCTTGACCGCTTCGATCACCTCGCGCACAGTGGCGTCCTTCAGGGTCAACGAAATCACGGGATTCTGCGCGTAAAGGGCCTGCGTCGCGACCGTGAACCAACACAGCGTCAGCAATCCGCTCAGTCGGCACAGCGTCCGCCGCCCGAAAAGGCCCCGAAAGGGCCTCCTGCTGGTAGAATTTGTACTCATAAGGTTTAAAATTTAGGTTGTAGTGAAAAAAGTTAGGTTGACTCTCTCTTTGTTTCTATCGGTTTCTGTAAAGTTCGAAACGGTTCTTGCGGTTCCGGTAGAGGATGCGGCTGTCGGCTGAGATAATCCGCATGATCTCATGGATGTTCTCGCCGTCGACGAATTCGCCCGTGAAACAGATTTTGCGCAGCCGTTCGTCCGCAATCACAATGTCGACGTTGAACTGCCGTTCGAGCGTCCGAGCGATCGACGCCAGCGGTTCGGCCCGGAAATAGAGCTTATCCTCCTGCCACGAAAGTACATGATCGACATTCACCCGGCGCAGCGACAACATCCCGGAGGTGCGTTTGAAGAATCCCTGCTCGCCGGGCCGCAGCCGTACGCTCCGCGATTCGCGTCCACCGTCCACCAGCAGGCTGCCCGTCGCCAGTGTGATCTGGTAATCTTCGTCCTCGGAATAAGCATGCACGTTGAAGGTCGTACCGAGCACCGTCGAAGAGACTTCTCCCGTGACAACAACGAACGGCCTGCGGGCATCGTGCTCGACCTCGAAATAGGCCTCGCCGTCCACCTCCACGCGGCGCTGATCGCCGAACAAGGTCAGATAAACGATGCGCGTACCGCCATTGAGACGCACCCGCGAACCGTCGGGCAGTATCACATCGGACTTCACACCCCGCGGTGTCGAGATGACCACAGGATGCGCCTCGGCCACGAGACGGTTCTCGACCCTCAGCCCACCCATGAACCAACTGCCGCAGATCACGCCCACCATGACGGCCGCAGCCGCAGCATAGCGTGCAATCCGCATCCGGAGTCCTCGGCGGCGGATGCGCAAGCGGACATCGGCCCACACTACTTCCCGCATCTCATCGGCCATGGCATCGACTCCGGGGCCCACCCGAATGCCGTCCAGCAATTCGGACAGCCTGCGGCGATCGCCTTCCGAACCTTCGATCATCTCCGCTATCTCCGGCTCCTTTTTCGTATCCTCAATTCGCATGATTTCTCCTTTAGTCGTGTATATAGTTAGAGAGTACGAAATCCGCGATTCCGTTTAAGGGAACCGCGGATTTTTTCGGATTTTTTCGATCTTATCGTCAGAAACGCGACGAGAACAAGAACATGAGCAGCGAAACCAGCTTCAGGTCGGGATAATGTTTGCGAATCCCCGCCACGATCCTATCGA
>ERZ826220.3869-NODE-3869-length-11083-cov-3.720530_pt1 | contig 11083 bp, 10 predicted proteins | sample MGYA00519927_ERZ826220 | MGnify/ENA primary metagenome ERZ826220 (study PRJEB31778, sample SAMEA3449225) | human gut metagenome | biome: human gut; feature: human-associated habitat; material: faeces | place: United Kingdom | collected 2010/2012 ...
CACGTTTTTGCGGGGTGCGATCTCGGCAATGACTGCCGCGCCGTTCTCGGTCTCCAGCGTCACTTCATCGCCCGCCACGGGGGTGATCTTCTGTTTGCGGAAGATGCCCCGGGGCTTGCACTCGATCACACCCTCTTCGGTCTTGACGTAGTAAAATCCGCCAATTCCTTTTACGATATATCCCTTCATCCGTTCCTCCCTCAGGACAGCAGCGCGCTCCACCAGTCGCCCAGGCCGGTGCCCTCACTGCTGGAAGAATCGCCGCTGCTGGAAGAGCTGCCCCCGATCAGGCCGCTCCACCAATCGCTGGAGGAGCTGCCCGGCTGTTCAGCCGGGGTCTCAGGCACCGGCTCGGGGCCTGCGCTCACGGTAATGCTGACACGGCTGTTCACCTTGACGGTAGATCCTGCCGCCGGGCTCTGGCCGATGATGGTACCGGCGGGCTGGTCGCTGTACTGCTCGGTGGTGCTGCCAAGGCCCAGCTTGTTCTGCACCAGCACGGAGCGGGCATCGTTCACGCTCTTGAGACCGGTCAGGGCAGGCACCTTGGCCGTGGTGTTGACCTGCGGGCGGCTGACATAGACCACCACCGTGGAACCTGCGGCCACCTGACTGCCCGCAGCAGGTTCGGTGCGGATGATGGAGCCTGCGGCCACGCTGGGCTCCACCGCCTGAGTGATCAGGACAGAGACCCCCAGATCCTTGAGCTGCTGCTCACCATCTGCCTGCACATAGTTGGAGACATCCGGCACGGTGACATACTGGATGCCCAGGCTGACGGTCAGGGTCACGCTCTGGCCCTCGCGGACGGTGCGGCCCGCCACCGGGGACTGCCGGTAGACATAACCGGCGGCGTAATCGTTGCTGTAGGCCTGCTCCCAGTTGATGACGATCTGGCCGGATGCCACCTGCTGGGAAGCGTTGACCTCATCCTGGGTCATGCCGCTGTAATCTGCCAGCACCACATCGGCCTTTTCCCCCATCAGGGAGCTGGAATCATTCAGGATCATCCAGCACAGGGCCGCGCAGGCCAGTGCAAAGGCCACGGTGATGCCAAACAGCACCGGCAGGAACACGGTGCGCTTTTTCTTTTTTCCGCCTTTTGCCGGAGCACTGCCGCGCTCCGGACGGGATTCTTTTCTGGGCATAGGGGGTTCCACCACCTTTTCAGGAATTTCATCGGGGAGATAGGTGTAGTTGAACACGATGGCCGGGTTCTCTACATAGGCGTTGAGGGCTTCCAGCATCTCAGCGGCGCTCTTGTAGCGGTTTTCGGGCCGCTTTGCCATGGCGCGCTCGGTGATCTCCACCAGCCCCACCGGCACCCAGGGAGCCAGTTCCCGCAGGCTCCTGGGCTGATCCGAGATCTGCTTGATGGCCACCTCCACCACGTCATCGGCATCGAAGGGCAGATGCCCTGAGAGCATCTCGTACATCATCACGCCCACCGAATAGAGGTCGCTGGTGAAGTCGGTCTCATCGCCCTTGGCCTGCTCCGGGCTGATATAGTGGACGCTGCCCATGGCCTTGCCGCCCGAAAGCTGGTTCTCGGCCCGGGAGATACGGGCAATGCCAAAATCCATCATCCGCAGCTGGCCGTTGTCCAGCAGCATGATGTTCTGGGGCTTGATGTCCCGGTGCACCACGCCGTTGTGGTGGGCATGGTCCAGCGCTTTCAGGATCTGAGAGATAAAGTGGACGGTCTCCCGGCTGGTCAGCTTGCCGCCCCGCTCGTTCAGATACTCGCGCAGGGTCATGCCGTCCACATATTCCATGACGATATACTGCAGATGGTCGCTCACCGAGACATCATACACCTTGACAATGTTGGGGTGGTTGAGCAGCGAGATGGCCTTGGACTCGTTCTTGAAGCGGCGCACAAGGTCAGGGTCGTGCATGAGCTCCTGCCGCAGCACCTTAACGGCCACGACCGTGCCCTCCGGCACCGGGCCGCCCGGCCCCACAACGGCCTTGTAGACATTGGCCATGCCGCCGGTGCCGATGAGCTCCCGCACCGTGTACAGACCATCCAGCGTTTTGCCGATCAGGTTATCCATGGTGCACCTCCGTAGGTTCCACAGCCAGCAGCAGGGCGGTGATGTTGTCGGAGCCGCCGTTCTCGTTGGCGGCCTCCACCAGCCGATCGGGCAGGTCGTAGAACGGGCCCTGCGCCAGCAGCTGCTCCATCTGCTCCACCGGCACCATGTTGGTCAGGCCGTCCGAGCAGAGCAGCAGCAGATCCTTTGCCTGCAGCTGCACCGAAGTGACCTCCGGCTCCAGCCGGTAGTCCACGCCCAGCGCCCTGGTGATGATGTTCTTCTGGGGATGGTGCTCGGCCTCCTCCTCCGTGATGGTGCCGCAGTCCACCAGCTCCTGCACATAGGAGTGGTCGTGGGTGAGCTGGGTCAGTTTACCGCCCCGGCAGAGGTAGGCGCGGGAATCGCCCGCGTGGCAGAGGGTGGCTTCCCCACCCCGCACCAGGGCGCAGACCGCCGTGGTGCCCATGCCTGCCAGCGATTCCTCGTGGGCAGCTTTGTTGAACACATAGCGGTTGGCACTGATGAGGGCCTTTTTCAAAAAAGCGCCCTCCTGCCCTGCTCCGCACTGGGCGTACTGCTCCTGAAACACCTGTTCGATGACATTGCAGGCCCCCTGTGAGGCCTCGCGGCCGCCTTTGGCACCGCCCATACCATCACACACCAGTGCCCAGACAGCACCGCCAGGCAGCTCCCCGGCACGGTAATCATCCTGATTTTCCTGCCGGACGCGGCCCACATCCGTTTTTCCTGCTAGTTTCATAGGCTTCTCCTCTTGCGATTTACGCCTTACCATTCATTTCGTCCCGGCGCAGCTGGCCGCAGGCGGCGCTGATCTCGCTGCCAAGACGGCGGCGTACCGTGGCGTTGACCCCCAGGCTCTCCAGCTTTTTCTGGAAGCGCTGGACATTGGCGGCATCGGTAGCTGAGTAGGGGCTTCCGTCCACCGGGTTGATGGGAATGAGGTTCACATGAGCACCCATGCCCCGGATGAGGTCGGCCAGCTGTCTGGCACAGGCATCGGAATCATTGACACCGCGCACCATCGAATACTCAAAGCTGACCCGGCGGCCCGTGGTCTCCTGATAGCGGCGGACGGCGGGCATCAGCACCTCCACGGGGTAGGCATCATTGACCGGCATCATGCCGCTGCGGATCTCGTTGTTGGGGGCGTGCAGGGAGACCGAAAGGGTCAGCTGCAGCTTTTTCTCAGCCAGCTGGTCGATTTTGGGCACCAGACCGCAGGTGGAAAGGCTGATGTTGCGCATTCCGATGTTCACGCCCTCCGGGGAGGAGATGTTCTCAAGGAAGCGCATGACCTCGTCAAAATTATCCAGCGGCTCCCCGATGCCCATGAGGACGATGTGGGAGATGCGCTCCCCGATGTCCTTCTGGGCGGTATAGATCTCAGAGCAGATCTCACCGGCTTCCAGGTTGCGCACCCGGCCTGCCTGGGTGGAGGCGCAGAAGCGGCAGCCCATCCGGCAGCCCACCTGCGTGGAGACGCAGACCGTGTTGCCGTAGTGGTAGCGCATGACAACGGTCTCGATGCAGTTGCCATCGGCCATCCGCAGCAGATATTTCACGGTGCCGTCCTTGGCTTCCTGCCGGCGCTCGATCTTGGGGGCAGCAATGTAAAACTGCTCTTCCAGCTTTGCCAGCAGGGTCTTGGGCTGGTCGGTCATGGCAGAAAACTCGGTGACCAGCTTCTGGTGCACCCAGTGGAAGATCTGCTTTGCCCGGAAGCCCGGCTGACCCATGGCTTTCAGCACAGCGGTCAGCTCGGCCAGCGTCAGGGAAGAGATACAGCGTTTTTGTTCCATGGTATTCTCCTATGAATCAATACGAACCGGACGGCGGGTTCATTGCGTTTTCTGCATGGCGCAGAGGAAAAAGCCGTCCATCCCGGTGCGGGTGGGCACCGAGAGCGCCCCGTGCTCCCCCACTGTCATTCCGTCAGGGAACGCCACAGCGGGCCGGACCACCCGGAACTCCGGGTGACGGGCAAGGAATGCCGCCACCTGCTCCTCGTTCTCGGCGGGGTCGATGGTACAGGTGGAGTAAACCAGCCGCCCGCCTGCTTTCAGCAGAGCAGCTGCTGTGTCCAGAATGGACGACTGGGTGGCCAATAATTCATCGTGGCGTGCTTTTTCCAGCGTCTTATAGCGGATATCCGGCTTTTTTGCCAGAATACCCAGGCCGCTGCAGGGGGCATCCACCAGAATGCGGTCTGCGGCGGGCAGCTTTGGGTTGGGGCGGGTGGCATCATTGCAGAGGGCAGTGACATGGGCAAAGCCCATCCGTTCCACAGCGCTCCGAATGAGCCCGACCCGGTGCTCTGCCACATCGCAGCTGTACAGTGCGCCCTGCCCCTGCATCTCCTCGGCCAGCAGCAGCGTTTTACCGCCGGGTGCCGCACAGAGGTCGATCACGGTATCGCCGGGCTTTGCCTCCACACAGAGGGCTGCCAGCTGGCTGGCCTGCCCCTCCACATGGAAACAGCCCTCCTTGAAGAGCGGGTGCTCCGCCGGGCTGCCCTCAAACTTTGCCAGCACGCTGCCGGGCACAAGGCCGGGCTGCGCGCTCTTCACGCCGCTTTCCAGCAGCTTTTCGCAGAGGGCCGCGGCATCCATTTTCAGGCAGTTGGCCCGCAGGCTGGTGCAGCCGCCGTCGGCGGTGTGGGTCAGGATGCCCAGCGCCTCCTCGGGGTAATGGGTGCGCAGGAACTCTGCCACATCCTGCCCCGCAGAGCCCAGCACCATGAGGCGCTGGGTCTCGTTCCGGAAGCGGGCAGTTTCCAGATCATAATTGCAGGCCTTGCGCAGGACGGCATTGACCAGCCCGGACGCACTCGCCTTTTTGAAGGTGCGGGTCAACTTGACAGCCTCGTTCACCGCCGCCGACACCGGCACCTGCATATAGCGGGCCTGCGCCAGCGCGGCCCGCAGGATCTCGCGCACCTGCGGGTCCAGCCTGGCAAGGCCCTTGGGCAGGAACTGTTCCAGAATGAAATCCAGCGTGCCCTGATGTTCCAGCACGGTGTAGAAGATGGCACCGGCAAAGGCCTTATCCCGGCCCTCCAGTTTCTGGCGGCGGAGTTCGGCATCCAGCACAAGGTTTGAGAAGCCGTCCTGCTCCTGCCGGACCAGTGCAGCCACTGCCGCTGCCCGTGGATTGGCCGCCATCAGAGGGTATCCCCCGCTTTGAGGCGCAGACCAGCCGCAAAGGAGGTGCCATCCATCGGCTTTTTGCCCTCAGGCACCACATGAAGCAGCTGGACCGCGCCATCGGCACAGGCCACCGTCAGGGGCTTTGTGGAAAGCACCGTGCCGGGAGCCTCACCGTTGGAGACAGCCACGCGGCACTCGGTCACCTTGACCTTTTTTCCGCCCGCGGTCATGAACCAGGCCATGGGCCAGGGGTTCATGCCGCGCACCCAGTTGTGGATGTGCGCAGCAGTATCGGTCAGCCTGAACTCCGCCAGCTCCTTGTCCAGCATGGGGGCCAGGGTGGCATTCTCATGCTGCTGAGGCTGGGGCTTGAGGGTGCCAGCTTCCATGGCGGGCACCGCCTCACAGAGGACGCGGGCACCTACGGCGGTGACCCGGTCGAACAGCTCGCCGCTGGTCTCCTCCGGGCCGATGGCGATCTTCTCGCAGACCAGCACATCGCCGGTGTCCAGCCCCTCGTCCATCTGCATGATGGAAACGCCGGTCTCGGTGTCTCCGTTCAGAACAGCCCACTGCACGGGGGCGCTGCCGCGGTACTTGGGCAGCAGGGACACATGCAGGTTGATGCAACCATACTTCGGAGCTTCCAGCACGGATTTGGGCAGGATGCAGCCGTAGGCCACCACCACGATGAGATCAGGGGCCAGCGCCCGGATGTTGGCATCCTCGCTGCCGTCCCGCAGAGTGCGGGGCTGGAACACGGGGGTCCCATGCTCCAGAGCAACTTCCTTGACCGGGGGCGCGGTGAGCACCTGCTTGCGGCCCACCGGCTTATCCCGCCGGGTGTACACGCCGCAGATCTCGTGACCGGCGGCATACAAAGCCTTCAGGCACTCCGCGGCGATATCCGGGGTTCCCATGAACAGAATGCGCATCAGTTGTTTCCTTTCGCTTCACGGGCAGCCTTTTTGCCCTCCTCGGTGTCCTCGTAGAAATACTCGCTGGACTCCATGATGGTAATGCCGTCCAGATGGTCGTTCTCGTGCTGGATGCAGCGGGCCAGCAGGTCCTCAGCCTCCAGCTCGAACCAGTTGCCGTTGCGGTCCTGCGCACGCACCTTGACGGCAACGGGACGGGTCACGGCACCGTTGTGGCCGGGGAAGGACAGGCAGCCCTCGTAGGCGGTCTCCTCATCCTCAGAAACAGCCAGGATCTCGGGGTTGACGAAGTCGATGAACTTGTACTCATAATCCTCGGGGATCTCCTCGGGGGCATCGGTGGTGTCCCACACCACGAACACGCGGCGCAGCATGCCCACCTGAGGGCCTGCCAGACCCACGCCGTCGGCGGCGATCATCGTCTCCCGCATGTCATCCAGCAGGGTGGCAAGGCGGTCGTCAAAGTTGGTCACGGGGCGGCAGACCTTGTTCAGGATGGGGTCGCCCTCTTTTACGATGTTACGGATAGCCATAGTGGTACCTCCAAAATTTGTTGTGTTGTATCAGATATCCCCGTCCGAGTGCAGATCGACCACAACGGTGGCCTTGCCGGGCAGTTTTTCCTGCTCGTAGAGGGTCAGCGTTTCCCGGATGAGGTCCCGGAAACGGCGGTCGTTGCGGCACTTGACGGTGAGTTTATAGCGGTAGGAATCGTTGATCTTTTCAATGCTGCCGGGGGTGGGGCCCAGCACCCGCAGGGGCAGGTCGGGCTGTTTGGCCGCCTGTCGGCCCAGCAGGGCCGCAAAGCGGGCGGAAGCCCGGGCCACCTCGCTCTCCTTTGGCCCGGCAAAGCCCACAACGCAGAGCCCGCAGAAGGGCGGATAAAGCCCCAGCTTCCGGTAGGCGATCTCCTGCTCGAAGAACGCGTCGTAGTCCTGCGCGGCGGCAAGGTTGAGCACCGGGTTGTCCGGGTCGGTGGTCTGGATGATGGCAAAGCCGGGGTCTTTTGCCCGGCCGCTCCGGCCCACCACCTGCGTGACGAGGCTGAACACGGTCTCATAAGCCCGGAAGCCCTGGGCGAACAGGAGCGAATCGATGCCCAGCACACCCACCAGCGTCACATCCTCGAAATCCAGCCCCTTGGCCACCATCTGGGTGCCCACCATGATGTCATATTCATGCCGGGCAAACTTTGCCAGCAGCTTTTCATGGGCATCCTTGGCGGCGGTGGTATCCTGATCCATCCGCAGGATGCGGGCCTCCGGAAAGAGCTTCGCCAGCTCCTCCTCGGCCTTCTGGGTGCCAAAGCCCCGGTACTGCAGTTTTCCGCCGCAGGCGGGGCATCTGGCAGGGGGCGGGTCCAGCTGGCTGCCGCAGTAATGGCAGAGCAGCTTGTGGGCCGATTTGTGGTAGACCATGGGCACGCTGCACTTCTGGCACTTGAGCACCTCGCGGCAGTCCTCGCACTGGGCCACGGTCTGGTAACCCCGGCGGTTGAGCAGCAGAATGGTCTGCTTGCCTGCCTCAAGGTTGTGCCGGATGGCATCCTCCATGGCAAGGCTGATCTCCCGGGGGTTGCCGGAGGCAAGCTCGGCCCGCATATCCACGATCTGGACTTTGGGCAGCGGGTTGCCGCCATAGCGTTTGGTCAGGCGCACCAGCTGGGTGCGGCCATGCTGGGCGGCATAATAGCTCTCGGTGCTGGGGGTGGCGCTGGCCAGCAGGAGCAGGGCCCCGTTCTCCGCCGCGCGCTGCCGGGCCACCTCGTGGGCCGAGTAGCGGGGCGCAGATTCGGAGCGGTAGGTGTGCTCCTGCTCCTCATCAATGATGACAAGGCCGATGTTTTCCAGCGGGGAGAAGATTGCGCTGCGGGTGCCCACCACGATATCCGCGCCGCCGTCCTGGATCATCTGCCATTGGAGCAGGCGCTCGGTGTGGTTGAGGGCGGAATGCTGCACGGCCACCCGCTTGCCAAATTGGCTTTTCAGCCGCAGGATCATCTGGGGGGTCAGGCTGATCTCAGGCACCAGCACCAGCGCCCGGCGGCCCATCTGCAGGCAGTGCTCGATGAGCTTCAGGAACACCAGCGTTTTGCCGCTGCCGGTCACGCCGTAGAGCAAGGCCGAGTGCGGGGCTGCATCCTCCAGCCCGGGCAGCAGCGCGTCATAGGCGGCCTGCTGCTCCTCCGTGAGAAGGATGGGCTCGTTCTTCAGCGGGATGGAAGAATACAGGTCGATGGATTTGTTCACCTTGCTGCATTCCAGCACGCCCTTGACGCAGAGGTTGTCCAGCACCGCCCGGCTGATGCCCTTTTCCTCCAATGCAGACAGGGTGCGCTCTCCCCCGGCCAGCAGGGCCACTGCGGCCAGCTGCTTGGCGGTCGGCCTGGGCTTTGGAGGCAGCGTGCCCACCAGCTTATAGGCATTTTCCGTGTGGCGGATGAGCTGCTTTTGAAGCACCGGGGTCACGCCGTCCTCCGCCACGGTGGGCTTATACTGCGCGCCGTAGGGGATGACCGCCTTGACGGCCTCGTAGTAGGTGCAGAAGGTGCGCTCCTTGAGGAAATGCACCAGCCGCAGCAGTTCCGGCGTCAGGCAGGCCGAGGCGGGAGCTACGTCGAAGAGGTACTTGAGCTTTGCGTGTTCCGGCTCTTCGTCGCAGGCCAGCACCACGCCCATCCGGGCCTTGCTCCCCCGCCCGAAGGGCACCAGCACCATGCTGCCGAGGCGGACGGCCTCCTGCTGGTCGGGCATGACGGCGTAGGTATAGAGTTTGTCGAAGTGAAAGGTCGCGTTGCTCACGGCAACGCCTACCGTTTTTGGCATTCGCGGCTCCTTGTTATCTGTCGAGGCCGGCCCGCTGGCGGATGATGCCGTAGAGCTTCTCAGCGCAGGCGTCCACCTCGTCGTTCACGAGGGTGAGGGTGAACTTCTCCTGCTCGGCCAGCTCCTTCTTTGCGGTGTCGAGGCGCTCGAGGATGCTGGCTTCCGTCTCGGTGCCGCGGCCCCGGAGGCGGCGTTCCAGCTCCTCCACGGAGGGCGGCAGCAGGAAGATGGTGGTAGCCCCCGGGAACATCCGGCGGATATTGGCCGCGCCGTGGACGTCGATGACCAGCACCACCAGCTTGCCCGCCTCGAGGCGCTTATCCACCTCTTCGCGGAGGGTGCCGTAGTAGTTGCCGTTGTAGAAGTTGTGCTCCACCACCTGGTCGGTGTCGATGAGGTGCTGGAACTGCTCCCGGGTGCGGTAGTAGTAGTCCACGCCCTCCTGCTCGCCGGGGCGGGGTGCGCGGGTGGTGGCGGAGACGGTCTTTTCGATCTCGGGGTGGGCCTCGCGCAGGGCCTTGACCACACTATCCTTGCCGGTACCGGCGGCACCGGAGACGACAAACAGGTACTTTTCGTTTTCCATTTTTTACTGCTCCTCTGTCGGTTTTCCTTCCGGCTGGCCCGCAGCGCGGCTTGCCACTGTCTCAGGCGTCAGGGCCGAAAGGACTACATGGTCAGAGTCCATGATGAGCACGGCCCGGGTGCTGCGGCCATAGGACGCATCAATGAGCATCCCCCGCTCCCGCGCCTCCTTCACCAGACGCTTGACCGGCGCAGAGTCGGGGCTGACGACGGCCACCACCCGCCCTGCGCTGACCAGATTGCCAAAGCCGATGTTGATGAGCTTCATCTGAACTCCTCCGTACTGTTTTTATTCAAGGTTCTGGATCTGTTCGCGGATCTTCTCGATCTCCGCCTTCATGTCCACCACCGTGCGGGTGATGTCCAGGTCCTGACACTTGGAGCCGATGGTGTTGGTCTCACGGTTCAGCTCCTGAGTCAGGAAGTCCAGCTTGCGGCCCACCGGCTCGTCCAGCTCCAGAATGGAGCGGTACTGGGCGATGTGGCTGCGCAGGCGGACGGTCTCCTCGTCCACGGCGGTCTTGTCGCCGAAGATGGCGGCTTCCGTCAGGACGCGGGCGTCGTCGATGCTGCGGTCCTCGAGGATGGTCTTGAGCTTCTCGTAGAGGCGGTTGGTGTAGGCTTCGACGCGGCCTGCGCTCAGGGTCTCCACCCTGCCCACCCGCTCCTCGAGGAAGCACAGGCGGCTCTCCACGTCGGCCTTCATCTTGGCACCCTCGGCGGCGCGCATGGCGATGAAGTTGTCCAGCGCCTGAGCCGTCACGGCGGAGACGTCGGCCCAGAGCTGTTCCTCGTCCACGTCGGCGTGGCGGGTGGCCAGCACGTCCGGGAAGCGGGTCAGCGTCGAGACGGTGACGTCGTTCTTGATGCAGAGCTTCTCCGAAAGGTTCCGCAGGGCCTTCTGGTAGCTGCGGGCCAGCTCCATGTTGACGGTCACTTCTGCGTCGGCGGCCTCCACGTTCTGGATGGTCATGCTCAGCTCGACCTTGCCGCGGGTGACCCGCTCGTTGAGCTGCTTTTTCAGGCGGCTGTCCATGTAGCTGCAGCTGCGGGGGATGCGGGACGAATACTCGAAATACCGGGAGTTGACGCTGCGCAGCTCGACCGTGATCTCGCGGCCATTCAATACAGCAGTCCCCCGGCCAAAACCGGTCATGCTCAGGATCATATGCTCCACGTTTCCTCTCTGTTGATGGGTGGATATGCGGACAAATTACGGTATATGTATCCGCGTTTGGGTATACAGGCCCATGTTACGATACATATGTTATTATTCTACTCTGATGACCGCTTTTTTGCAAGTCAAAAAGCACAGAAATACTCCTCAGGCCTGCCTTCGTACAACCTCTCCGGCACTTCGTGCCACCTCCCCTTGTAGGGGAGGCTTTGGCATTCCGCAAAGCTTTCCCTCTTCGCCAGAGGCTCCCCTACTAGGGGAGCTGTCGAGCGCAGCGAGACTGAGAGGTTGTACTTCGCAGCAGCTTTTGTCCAAGCACGCAAAAAGCCCCCCGCATCTCTGCGGGGGGCCT
>ERZ826220.3870-NODE-3870-length-11073-cov-3.574877_pt1 | contig 11073 bp, 10 predicted proteins | sample MGYA00519927_ERZ826220 | MGnify/ENA primary metagenome ERZ826220 (study PRJEB31778, sample SAMEA3449225) | human gut metagenome | biome: human gut; feature: human-associated habitat; material: faeces | place: United Kingdom | collected 2010/2012 ...
CCGTGCCAGCTCCCTCGAAGAGGGAGCTCTTTATCAGGTTATTTTCCATCTAAGCAATAAGTTGCGCCGTCCCCGTAGGGGCGCGCCCGTTATCGGGATTTGTGTGAAATTTCGAATTTGCTCATTTGCTGTTTTATACAATCATTGATAAAAAAAGCCGCGGCCTGTGAAAAGCCGCGGGCATTTTATTACCGGTTGGACGCGCCGCAGGATTTTGCGACGTTCATCGCGCCGAAGGTCATCTTCTTGCTGCCGTCGGGGAAGAGCCAAATCGCCTCCACGCCGTCCAGCGAATCGACGAATGCGCGGCTCTCCTCGTAGGGCATCAGGAATGCCGCCGTGGAGAGCAGATCGGCGTAGCCGGAATCCTCCGTGATGATGGAGACGGAGCGGAAATCCGTATCCGGCATGAGCGTATCCGGGTCGATCAGGTGGTGATAGCGCTGACCGTCCACCACGTAGTAGCGCTGATAATCGCCCGAGGTAACGACCGAGCAGCCGGTCACGTACAGCGTTTCCACAATGTCGCTCAGGCCGAGCACCGCGCCGTCCGGGTCTTGAATCCCGACGCCCCATTTGGTGCGCCCGTCCGCGGGGGGATTGCCCATGCGCACATTGCCGCCCGCGCTGATGATGAAGGAGGGCATGTCGCCGGCCAGCAGCATCTGCGAGACGATCTCCGTCGCATAGCCCTTGGCGACCGCGCCCACGTCCAGCTTCATCTCCGGGTCGGCGAAGTAGACGGTCTGCGCCGCCTCGTCGAGAATCAGGTCGTCGATGTTCATGTGCTGCGCGGCGGCCTGCAAATCCTCCATCGGCGGGAGCTTCGCGTTCTCCGGGTCGTCAAGCCCCGCCTCGCGATACTCATGCCAGATGGAAAGCACGCTGCCCATGGCGACGTTCGTCTGCCCGTTGACCAGCTCGTAATTGCTCTTGCAGAAGGTCAGCAGGCCGAAGAGAATCGGATCGACCTTCACCGGCTCGACGGCGGCCTGACGGTTTACGTCGCAGACGCTGGTGATGCCCTCGTCGGCATAGCTGTTGTATGTGTCAAAGAGCTTGTGCAGGTGCAGATACATGGCGTGCGTCTCCGCGGCGCGCGCGTCGAACGTCTCCTGATTTTCCGCGTAGCCGATGAGGGAGATTACGGTGTCAAACGTATCCATGAACACGGTGCTGTATTTGTTCATATCGGCGCTGCCCGGCAGGGCGAACGCGGCGACGAGCAGCACGAGAAGCAGGATACCGGCGGCTTTTTTCATGGTAAGTGGTACCTCCAACGATCAGAATGATCTTATTATAACAAAAACGCGCAGATTCTACAAGCGTTGCGCGCTGACAGGGATTGCCACGGGAAAACGATTGTCAATCCGGGCGAAAATGTGATACAATGCCGTTGGTTCCGTGTTTCGCGCTTTTGCGACACGGGCGCAGCGAAAACGACGAAAGAGGGATTTTTCATGGCAATGGTACAGACGAAACGGCTTGCGGCGCTGCTGCTGGCTTTGCTGCTGACGCTTTTTCTGCTGCCATCTGCCCTCGCGGATAGCGGCGTGGTCAGCGGAACGACGGTTTCCGGCACGGTGCGCGTCTATCTCTCCTCGATTTCGAGCCTGACGGCGGTGGATGTGAGCATCGCGGGCAGCTATTCCGTCGGCGGGGACACGAGCCGCGCGCTCTCGCGTGGGCAGAATATCCGCGTGAGCAACAGCGGCGGTACGCTGATGATGACCGCAAACGGGCAGACGCAGACGATGGGCAGCCGGTTCAAGCTGCGCCGCCATCAGACCAGCGGCGAAAACGGCGTGCGCATCGCGCAGGCGCGCTACCCGGCGAGCCTGTATCCGGGCGATATCGAGTTTATCGCCAAGGGCGGCAACGTGCAGATCGTCGTCCATGTCTACATGGAGGATTACATGCTCGGCGTTCTGCCGTATGAAATGGATAATTCCTTCCCGCTGGAGGCGCTCAAGGCGCAGGCCGTCGCCGCCCGAACGTATGCGCTCAAGAAGATGAGCGTGCAGGCCGCGACGTATGACGTGGTGGATACGACGAGCGATCAGGTTTACAACGGCACGCCGTCGGGCAACGCGCGCTGCGCGCAGGCCGTACAGGAGACGAGCGGCATCGTCGGCACGGTGGGCGGCGAATATATGGCCAGCTATTACACGGCCTCCAACGGCGGCCAGACCGAATCGGTCAAAAACGCATGGGGAAGCGGCTCGTACAGCTATTTGCAGGTGAAAGACGACCCCTACGACCTGCGCAACGGCGCGTCCATCGCGAAATCCGTTACCTTCTACCGCAACGGCACGACCAGCGTTTCGGCGCTGACCGAGCTGCTGCGCACCGAGGCGGCGATGCTCGTCGGCGCGGGAAGCGTGGAAATCGCATCGATCAACGGCGTGACGCTGGCCGAACCGAAGTACGGCGAGCCCTCCCGCGTATACAAAAAGGTGCTGGTCAACCTGACGCTTTCGGGCTACGGCGACGTCAGCGTGGCGCTCGACTATTTTTCACAGGTGGAGGGGCTCTGCTCCATGTCCATCAACGTGCTCAAAAACGAGACGCTGACCGTGACGGAGGCCGTCGGCGGCTATAAGCTGACGGCGCGGCGCTTCGGCCACGGCGTGGGCATGAGCCAGCGCGGCGCGCAGCAGATGGCCAACGAGGGCTTTTCCTACGACCAGATTCTCGAATTTTATTATCCCGGCCTGACGCGCACGCGCTACACCATGACGCGCACGCTGCTTAGCAGCATGGACGGCACGCCCGCCGCGCCCAGCACCCCGGATGAGCCGATTGCGGACGCGAAGCCCGCCGTGGTGACGCTCAAAAACCCGCTGGACAGCCTCAACCTGCGCCAGCGGCCGACGACGGCCTCCTCCATCCTGGCGCGCATGCCGCACGGCACACAGATCAACCTGCTCAGCCGGGAGGGCGAATGGAGCCGCGTGCAATACGGCACATTGACCGGCTATGTGATGACCTCGTACCTGATCGTGCAGGAGGACAGCGTGGACGAAACGCCCCCCGGCGTGGTCAGCCGCGGCACGGCGACGGTCGCGCTCTCCGACGAGAGCCAGACGCTTAACCTGCGCGCCGCGCCGACGACCAACGCCGCCGTGCTCTCGCGCCTGCGCCACGGCCAGACGCTCACGGTGCTGGAGCGCTATGCCAACTGGACGTATGTGCAGTATGGCACGCTCAGCGGCTATGTGATGAACGATTACGTCGTCTACGACGCGGGCGACAGCGATTCGGACGCGCCGAACGGCGATGAAAACGGCGGCGAGGACAGCGGCGAAAACGGCGGCGGTCAGGCGGCCGCGCAGGTCGCCATCGTGCTGCCCTCCGACGGGCTGAACCTGCGCGCGGGGGCGAACACGGCCTCCGGCGTCATCATGGTGCTGCCGCAGGGCACGATGCTGACCGTCACCGGCGAAATGCGCGACAACGGCATGCTGCCGGTGCTGCTCGGCTCTGTGGCGGGCTATGTCAGCAGCGATTACGTCTATGTGACGGATGAAGCGCTGGCGACGGCCACGCCCGCCATCAGCGCAACGCCGACCCCCACGCCGACCCAGCCGCCGATTCAGGCCCCCGAGCAGGACGAGCGGGAGGCGACGGTTCGCGCCTACGGCGGCCTCAAGCTGCGCCAGCAGCCCGATACGTCCTCTGCCACGCTGACGACGATGCCCTACGGCTCGGTTGTGACCGTGACGGGCGAGCGTGTGAACGGCTTTTACGCGGTCAGCTATGGGGAGCTGAGCGGTTACGCCAGCGCGCAATACCTGAATCTGGATGCGGACAGCCCGCAGGCGACCGCCGAACCGACGGCAGCGCCGGAGGCCAGCCGCCCCGTCACGGGGCGCATCGGCACGGTGACGGCGCAGAGCGGCCTGAATCTCCGCGCGGATTCCTCGCAATATGCCAACGTGCTGGCGACGCTGGGCTACGGCGTTCAGGTGGCGGTGACGGGCGAGCGCGTCAGCGGGTTTTACCCCGTGCGCATCGGCACGCTCAGCGGCTATGTCAGCGCGGATTACATCCGCTTTGACGTGGACGCCGCCGCGACCCCCGCGCCGACGGCCACGCCCGCGCCGAGCGCGAGCGGCTACCGCGTCGTTGTGGAAAGCGACAACGGGCTGAACCTGCGCGCCCAGCCGAACGCGGGCAGCGAGGTGCTTTACGTGCTGCCCTACGGCATGGTGCTGACCGTGCTGGGCGAGGGCGAAAACGGCTTCCTCTACGTGCAGTGGGGCGGCTACACGGGCTATGTCTCCGGCGATTACGTCACGCCGTTCGGGGCGCAATAAATCCTTCGCGGACGCGGTACTTTTTTCACGGGTCGGTTGCAATCGACCCGTGTTTTTTGATATAATAAAACGTCTTTCGCAATGCGAAGGGCGTTTGACAAGCGGCAGATACGACCGGGCCTTTGCCTTGATGGAGCCGTTGGTCAAACCGATCGAGGGAGTTTCAGCGGCGCAAAATCGGATTTTCCGGCGCGCCGAAGGGAGAGACGACGTGGAGACGGCATTGAAGGCGGGCGAGCGCATTGACGATTTGCAGCGCGACGGCCTGCGCATCATCCAGCGGGAGGACGGCTTCCGCTTCGGCACGGACGCGGTGCTGCTGGCGGATTTCGCGGCGGTGAGGCGCGGCGAGCGCGTCTGCGACATGGGCACGGGGACGGGCGTTCTGCCGCTGCTGCTCAGCGCGCGGGCGGAGGGAACGACGTTCGACGCTTTCGAGGTGCAGCGGGATGTGGCGGATATGGCGCAAAGGAGCGTGGCGCTCAACGGGCTTCAGGCGCGGATTCGCGTGCATCACGCCGACTGCCGCGAGGCCGGCCGAATCATCGGCTGCGAGACCGTGCAGCTCGTCGTGACCAACCCGCCGTATACGGCGCTCGGCGCGGGGCTGGTCAGCCCGGAGGAAACCCGCGCGCTTTCCAGAAGCGATTCGGATTGCCCGCTTGCGGATTGGATGGCGGCTTGCGCGCGCGTACTGCAAAACGGCGGGCGGCTGTGCGCCGTCTTTCCCGCGCCGCGTTTTTTGGCGCTCTGCGACGCGATGCGCGGGGCGAAGGTCGAGCCCAAGCGCGTGCGCTTCATCGTTTCCAGACCGGAGAACGCGCCCAAGCTGGTGCTCGTCGAGGGCAAAAAGCGCGGCAGGCCGGGGCTGCACCTGCTGCCGATGCTCGTCACGCACACGGCGGACGGCGGTTTCACCGATGAAATGCGGCGGATTTACGGGGAGCTATAACCGAAACGCCTTTCGGTTTTCCCGCGCGCAGAGCATGGCCAGAACGAACGCCGTCAGCGCGAACACAAGCGACAAAAGCGAACGCAGAAACAGATAGAGCAGCGCCAGCAGAAAGGCGACGAGCAGATAGCGCCCCTGCTTGGCCGGGGCGAGCGCCAGCGCGCGGATGCGCCCGCGGGAAAACGGCGTTCGCTGCCTGCGCGCGCGGCGGGCGATTTCCGCGTCGGTGGCGGGGTGCTGCTGCCCGAAGAGCAGCGCGAGCTGACGGCCTGCGATCAGGCGGATGGGCGGCTCCATCCACTCGGCGGCGCGCCGGGCGGCGGGGGAAAAGCCGCCCGTTCCGGCCAGAATACAGAGCTCAGCGCCGGAAGCGGCCTTCGCCCGGTGGGCGGCGAGCACGTCGCCCTCCCCGGCGGCGGAGCCGGGCAGGGTCTGCGCGCAGCGGACGAGATACGTCTTTCCCGCATAGGATAGGACGGAGCCCTGCGCTGCGCCGCCCAGCGTTTCGGCCAGCAGCAGGCAGACGCGCCCCTCGGCCTCGGCGGCAGGCAGAAGCATCAGCTCTTCCAGCGCGATTGCGCCGCCGACGCGCACGCGAAGGGCGCGGTCGCGCCGCGCCAGCGTCCGCCGCTCCAGAAGCAGCAGGGTGAGCATCGCCAGCGCGAACAGGGCGCTCCCGGCCAGCAGACTGGGCGCGCCGCTGTGCCAGAGGGCGAAGAAATAACCGACGCTCAGAAGAAACAGCAAAGCCCGGAGCGCCAGCCGATCCAGCGCGGTCGCGACGCGGTTTTTGCTGTCAAAAGGGCTCATCATACCTAAAGCCACCCCCGTCAACGCATGGAGATGGCTTTAGATTTTGCGCTTTTTTCAAAATGTATGCACTTTCCTCTTTCCCGCGCGCGCGGAATTTGGTATAATCAATCATCATGCGCCGAAAAAGCGAAGGGAGGGGAGCTGCATGCCGGAAATCGGATTGATGGGCGGCAGCTTTAACCCCATTCATCGCGGCCACGTCGCGCTCGCCCGCGCCGCGCTGGACAGCGGAAAGGTGGAGCGCGTGCTCTTTCTGCCGACGGGCAATCCGCCGCACAAGCGGGAAGGGCTGGCCGATAAATTCGACCGTCTGCGCATGGTGGAGCTGGCCGTGGCGCATGAGGCGGGGATGGCGGTCTGCCGCGAGGAGATCGACCGCGGCGGCGTGATCTACACCGTCGATACGCTGGCCGCGCTGCAAAGCAAAATGCCGGATTGCTCGCTGACCTATCTCATCGGCGCGGACACGCTGCGCGCGCTGGGAACATGGCGGCGGGTGGAAACGGTCATCGAGCGCTGCAAATTTCTGGTGATGATGCGCGAGGGGGAAACGCGGGAGGACGTCATCCGTCTGGCCGGGCTCTGGGCGAGCCGGGGCGCGCAGATCGACTTTCTGGACGCGCGAAAGATGGATATCTCCTCGACGCAGATCCGAGAATATATACGGAAGAACCAGCCGTTTGAGCGGCTGGTGCCCGAGGCCGTGGCGGATTATATCCGCGCGCGCGGCCTTTACGGGGCGAAATCAGGCATGGAGTTAAACGGATGAAACGCGAAAAAATGACGTACAGGCTGAAAAAGGAGCTGGACGCGGCGCGCTATGCGCACACGCTCGGCGTGGAGAAGACGGCGCGCGAGATGGCCGAAAAATTCGGCGTGGACGAGGAAAAGGCCGCGCTGGCCGGGCTGCTGCATGACTGCGCCAAGTGCATGCCGCTCAGCCAGATGACGAAGGCGGCGAAAAACGAAAAGCTCGACCCGGTGATGAAGGAATCCAAGGCGCTGATGCACGCGGTCGCCGGGGCGCACGTCGCGCAGGACGTCTACGACGTGCACGACCCGGAGGTGCTCGGCGCGATCCGCTGGCACACGACCGGGCACGCGAACATGACGAAGCTGGAAAAGATCGTCTATTTGGCGGACATGATCGAGCCGAACCGCAAGCCCTATCCGGGGCTGGAGGCGCTCAGAAAGCTCTGCATGACCGATTTGGACGAGGCGATGCACATGGCGCTGCTGATGAGCCTTGACCATGTGCGCGAGCAGGGGAAGCCCCTGCACCCGGACACCATGGCGGCGCTGGCCGAGTATGAGCCGGGGCTGGTGTGATAAAGAAAGGCAAAAAAGACAACTTGCGAAAACACGCATTTGTTCATATTTTGAAGGAGGAAAAAACAAACATGGATCAGAAAGCGATTGCGCTGGCTGCGGCTAAGGCGCTGGATGCGAAGCGCGGCAAGGATATTGTGGTGCTCAAGGTGGACGAGATGACGGTCATCACCGATTATATGGTGATCGCAACCGGCCGCTCCGTTCCGCAGGTGAAGGCGCTGGCGGAAAACGTGGAGGAGGAGCTGGCGAAGCTCGACCTGTTTGCCCGCCGCCGCGAGGGCGTGAACGAGGGTCATTGGTGCATCCTCGATTACGGCGACGTGATGGTGCATATCTTCCACGAGCAGGATCGCGAATACTATCAGCTCGAACGCCTGTGGAGCAACGGCGCCAACGAGGTTGAGGTGGCGCTGGACGGCGCAGGCGCGGCGGCGGAGGCGTAATTCATGCTGAAAAAGAAGGATCTTCTCATCATCGCGGTCGTGCTGCTGGCGGCGGTCGCGCTGTTTGCCGGTTCGAAGATGCTGCCCAAGACCGACCTTTCCACCAAGACGGCGGATGTGACGCTCGCGCCGGACGCGATTGAATACCTCGACGAAACGCCCGCGCCGGAAGCGACGGAGGCGGCGCAGACCCCCGAAGCGACGGCTGAACCGGCCGCGACGGAAGCGCCGGCCGCGACGGAAGCGCCGGCTGCGACGGAAGCCCCTGAGGCGACGGACGCGCCGCAGAGCGCGAACATGGTCGGCCCGATGATGCCGAAGCAGACCGAGAAGGTGCGCGGCCACGTCGTCATTACCGTGGCGGGGCGGCAGTACGGCGACCCGATCCCGATGGATCGCGACAAGATCATCACCGTCAAGCAGGAAAACGGCGCGATCAACCGGATTCACATCACGCCGGAATACGTCGAGATGGAGTCCTCCACCTGCGAAAATCAGGATTGCATCGGCGAGGGCGAGGTCAACGTGAATACGTATAAGGATCGTATTCTGAGCACCTACATCATCTGCCTGCCCAATCAGGTGACGATTGAAATGGTGCCGGCCGACGAATAAGGCGATAGGAAAGAAGGAAACATCATGCGAAACGGAAGCGCGCGGCGGGTGGCCGTCTCCGGCCTGCTGACCAGCCTGATGCTCGTGCTGGGGCTGATTGAGCGCCAGTTCCCGCTGACGGCGGCCATCCCCGGCATCAAGCTCGGGCTGGCAAACTCGGTGCTGATTTACGCGCTGTATATGCTGGGCGTGAAGCAATCCATCGTGCTGATGCTGCTCAAGGCGATGATGAGCTGGCTGATTTACACCAACATGCAGGCGATGTTCTATTCGCTGGCGGGCGGCGTGCTGTCGCTGCTGGCGATGATCGCGCTCAGCCGCATCAAGGGCGTGAGCGTCATCGGCGTGAGCGCGCTGGGCGCGGTAGGCTTCAACATCGGCCAGATTCTCATGGCGGTGGCGATGCTCCACACGCCGCAGCTGATCGTGACCTACCTGCCGGTGCTGATGGTTTCCGGCGTGGCGACGGGCGTGCTGACCGGCGTGGTGGCGCAGATGATCGCTGAGACTGCCGGGGCAGAGGTATTCCCGCTGCATACGGTGGAGCTCTACCCGGATACCTATGAGGCCACCATCGACCAGGGTGAGCAGGAGCGTACCAACGGAGCCCGTCCGGAGCTGCAGGCTGTGCCGGAGAACCTGGAGGACTACGATGTGATTTTCCTGGGGTATCCCAACTGGTGGGGAGATCTGCCCATGGCGGTGTACAGTTTCCTGGACGAGGTCGATCTCACCGGGAAGACCATCGTGCCGTTTGTGACCTCCGGCGGCAGCGGCTTATCGGGGACACCGGATACCATAGCGGCGCTGGAGCCCGGAGCTGAGGTCCGGGAGGGGCTGGCGGTCCGCAATACCAACGCAGCCGATGCTCAGGAGAGCGTAGAGGTCTGGCTCACAGACCTGGGCTATCTGGGTTAATTGCCGGAACAGGGGGAACAGAATGCGGAAAAGCCGGGAGCAGGATCTCAGATTCTGCTTCCGGCTTTTTGGATGATTCGGTTCAGGTTTTTGGGGTCAGACCAGGTGGAAGACCTGGATCAGCATGAGCCAGGCCAGACCGTAGTACGAGATTACAGCCACCAGGTCATTGACGGTGGTGATGAGCGGCCCCGAAGCCACAGCGGGATCGACGCCGAATTTATCGAATACCATGGGAATGGCGGTACCGGCAAAGCTGGAAATGGTCATAGCCAGCATCAGAGCGATGGCAACACAGGCACCCACCGCCATGGAATAGGGCAGGGGATAGTGCTTGAGCACCATGGTGTAGAAGGTCACAACGCCGAAGGCGATCACACCCAGCAGAGTGCCGTTGGTCAGGCCGACCCGCACTTCCTTGGAGATCAGGTGCAGCGCCTTGAGCAGGTATGGCAGGCCCTTCTGACGGGTGATGCGGCCGACGAACAGCAGCGTAGGCTTGCTGCGGTCGATGTGGTAACGGTCGAACACGGCCCAGCCCGGGTCGTCGTCGGCCGGCGTGGCGAAGTCGCTCATGGTGATGCCGTTATGCACCACGACGACCTTGTCGGGGTCGAGGTTCGGGTACGCGGCGAGGATGTCCTCGCGCATGCCGCCGGAGACGGCGATGACGCGGTCGGCATGCTCGTAGGCGTCCTTTTCGGCCCAGGAGCTCAGATTATAACCGCCGCCGAGCTGCTCGCGCTTCCACGGGCGGAACGGCTCCAGCGAATGTGCGGTGATGACCAGCGGCGTACCGTGCAGCATCTTGGCGAGGTATCCGGCCAGGCACGCATACCAGGTGTGCGCGTGGGCGATGTCGGCGTCGACGTCGTTGGCTATCTGCAGATCAACGCCGAAGGTCTTCAGCGCCGGATTCGCGTCGGCCAGCTCAGAGGGCGTTCCGTAGCCCACGACCTTCAGGCTGCCCTTCGCCGAGCCATCTCCGGGGATGGCGGGTGCATCGGCTTCGGTGCGCGGTCCGTCGAACGCACGGACGGTCACGTCGACCCGCTCGGCCAGCACCTTCGAGAGCTCTTCCGCGTGCACGCCTGCGCCACCATAGACATACGGCGGGTATTCGCGGGTGAGGATATCAACTTTCACGATTAAGGCCTCCTTCGTCGGTAACCTTGTTTGCGGCTACTGCCATATATAACTTTAGGGCATTGCACGTCGAAAAAACGCACAATGCCCATGTTCGTGTTGGCGAAAAATCACGCCATAATACCAGATAACTACCGGATACCAGACTCTCACACCGCAGTGCCGTTGGCGTCCAGGTTCGGGTTGTTGCGGTAGTTGCCGGCCGTGAAGAACAGGCTGAGCACGCCGACGACGAACACGACGGACACGGTCAGGATCAGCCACAGCGGATGCGTGGGCAGCCACATCACCACGAAGAACGCGATGACCGACAGCGCGATCAGCGTCCAGCTGCCGACACGGAACCACTGCCGCACGGAGTGCGGTGCCTTGAACGCCTTGGGATCCTGATAGTTCGGGTTGGCCTCGAACACCGACTCCACTTCCTCATCGACCTCGGTGCGAGCGCTGGGCTTCCACACGCCGCTGTCATCCACGCCCTCCTGAATACGGCGGGACTTCTCCTGAAGCGCGTACTCGTCGAGCATGCCGGATC
>ERZ826220.3871-NODE-3871-length-11071-cov-4.135893_pt1 | contig 11071 bp, 10 predicted proteins | sample MGYA00519927_ERZ826220 | MGnify/ENA primary metagenome ERZ826220 (study PRJEB31778, sample SAMEA3449225) | human gut metagenome | biome: human gut; feature: human-associated habitat; material: faeces | place: United Kingdom | collected 2010/2012 ...
GTGCTCAAAGTATTTATTTTAAATAATTTGTGACAAATGATTGACTAACCTACAGTTTTAAATAGTGGAATATTAAAATAGATACTTGATTTTATATGATAAATGCGTTAATATAAAAATATAGTAAAAATTGCAAAGGAGAAATTAATATGATAGTAGATGGTAATGGAAATATAATAGAGGAAAGAAGAAAGGCAAATAGAAGAAAAGAAGAAAAACCAAAATTAAGTAAAGAAAATAGAAAAGAAGAAAGAAGAAAAAATGATCCAAATGAAGAAATGAAAGTAAGAAAAGCAAAATAAAAATATTGCACTAAATGCATAAATTATAAGCGAATTTGTTTATGCATTAAATTGGATATGTATAATAAAAAAGTACCTGTAATAATTACTGAAATGTAATTTTATACAGGTACTTTTTTTATGCTAGAATTAATTAAACTTTACTAGCAGCATCCTCCTCTGTTTCCACCACAACAGCAGCAGATAAGGATTATTAATATTATTATCCACATGCAGTCATCTCCAAAACCGAAGCCACATCCACATCCTCTATTTTCTTGCATCCAAATTCACCCCTTTCAAAATTTAAAAAGCTATAAGCTAATGTAATTTTTAGCAACCACAACTATTGTTGTTATTGCAGCAGCTGTTTCCGCCACAGCAGAAAAGTAGCAAGAATAGGATTATGAACCATAAAAGTTCACTGTTATTACCAAAACATCCCATTTTAATACCTCCTATAAGAACTAAAATTGTCTTGTTCTTTTGTATGATATATATTATTCTAAAATGTAATAAAGTGTTACAGATTTACTTTACAACAAATAAAAGTTAGTGATATAATTTGTACAAATTACATAAGAGAAGTTAGAAAGGAATGAAGTTAATAGATGGGAAATATTGTACTATTAGATGACCTAACAATAAATCAAATAGCAGCAGGCGAAGTTATAGAAAGACCGGCATCTGTTGTTAAAGAATTAGTAGAAAACTCTATAGATGCAGGAGCAACAGTAATAAATGTAGAGATAAAAAATGGAGGAATTTCTTATATACGTGTAAGTGACAATGGAAAAGGTTTTTTACCAGATGATATGGAAATTGCGTTTGAAAGACATGCAACAAGTAAAATAAGACAAGCAACAGATTTGGAAATTGTTAAAACAATGGGGTTTAGAGGAGAAGCTTTAGCAAGTATAGCATCAATAAGCAAAGTAGAGCTTGTTTCAAGAAGAGAAGAAAGCGACATTGGGTATAAAATTTGTGTTGAAGGCGGAAATATAAAAAATAAAATAGAGGCAGGTTGCCCAAAGGGGTCTACCATAACTATTACAGACTTATTTTTTAACACACCTGTAAGATATAAATTCCTAAAAAAGGATTTTACAGAAGCGGGTTGTATAGAAGATGCAATAACAAGAGTTGCTTTGGCTAATCCTCAAATAGCAATAAAATTAATTAATACAGGAAAAACTGTTATACAAACTCCTGGTAATGGAGATAGAAAATCAGTAATTTATAGTATTTTCGGAAAAGATATAGCAGAAAATATTTTAGAAGTAGATTATCAATATGATGATATAAAAGTAACTGGAGTAGTGGGAAAACCAATTATTTCTCGTTCTAATAGGGCCAACCAAATATTTTTTGTTAATAAAAGATATGTAAAAGATAAAACCTTAACAAGTGCAGCAGAACAAGCTTTTAAAGGTATGATAACAATAGGAAAATATGGATTTGTAATATTAAATTTAGATATGAATCCAGAAAAGGTAGATGTAAACGTACACCCAGCTAAGTTAGAGGTTAGATTTGAGGAAGACAATAAGGTATTCAAAGCTATATATCATGCAATAAAAGAGGCATTATTGAAAGGTGATTTAGTAGGAAATCCAGACAGAACAGATGAATTAAGAGAAGAAACTTTATTAAATAATAAAACAAACAATGGAGTAGAATTAAATAATAATTTTTTAGCTCAAATATATGCAGAAAGACAAAATTTAAAAAATAACGAAAATATTGTAAAAGAAAATAAAAAAGATTTAAATATAGAAAATGAAGAGATTTTAGATAATATTGAAAATAGACAAATTGCAAAAGTAGAAGAAAATACACAAAAAGAAAATAATACAGCTTCTAACGAAAACACTACAATTGTAAATAATATTAAAGAATTAGATAATATGGAAACAAAGACTATAGATACAAATGAAGTAAATCAAAAGTTTATAGAAAATATAAAGAAATTGGATAAGCTTCCAGAAATTATGGCAAAAGAAGAGCCTAAAACAGAATTAGAGAAAAAACTTTCTTTTGATGAAATGTATGAGCGTACATTTGGAAGAAAAATAGAAGAAGCTCAAGCAGAAAAATTAAAAGAAGAGCAAGAAGAATATAATTCTAGTTTAGGAAAAGTAGCTAGCGATTTTAAGCAAATATCAAAAGTAGAAAATGTTTCTGTTTTTAAAGAATTAGAAAAAAATGAAACTCCATTATATAAATTTATAGGTATTGCATTTTCAACATATATAATAATCCAAATGAAAGATGATATGTACATTATAGATCAGCATGCTGCACATGAAAGGATTATGTATGAAAGAGTTAAGGCAAACTATTATAATGATAAAGAAAAAGATTCACAACTAATGCTTTTACCAGATATTATAACTTTAACACATAAAGAAATGGATATTGCAAAAGAAAATATGGAAATGTTTATAAAAGCTGGATTTACATTAGAAGAATTTGGAGAAAATACAATAAAATTAACTGGTGTACCAGACATGTGCTTAGATTTGGATACAAAAGAATTATTTTTAGAGACTTTGGATGAAATAAATACTGTTGCAAGAACTGCTAAACAAGAAAAAGAAGAAAAATTTATAGCAACAGTTGCATGTAAAGCAGCTGTTAAAGCAAATATGGCTTTAACTAAGGAAGAAGTAGACAAGCTAATGTCACAATTGCTTGTATTACCAAATCCATTTACATGTCCACATGGAAGGCCAACTGCCATAAAAATGAGTAAAAATGATATAGAAAAGAAATTTTCAAGGAGATAGAAAATGAATATTTTTATTATACTATTTATTTTATTAATTAATGTTATAAACATATTTGCAATTTATAAATTATTAGGCAAAGACATAAAAAACAAAGAAAAAATTATATTTATAGCAGTAGGTGTAGCTATAATGTATATGCTAGTTTCAGTAGTTTATTGGTTAAGTAGCATAGGGATGGACAAAAATGCAGCAGATGCAGGAAGAGATTTTATAACATTTACATTTGTACCAGTAAATGGACTATGTGTTTTAACATTTTTAAGTAGTTCATATAAAAAATTTAAAGAAGGAAGATTAAAAGCTAATATATTAAGAAATAGATGTGTTGTACTAGTTGCAGTTTTAATTATTTTATTAGTTATAGAATTCTTTTATTTTAAAAATATACAAAACAATGCATTAGAAATTTTAAATGACGCAAAAAACAATATTACGAATAATACAAATACAATTAACAATAGTACAAACGAAAATGATACTTTAAACAATAACATAAATTATTCAAATGAAAATAAAAATAGTATTTTAGATAATAATACAAATGTTACAAATAATTTTACTAATAACATAAACAATATAACTAATAATTTAAATAATACTATTACAAATAATATTAATGTAAATTAAAATATAAAAAAATTAAATTCATTAATATATAAAAAATTTGCAATTTGTAATTTATTAGTTTAATGAATTAATAGCATATAAGGCGTAATTGTAAAAATATTAGTAAAATAATATTAAAATTCGATAATAAAAAGGCGGAATAGCAATGGACAAACCAAAGGTAATAGTTATTTGTGGACCAACAGCATCTGGAAAAACAAGCTTATCAATTAGTTTAGCTAAAAAAATAAATGGAGAAATAGTTTCATGCGATTCTATGCAAATTTATAAAGAAATGGATATTGGCTCTGCTAAACCAACTGTTGAAGAAATGCAAGAAATAAAGCATTACTTAGTGGATTTTGTGTCTCCAGAAAAGAGATATAGTGTTTCAGAATATAAAGAAGATGCATCAAAGGCTATAGAAGAAATTATTAATAAAGGTAAAACTCCGATAATAGTTGGTGGAACGGGACTTTATTTAAATTCTCTTATTTATAATATTCAATATAACGAAATGGAAGTAGATTTAAATTATAGGAGAGAATTAGAAAAAGAAGCGGAAGAGTATGGCTTAGAGGTCTTATATAATAGAGCAAAAGAAATTGACCCAGAGGCAATGGAAAAAGTAAGTGCTAATGATAAAAAAAGAATTACAAGAGTTTTAGAAATATATAATGCTACTGGAAGAAATAAAACAGAATTAGAAAAAAAATCTAGAAAAGAAGTTCCATATAATTACTTGATTTTTGGAATTAATATGGAAAGAAGTATTTTGTATGACAGAATTAATAAAAGAGTAGATATAATGTTAGAACAAGGATTGATAGAAGAAGTTAAAAATTTAATTAATAAGTATTCTAATATGCCTACAGCAATGCAAGGATTGGGATATAAAGAAGTAAAAGAATTTTTAGATGGAAATATTTCTAAAGAAGAAATGATAGAAAAAATAAAAATGGAAACTAGAAGATACGCAAAAAGACAGATTACTTGGTTTAAAAGAATAGAAAATATAATTTGGCTAGATGGTTTAAACAAAACTGAGGAAAATGTAAATTCCATTATGGAGGTATATGGTGAATAATAAAAATGGCAACAGAGGTATAAATAAAAGTATAACTGAGCAAAATAATATAAGACATGAGAATAAACATAGTACAATTAATAAGAGAAAACTAATGGTGGTTTTACTTATTATGCTTATTGTAATATCTTTTATAGTTTATAAGATTATTATGTTAATTATAAATCCAACAGCTACATTTATGGTTGAAGAAGGTTCTATTTATCAAGAAGAAACTACTACAGGTTATATTATTAGAGATGAAGAAATTGTAAAAGGAAAAAACTATAAAAACGGAATGGAACAGATAATGTCAGAAGGGGAAAAGGTGGCAAAAAACGAGCCCATTTTCAGATATTATTCTTCTGGCGAGGAAGAATTAGAAAAGAAGATAAGTGATTTAGATAAAAAAATAGATGAAGCAATGCAAAAAGAAGAAGAAAGTTCTAATATTCCAAATGGAGATATTAGTTCTTTAGAACAGCAAATAACTGAAAAAATAGATGCACTTTATAAAGAAACAGATATGAAAAAAATAAAAGAATATAAAAAGGATGTTGATGAATATATAAACAAAAAATCTAGAATAGTTGGAGATTATAGTCCAGCAGGTTCATACTTAAAAAAATTAATAGATGAAAGAAGTAAATATGAAAATGAATTAAATAATGGTGTAGAAAAAATAAATGCTCCAGTAAGTGGAATTGTTTCGTATAAAATTGATGGTTATGAAGAAATTTTATCACCAGACAAATTTAATACTATAAATAAAGAATTATTAGAAGACATAAATATAAAAACTGGACAAATAATAGCTACAAGTGATGAAAGCGGAAAAATAATTAGTGATTTTAATTTTTATATAGCTTGTATTTTGTCTTCAGAAAGTAGCAAAGATGCAGAAGTTGGAGATAGTATAAAATTAAGGTTTTATAGTGGAAGAGAAATTCCAGCAAAAATTGAGTATATATCAAAAGAAGATAATGATAGGATTATAATTTTTAAAGTAAATCAAGATGTACAAGACTTAATTAGTTATAGAAAAATATCTTTAGATATTATATGGTGGAGCGATTCGGGAAAGAAAATTCCTAATGAATCTATTGCAAAAGAACAAAAAGGAGAAAACGAAATACCATATGTAATTAGAACTAGAGATGGTTATAGTGATAAAATTTATGTAAAAATTTTAAGAACAAATAATAAATACTCAATTGTAACTAATTATACAAAAGAAGAATTGAAAAAGTTAGGTTTTACTGCAGAGGAAATTAAATCGACAAAAACTCTTACAATATATGATGAAATACTAAAAGAACCTGTATAATATTTCAAATATATTACAAAAAGATTAAAAAATAATGACAAACAATAAAAATACTTGACAAAAAAATAAAAAAGTTAGATACTTATACAAGTAATATTATTTAGACAAATAATTACAAATGACGAATAAATTTTAGGAGGTTGTTTAAATGTCAGGAGCGATTATGAATAAGGTTTGGGGTTTCTTAGGAATGGATCCAGCAAGAGATAATGAGGAAGATGAGGAAGAAGTAGATAACTACGAAGAAAAAGATATAGAGGAAGAAATTGAAGAACCAGAAGATAGAAAAATTTTTGGAAGAAGAAACAACAAAGTAGTAAGTATGCCACAAGTACAACAAGTAAAAATGGCTATTTGTCAACCAACAAGTTTCGAACAAGCTGAAGACATTTGCGACTTACTAAAAGAAAAAAAATCAATTATTATTAATTTGGAATATGTTAATAAAGATGTTGCAAGAAGAATTGTAGACGTTGTAAGTGGAGCAGTTCATGCTTTAGATGGTCATATTCAAAAAGTATCAAATGCAATATTTTTAATAGCACCATTTAATTATGACATTACAAGTGACATGGTTGCGAGAGATGAAATTAAAAACAAATTATCAGTTTCATGGTTAAGAAATAGCAATAATAACTAAGTCAACTATTAATAGGAGGAAAATAAATGTATACACCATTAGATATAGAAAATAAGAAATTTTCAAAACAAATGATGAATGGATATAGCGTAGAAGAAGTAGACGATTTCTTAGATGAATTAACAGTTGATTATGAAAAAATATATAAACAATCTACAGAAAGTAATACAAAAATAGAAAGTTTAATGCAAGAGTTGGAAAAATATAAAAATATAGAATCAACTTTACAAAATACATTAATTATGGCTCAGTCTACAGCAGATGAAATTAAAAAAGTTGCAAAACAAGAGGCAGATCAATTAATAAGAGAAGCACAAGGAAAAGCAAAAGAAGCAACAATGGAAATTGAAAAGGATATAGCTATAAAAACAAAAGAATTGGACGATTTACAAAAACAATTTGATGTTTATAAAGCAAAAATGGAATCTCTTTTAATATCTCAATTAGAATTATTAAAAGATTCTAATAAAGAATAAATTTAAGTAAAATATCTTAGGCATTTAAGGATAATATAAATAGTGTACAATGAAAAAAGTTTTAACATTATTGTTAAAGCTTTTTTTGTTGACAATAGATATAACGTATTATATAATTTTTAATGTATTACAAACTTGTTAAAACTTTATTACAATTACGTTAACACTATTGACATTAAATAAAAAAAAGGTAAAATATATTTATTATGAGAGTTATTAGCGGTATAGCCAGAGGAACTAAACTTAATTCAATAGAAAGTAATTCCACTAGACCTACACTAGATAGAGTAAAAGAGGCTTTTTTTAGTAGTATACAATCTAGTATAAATGAAAATATAGTAGTTTTAGACTTATTCGCAGGAAGTGGACAAATTGGTATTGAATTCTTAAGTAGAGGAGTTAAAAAAGTATATTTTTGTGAAAAAAATCCTTTAGCTGTAAAAATGATAAAACAAAACTTAGAAAAGACAAAGTTTTGTGAACACTCTATCATAATAAATAAAGATTATAAAGTTGCATTGGAAAACTTTAAAAAAAGTAATATTTACTTTGACATTATTTATATAGACCCTCCATATAAGTTAGATATGGCAGTAAAAAGTATAGACTATATTTTAAATAATAATTTGTTATCCAAGGATGGAGTTATAATTATAGAAACGGATGAAGAAGAGAGAGAATTAGAAGAATTAAAAAATATAGATGTAAACATTTACAATGTAAAAAGATATGGAAGAGTAAAGCTTATATTCCTAAGGCGAAAGGAGTAAATATAATGGAAATATTTACATTATTAGAAGAATTGGAAGATTTACTAGAAAAAAGCAAAGGTTTACCTTTTACACATAAAAGTTTAGTAGATAAAGAAGAAATTTTAGAAATAATAAAAGAAATTAGATTAAAATTACCAGATGAATTAAAACAAGCAAAATGGATAAAAGAAGAAAGACAAAGAATTTTAGTTGAAGCTCAAAACGAAGCAGATGGCATTATTAAAGAGGCAGAGAATAGAATTATTTCTATGATAGATGAGCATGAAATTACAAGAAAAGCTTATGAGAAAAAAGTAGAAATTATAGAAACGGCTAACGAGATGTCACGAGAGATAACAAAGGGAACAAAAGATTATGCAGATAATTTGTTATCTAATGTAGAGGGAGCATTAGAAGAAGCTTTAAAAGTAATAAGAAATAATAGAGAAGAACTTAAATAATTTAGGAAGTCAGAATCGGAGGTCAGGGTCAAAATATATTTGATTTCCGAATTCTGACTTTAATTTCTGTTTAATACAATATGTTTTTTAATAACTTGTGTTGAAGAATATTTTTATATTTATTTTCTTAAGACAGTTATATAATAGAAGGAGGAAATAGCTTTGGCTAAAAAAGGAAGAAGAAAGAAAAAAACAATAGATATAAATGTTGCAGTTGTAATATTAGTTATTATTAGTGTACTTTTATTTGTTTTAATATATACTAAATCTGGTTATATTGGAGAGCACTTAAGTCCAATGCTTGGAGGCATTATGGGCTTTATAAAGTATATAATTCCAATTGGAACTTTTTTAATTGCAATATATATGACACATAATGAAAAAGAGTATATGTACGCAAAACTAATCCAGTATGTAGTTTTTTTAGTGTGTATTGCTACAATGCTTAGTGTATTTCAATTTTCTAGTGGAAACTTAAATGCAGGAAAAGAATTTGGTACAGTTATGAAAAGTGCATATGAGCTTGGTACAAGTGACATTGGAGGAGGAGTTATAGGAAGTGCAGTTGCAATGCCACTTATAAATTTACTTGGAACAACAGGTGCAGTTATATTAGTAATAGGAGTTGCAATTGTTTTATTTGTATTTATGTTTGGTGTAAGACCAGCAGAAATGATAAGCAATTTCTTAGATGCATTGGATGAAAGAAAGGAATTAAAAAAGCAAGCTAGAGTATCTAGAAGAGAATTAGAAAGACAAAATAGAATGAAAATAGAACCTGAAAAGGTAAATATAAATGTGGAAGAAGAAGCGCCACGAAAAGAAACTAGAAGAGAGCGTAAATTAAGAGAAAAAGAAGAAGCAAAGAGAAAAGCATTAGAACTAGATGATCAAATTACTATTAATTTAAACAATGATAATACTCCAAAATCTAATGACAAACCTAGAAAATATAATCATGACAAAGATGACTTAAGTTACTTAGGGGAAGAAAAATTATTTAAACAAGAAGAAGAACAAAAAGAAAGTAAAACTAAAGAAGTTTTACAATTGGAACATACTGTTACAGTAGAAGATAGAGAATATAAATTTCCACCAATAAACTTGTTAAGTCAAGGAGAAGTAAAAGAAATAAAGGGTGGTAAAAAGGCAGTTACAGAAACAGCAAGTAGATTACAAAAAACATTATATAGTTTTGGAGTTTCTGCGAAAGTAGAAAATGTTTCTGTAGGTCCTGCAATAACAAGGTATGAATTAAAGCCAGCAGAAGGTGTAAGAGTAAGCAAAATAGCAAATTTAGCGGATGATATTGCACTAAATTTAGCAGCAGAAAGTATAAGAATAGAAGCTCCAATACCTGGAAAGCAGGCAGTAGGAATAGAAATACCAAATGTAGAAAATGAAGTTGTACATTTAAGAGATATAATTTCATCAGATGCATTCCAAGGACATAAATCTAAACTTGCATTTGCACTTGGAAAAGATGTTGCAGGAAAAGAAGTAGTAGCAGATATTGCAAAAATGCCACACGTTTTGATAGCTGGTGCTACAGGTTCTGGTAAGAGTGTTTGTATAAATACTTTAATTGCGAGCATAATATATAAAGCAAAACCAAGTGAAGTAAAATTACTTATGGTTGACCCAAAAGTAGTAGAACTTTCAGTTTATAATGGAATACCTCATTTATTAATACCAGTAGTAACAGATCCTAAAAAAGCTGCAGGAGCATTAGCTTGGGCTGTTCAAGAAATGATAAATAGATATAATTTATTTGCCAAAAAAGGTGTTAGAGATATTAAAGGGTATAATGAAGCTGTAGAAAAAGAAGGAGAAACAGGAAAACTTCCACAAATAGTAATAATTATAGATGAGCTTTCAGACTTAATGATGGCATCTCCAAAAGAAGTAGAAGATTCTATTTGTAGATTAGCACAAATGGCTAGAGCAGCAGGAATGCATTTAGTAATTGCAACACAAAGACCATCTGTAGATGTAATTACAGGTGTAATTAAGGCAAATATACCATCAAGAATATCTTTTGCAGTATCTTCACAAGTGGATTCTAGAACAATATTAGATATGGTTGGTGCAGAAAAATTATTAGGAAAAGGAGATATGCTATTTTATCCATCAGGTGCACCAAAACCTACGAGAATTCAAGGTGCATTTGTGGCAGATAAAGAAGTAGAAAAATTAGTAGAGTTTTTAAAATCACAAGGTGAAGTAACATATAGTGACGAGATAATGGAACAAATAGAAAACTCAGATAAAACAGATAAAGAATTAAAAGAAGAGGATGATGAACAAACAACAGACCCACTTTTATTAGAAGCAATAGATACAGTAGTAGAAACAGGGCAAGCATCTACTTCGTTTATACAAAGAAGGTTTAAAGTAGGTTATGCAAGAGCAGGTAGAATAATAGACCAAATGGAAGAGAGAGGTATAATATCTGGTTATCAAGGAAGTAAACCTAGAGAAGTACTAATGAGTAAAGAAAGATGGCAAGAATTAAAAATGACTAAATTAGAAAATACAGAAGAAGAAAATTAGAAAGGTATGTGTAATTTCTTAAATTGAGAGAAAACTACAGACATCTAATAAAAAAGCAAAGAAATAATAAATAAAAGATAAAATGTAACAAAAAAAGTAAATAATATAAAATACAGT
>ERZ826220.3876-NODE-3876-length-11060-cov-2.364380_pt1 | contig 11060 bp, 5 predicted proteins | sample MGYA00519927_ERZ826220 | MGnify/ENA primary metagenome ERZ826220 (study PRJEB31778, sample SAMEA3449225) | human gut metagenome | biome: human gut; feature: human-associated habitat; material: faeces | place: United Kingdom | collected 2010/2012 ...
TTAATCCACAGGAAGATGTATATGGTTGGAAGATTGATTCTAATTTGAGAGCATATATTGAAGGAGCTTATCAGCGGAATATGCGTTTGGCATTTCGTGTTGTAGTTGACAGTCGTGATAAGAGAACAGAATTTACTCCTCAATTTGTAAAAGATGCCGGTGCAAAAGGATTTATGAATAAAGGTAAATGGTCACCTTATTCTGATGATTCAGTTTTTCAGAAGTACTATACTAAATTTGTGAAGGCCCTGGCTAAAGATTTCAACGATCCTTCGAAAGTTGAATTTATAGATGGATTCGGACTTGGGAAATGGGGAGAATATCATACAATGATTTATTCAACAGGTGATGATACTCCAAAGAAAGCAGTTTTCAATTGGGTGACAGATATATATTCTCAAGCTTTTGATAAAGTTCCGGTAGTAATTAACTACCATAGATGGATTGGTGCGGGAAAAGATTGGGTAGATGATGAACATTTTGCTGCTGACAGTGAAGAAATGCTGGAAGAAGCAATCAAGAAAGGATATTCATTACGTCATGATGCATTTGGTATGACAACCTATTATGGTAGTTGGGAACGTAGGTTTGCAGAAAAATATCGTAATATATGCCCCATTATTATGGAAGGTGGCTGGATTGTCAAATCACATAATTATTGGCAGGATCCTAGAGGATATCGCAAGGATTCACACGAGGACGTAAGACGCGGTGAGTTTGATGACAGCAAAGAGGCACATGTCAATATGATGGATTTTCGTTTTGGTGATACAAAGTCCTGGTTTAAAGATGCTTTTGATTTAGTACGCCGATTCCTTCGGGAAGGCGGGTATAGGCTCTATCCCAGTGAAATCTCTTTGCCGTTAGAAGTCTCTAAAAAAACACCGCCGACTATTAAACATTGCTGGAACAATCTGGGATGGGGGTACTGTCCTACTAATATTCCGCAATGGAATCAAAAATATAAAGTAGCTTTCGCTTTGCTTGATTCTGAAACGAATGAGGTGCGATATACATTTGTGGATACGGATACAGATTTATCCAAGTGGATAAAAGGAAGTCCCGCTGAATATGTATTTGAGCCGGATATGTCCAAAGTTGAAACGGGTACTTATGTTTGGGCTGTGGGCTTGGTTGACCGGAGTAATAAAGATCTCGTAGGGCTGGATATTGCCGCCAAAGGGGATATATTGGATTCGGGCTGGTTAAAATTGTCGAAAGTAAGCATAAAAAAATAAGAGCTATAGGTATGAAGATTAATTTTCAAAATATGTGCAGTTTGAGAAAAATAAGTTGCGGGCTTATTTTTTCTATGGCTATATCATTAGTCGCTTGCGGCAGTGATAATGATGAAGAAGGAGGTGATAATGGTGATGATGGTTTGGTAGAAGATACTTCTATTCCTGGGAACAGCATTGTCACGGTAAAGCAGAATCGAAATATCATTTTGCATAATCCTCTTTCCGGATGGGTATTATATGCGGGTATTGGTGATGGTTTATCTTCCACATTCTGGCAGGATTATGATAATTTCCCGTCATCAGAAGGCACTGTAAAGGTCTCTGATTATGCAAATACCTTATACCTTCGTGGTGCCTGGGCTGATTTTAATCCTGAAGAAGGAAAATACGCATGGAATTCCGATTGTGATACCCCTTCGGCTAAGCGACTGAAGATGTTGATAGAGGGAGCTAAGCAAAGAAATATGAAATTGGCCTTTACTTTTGTGGTGGATAGCCGTGATAAGCACTATAATTTTACTCCGAATTTTGTAAAAGAGGCTGGCGCGAAAGGATATGAAACACAAACAGGTTCAGTAAAAGTATGGTCTCCCTATCCGGATGATCCTATTTTCCAGAAATATTATGAGAAATTTATCAGGGCTTTGGCTAAGGATTTTAATGATCCCGACAAAGTACAGTTTGTAAGTGGTTCAGGATTTGGAAAATGGGGAGAGTATCATAGTGTATGGTACTATCAGGTGCGTGAGTTGGGAAAACCGGAGCTGCCGACTCGTGAGGCTGTTTTCGATTGGGTGACAGATTTATATTCTCAAGTATTTGATAAAGTTCCTGTGTTTGTAAATTATCATCGTTGGATAGGTACAAGTAAGGAATGGGACGGCAATAATTATGATAAAGATACTGAAAGATTAATAGGAAAAGCAGTAGCTAAAGGATATTCATTACGTCACGATGCGTTTGGTATGAAAACTTACTATTCTACTTGGGAACGCAATTTTATAGCCAAGTGGAAGTATCTCGTTCCTGTAGTAATGGAAGGTGGCTGGGTGAAAAATTCTCATGGAAACTCGATTCTGGGAGATGGATATGCCAATTATGCAGAAGTACGTCAAGGTGAGTTTGATGAGGCTAAAACAGCTTGCGTCAATATGATGGATTTACGCTATAATTCAGACTTTCATAATGGAGAAGCTTATTCATGGTTTAATGAAGCTTTCCAATTAGTTAAACAATTCTGTACAGAAGGAAGCTACCGTTTATTTCCGGACAGAATTTCTTTGCCTACAACTATCTCTAATGGTAAACAGATTGAAATAGCGCACCGTTGGAATAATTTTGGTTGGGGATATTGTCCGACAAATATTCCCCAGTGGAAGAATAAATATAAAGTAGCTTTTGCTTTATTGGACACCAAGAATGATAAACCGAAGTATGTATTTGTTGATGGAGAACCGGAAGCTTGTGATTGGGTGAAAGGTGCGGCTAAATCATATACGTTTACAACCCGGGTTGAAGGCGTGGAGGCAGGTAAATACATGTGGGCTGTTGGTATTGTTGATACGACAAAGCAGAATGAGATTGGAATTCACCTTGCTGTGAAGAACAATGTGACATCTGCCGGATGGTTGAAATTATTTGAAGTGACAGCTCGGTAAGTCATAATCAATTGAAAAATAGAAATGATAACTAACCGACGAAAAAACAGATGAGAAAAAAAGTTTTGATTTTGGGATTGTGCCTATTGGGAGTCACACATTCTCTTTCGTCAAAAGATAAAAAGAGTATTCCTTTGTATAAGGATGCCAAAGCTCCAATTGAAAAACGTATTGATGATTTAATATCGCGTATGACATTGGAGGAAAAGATTTTGCAGCTAAACCAATATACATTGGGACGAAATAACAATGTGAATAATGTTGGCGAAGAAGTGAAAAAAGTACCGTCAGAGATTGGTTCTTTGATTTACTTTGATATAAATCCAGAGTTGCGTAATAGTATGCAGAAAAAAGCGATGGAAGAATCTCGTTTGGGCATTCCCATCATTTTTGGCTACGATGCTATTCATGGATTTCGCACCATATATCCTATTTCGTTGGGGCAGGCCTGTTCATGGAATCCGGGATTGGTAGAACAGGCATGTGCGGTATCTGCACAAGAAGCCCGCATGTCTGGGGTTGATTGGACTTTTTCTCCCATGATCGACGTGGCACGTGATCCTCGATGGGGACGTGTAGCCGAAGGATATGGTGAAGATCCTTATACAAATGGAGTGTTTGCCGCTGCTTCGGTGCGTGGGTATCAGGGAGATGATATGTCAGCAGAGAACCGTATGGCTGCTTGTCTGAAACACTATGTAGGTTATGGTGCTTCGGAGGCTGGGCGAGATTATGTTTATACCGAAATTTCAGCTCAAACTCTTTGGGATACTTATCTACTGCCCTATGAGATGGGGGTGAAAGCTGGTGCGGCCACTTTGATGAGTTCTTTCAATGACATCAGTGGAGTACCTGGGTCAGCTAATCCTTATATCATGACCGAGATATTAAAGAAACGCTGGAAACATGACGGGTTCATTGTGTCTGACTGGGGGGCTGTGGAACAGTTAAAGAATCAGGGATTAGCCGCTACAAAGAAAGATGCTGCTCGGTATGCTTTTAATGCGGGGCTTGAAATGGATATGATGTCTCATGCCTACGATCGTTATCTGAAAGAGCTTGTAGAGGAAGGTAAGGTAACAATGGCACAAGTTGACGAATCAGTCCGTCGAGTATTGCGTGTAAAATTCCGTCTGGGTTTGTTCGAACGTCCTTATACTCCGGTTACTAATGAGAAGGATCGTTTTTTCCGTCCGCAAAGTATGGCTGTGGCCGCTCAACTGGCAGCAGAATCAATGGTGCTGTTGAAAAATGACAATCAGATATTACCACTTACAAACAAAAAAAAGATTGCCGTAGTAGGTCCAATGGCAAAAAATGGTTGGGACTTATTGGGTTCCTGGTGCGGACATGGAAAAGATACGGATGTGGAAATGCTTTATGATGGGTTGACTGCCGAGTTTGGAGGAGATGCCGAATTACGTTATGCAATGGGATGCAAACCGCAGGGCAATGACCGTTCAGGTTTTGCTGGCGCATTGGACGTTGCTCGTTGGTCTGATGTAGTCATTGTTTGTTTGGGTGAGATGCTTACCTGGAGTGGTGAGAATGCTTCCCGTTCTACGATTGCTTTGCCACAGATTCAGGAAGAATTGGTGAAAGAACTAAAGGAGGCTGGTAAACCTATTATATTGGTGCTTTCTAATGGACGTCCCTTGGAATTAAATCGCATGGAACCTCTTTGTGATGCTATATTGGAGATATGGCAACCGGGAATAAATGGTGCACGTTCAATGGCAGGAATTTTATCCGGACGTATCAACCCTTCCGGTAAACTAGCCATGACGTTCCCTTATTCCACAGGACAAATTCCTATTTATTATAATCGCCGCAAGAGCGGACGCGGACATCAGGGATTTTATAAAGATATAACAAGCGATCCGTTATATCCGTTCGGGCATGGATTAAGTTATACCGAATTTAAGTATGGCACTGTTACCCCTTCTGCTACTAAGGTGAAGCGCGGCGATAAACTGTCGGCAGAAGTGACCGTCACCAACACCGGTGCCCGCGATGGAGCAGAGACTGTTCATTGGTTTATCTCCGATCCTTATTGCTCTATCACCCGTCCGGTGAAAGAACTGAAACACTTTGAGAAACAACTTATCAAAGCCGGAGAAACGAAGACTTTCCGTTTCGACATCGACCTGGAACGTGATTTCGGTTTTGTCAATGAGGATGGTAAACGCTTCCTTGAAGCCGGCGAATATCATATTCTGGTACAAGGACAGACCGTTAAAATAGAACTGATAGACTAAAAATGTAAAGAACAAAAGTGTGTGAAGAGCTGATAGCTAAGTTGGTTTTTACACATATTATATTAACACAGAATCACCATGAAAAAGAAAATAGGAGGCATAGGTTTATGTATGCTTGCATGGAGCATATTAACCTGTGCACAGACAATCACTCCCCAAGCCGAACAACGTGCGAAGGACATTGTATCAAAAATGACTTTGCAAGAGAAAATAGAGTATATTTCCGGATATACCAGTTTTTCTCTGCGTGCCATTCCCCGTTTGGGAATACCTGAAATTAAGTTGGCTGACGGGCCGCAGGGAATTCGTAATCATGCTCCCAAGAGCACTTTATATCCTTCCGGAATACTTTCCGCTTCTACTTGGAACCGGGAATTACTTTATAAGTTAGGGCAAGGCTTGGGACAGGATGCCAAGGCAAGAGGAGTTAATATTCTGCTTGGCCCGGGCGTGAATATCTATCGTGCTCCATTGTGCGGCCGTAACTTTGAATACTTCGGTGAAGACCCTTACTTGACAGGTGAAACGGCGAAACAGTATATCCTGGGAGTACAATCGGAAGGAGTCATTGCTACAATCAAACACTTTGCTGCCAACAACCAGGAATGGAGCCGCCACCATGCCAGCTCTGACATAGACGAGCGTACTTTGCAGGAAATCTATTTCCCGGCTTTCCGGAAAGCAGTACAGGAAGCCAATGTCGGCGCCGTAATGAACAGTGTCCATGCCACCGAACATAAATGGTTGAATATTGATGTCTTGCGCAATCTTTGGGGCTTCAAAGGTATTCTGATGTCGGACTGGACTTCTGTATATTCCGCCGTAGGCGCTGCTAACGCCGGACTTGACCTCGAAATGCCGAAAGGACGTTTTATGAATTTGGAGAATCTGTTGCCTGCTATCAAAGCCGGCACAGTGACAGAAGAAACCATCAACCTGAAAGTACAACACATCCTGCAAACTCTGATTGCTTATGGTATGCTGGATAAGGAACAGAAAGACAGCAACATCGCAGAGGATAATCCTTTCTCCCGCCAGACAGCTTTAGAACTGGCGCGCGAGGGTGTAGTCCTGTTGAAGAATGAAGGAAACTTGCTTCCGCTGAAAGGGAAGACAGCCGTGATGGGGCCTAATGCAAATTTGATTCCTACCGGTGGCGGCAGTGGTTTTGTCACTCCTTTTTCTACCGTCTCAGTGGCTCAAGGCTTGAAAGAATTGAAGAAAAAGAATCTGTTACTATTGACGGATGATGTGATTTATGAAGATATTGTCCATGAGTTTTATACTGATGCTAATCGTCAGATGAAAGGCTTCAAAGCTGAATACTTTAAAAACAAGACCCTTTCGGGACAGCCTGAAGTAATACGCACGGAATCCTCTGTTGATTATGACTGGGGATATGGAGCACCTTTGGACGGCTTTCCGACAGATGGATTCTCTGTCCGTTGGACAGCCTGCTACATGCCACAAACTGACGGGCAGTTGAAACTTCATATCGGTGGTGATGACGGTTATCGTCTGTTTGTGAATGACAAGCATATTACAGGAGATTGGGGAAATCATTCATACTCTAGCCGTGAAGTTGAACTGCCGGTTGAGGGTGGTAAGGAATACCGTTTCCGGATTGAATTCTTTGATAATATTTCTTCGGCCATCATTCGTTTTAATGCTTATAGCCTTAATGAGGCGAAACTTCGTCAAGGATTGGCAAAGGTGGATAATGTTGTGTTCTGCACAGGTTTCAATAGTAATACCGAAGGCGAAGGCTTTGACCGTCCGTTTGCCTTGCTTCGCTATCAGGAATTGTTTATCAAGAAGATTGCGTCTATGCATCCCAATGTTGTGGTTGTACTGAACGCCGGTGGCGGTGTGGATTTCACCAACTGGTATGATGCCGCAAAAGCGATTCTTATGGCCTGGTATCCGGGACAGGAAGGCGGCCAGGCAATTGCTGAAATCCTGACCGGTAAGATTTCTCCAAGCGGAAAGCTACCGATTTCTATCGAGCGGAAGTGGGAAGATAATCCGGTGCACGGCAGTTATTACGAGAACTTAAAGGCGGAGATTAAGCGTGTAGACTATTCCGAAGGTGTCTTTGTCGGTTATCGTGGATACGACCGTTCGGGAAAAGAACCTTTCTATCCGTTTGGCTACGGTTTGTCCTATACTACTTTCGCTTATAGTAATATGGCTGCGGAGAAAACGGGTGAGCATCAGGTTACCGTTAGCTTTGATATAGAGAATACAGGTAAGATGGATGCTTCGGAGGTGGCACAGGTGTATGTGCATGATGTACAGTCTTCTGTTCCCCGTCCGTTGAAAGAACTGAAAGGATATGAAAAGGTATTCTTGAAGAAAGGGGAGAAGAAGCGGGTTTCTGTTGTGCTGGATGAGGATGCATTCTCTTTTTACGATATGAATCAACACCGCTTTGTAGTGGAAAAAGGAGACTTTGAGATCTTAGTCGGTCCTGCTTCCAGTCAATTGCCTTTAAAGGCTACAGTTGAACTGTAATGACCGAATGATAAACAAATAAATATAGAATGAAAAAAACACTTTTATTGGGAGTGTCTCTGTTATGTTCCGTTTTTATAATGGCAACAGAGATTCCTTTTCAAAAAGCAGAAATAAAGTCTATCATGCGAAAGGTGGCGGATTGGCAGATTGCCAATCCACACCCCGCTCCTGAACATGACGACTTGAACTGGCCGCAAGGTGCTCTTTATGTCGGCATGGTGGATTGGGCGGAATTGGCTGAAAAAGAAGACAATGATGATACATATTATAAGTGGCTTACCCGTATAGGCCGACGGAATTGCTGGCAGCCGGACAAACGGTTTTACCATGCTGATGACATCGCTGTATCACAGTCCTTTTTGGATTTATACCGCAAGTACAAAGACGAAGCAATGATTATCCCTACGCTCGCCCGTACGGAATGGATTGTCAATCATCCATCCGAAGGTAGTTTCAAGCTGGTGGAGGGAGACTTAAAGACCTTGGAACGTTGGACTTGGTGTGATGCTCTCTTTATGGCTCCCCCTGTATATGCCAAACTGTATATGCTGACCGGAGAGAAAAAATATATCAAATTTATGAATCGTGAGTATAAAGCGACTTATGATTACCTGTTCGATAAAGAAGAAAACTTGTTCTACCGTGACTGGCGTTATTTTGATAAGTGCGAAGCCAATGGCAAGAAAGTCTTTTGGGGACGTGGCAACGGTTGGGTGCTTGGTGGTCTGGTTGAAATATTAAAGGAACTGCCCAAGAAAGATAAGAACCGCAAATTCTATGAGGAATTATTTGTAAAACTGGCTACCCGTGTTGCCGGATTACAGCATCCGGACGGTTTCTGGCATGCCAGTCTTTTGGATCCTGCCTCTTATCCATCACCGGAAACAAGTTGCACTACTTTCATTGTCTATTCCATTGCTTATGGAATAAACGAAGGTTTATTGGATAAGGAAATTTATCTTCCTGTAATGATAAAAGGCTGGAATGCATTAGTCTCGGCTGTGGAACCGAATGGGAAACTGGGTTATGTGCAGCAAATCGGTGCCGACCCGAAGAAAGTGACTCGTGACATGACGGAGGTTTATGGAGTTGGTGCTTTTTTGATGGCAGGCAATGAAATTTATAAAATGGCGAGATAATCTGTTCCCTCTGTGAAGATAGTAGACAATAATCATAAAAACGCTGTACTGTGATGAAAAAAATCTTATTGACATGCATAGCCGTAGCCTGTAGCCTTGTGGCTGTAGCCGAAGAACTGCTCATCGAAGCAGAAAGCTTCAGCCAGCGAGGCGGCTGGGTGCTCGACCAGCAGTTCATGGATCAAATGGGTTCGCCCTATCTCATGGCACATGGTATGGGCATCCCTGTGGCGGATGCTACGGCAGAAATCAACATTCCCCAGGCGGGCACTTACTACGTATATGCCCGTACTTACAACTGGACTTCACCTTGGACCGATGCCGAGGGCCCCGGAAAGTTCCGCCTGGCTTTAGGCGGCAAATTGCTGAAAGCTACATTAGGACATACCGGTAATTCCTGGCAATGGCAATTTGCCGGAAAGACAGTATTGAAAGCAGGGACTACCACCCTTGCCCTGAAAGACCTCACCGGTTTCGACGGTCGTTGCGATGCCATTTACCTTACGACCGATGCGAATACGCAGCCCGCTACCTGGGATGCGGCAGAGACAGCCGCACTTCGTACCCGCCTGCGACAACAACAGCCGGTGCCCGCTCATCAATACGACTTTGTGGTAGTAGGAGGGGGAATAGCTGGAATGTGTGCTGCCGCATCTGCTGCCCGATTAGGTTGTAAGGTGGCATTAGTGAACGACCGTCCTGTATTGGGCGGTAATAACTCGTCGGAGATTCGTGTACACCTCGGCGGTATCATCGAAATGGGACCTAATCAGGGATTGGGTCGTATGATACGTGAGTTTGGCCATGAGCGTTCCGGCAATGCCCAACCGGGCGACTACTATGAAGACCAGAAGAAGGAAGACTTTATAGAGGCCGAAAAGAACATTACCCTTTATGCCTCTCAGCGTGCGGTAGCCGTGAAGATGCAAGCAGACCGCATTGTGTCAGTCACTATCCAACACATTGAGACGGGCGAACAAACCGAACTTACCGCTCCTCTCTTTAGCGACTGCACAGGTGATGCTACCATAGGCTATTTAGCCGGTGCCGATTGGGCTATGGGGCGTGAAGGTCGCGATGAATATGGCGAGAGCCTTGCTCCCGAGCAACCCGACTCATTGGTGATGGGGGCTTCTATACAATGGTATAGTAAGGACATGAAGAAGAAAACCTCATTCCCTCATTTTGAATATGGCGTGCGCTTTGACGCTGAAAACTGTGAGCCTGTAACTATGGGCGAGTGGAAATGGGAAACAGGTATGAACCGCAATCAAGTCAGCGAAGCTGAACGTGTACGCGACTATGGACTTTTGGTGATATATTCCAACTGGAGCTATCTGAAGAATCACTATAAAGACCATAAGAAGTATGCCAACCGTTCCCTCGACTGGGTGGCGTATGTTTCAGGCAAACGCGAATCACGCCGTCTCTTGGGCGACTACGTACTGTCACAGGACGATATAGACAAGAATGTGGCGCATGAGGATGCTTCGTTTACCACGACCTGGAGCATCGATCTTCACTTCCCTGACAGTGTGAACAGTGTCCGCTTTCCCGGCAATGAATTCAAGTCGGCTACGGTGCATCGTTGGATCCATCCTTATGCCGTTCCCTATCGCTGCCTCTATTCGCGCAATGTGGACAATCTCTTTATGGCAGGTCGTAATATGAGTTGCACCCATGTAGCTTTGGGTACGGTACGTGTGATGCGTACTACCGGCATGATGGGTGAAGTAGTAGGTATGGCAGCCGGACTCTGCCACAAGCATAGTGTAGAGCCGCGCGACATCTATCATCATCACCTGCCGGAACTGAAGCAACTTATGCAAGCGGGTCTGGGCAAACGCGATGTGCCCGATAACCAACGCTTCAACGAACCCAACAAATTGTTGGAAGTTCCGGGAGCTTACATCAAACCGTAGACAAACTATGAGCAAAAAAAATATTATCACGATATTTCTATCGGCAATATGTACCTTGCCGCTTTGGGGGGGACAACAGTATTACGCTTTTCTGAAAGGTGACACGCTACGTATGGGCAATAACTATATGGAACGCGTCATGCTGTGGAATAACGGTGCGCCTGTTACCATCAGCCTTACTGACAAGCAACACGGAAAAACCATTCCGGCACAGGGCAAACAACCCGATTTCTCGATTGTGAAAGGTATCCCTACGGATGCCACGCTTACCGTGAACGAGATACCGACGAACGGCATCCACGCCAGTTATCTGCAGGCTACCGTG
>ERZ826220.3879-NODE-3879-length-11055-cov-3.521727_pt1 | contig 11055 bp, 2 predicted proteins | sample MGYA00519927_ERZ826220 | MGnify/ENA primary metagenome ERZ826220 (study PRJEB31778, sample SAMEA3449225) | human gut metagenome | biome: human gut; feature: human-associated habitat; material: faeces | place: United Kingdom | collected 2010/2012 ...
AAACTTTGTTGGAAATGCACAATATAATAAAAGGAAAAAAGGAAAAAACAATATAGCACAATATGAATTCATACCATGGATATTAAGTCAAAGTGCAACAGTAAAAGAAGCCAAAAAACAATTAGAAGAAATAAATATTACAGATACGCAATTTAACAGTCAGTTACCAGTAGCACAATTACATTGGATAATAGCAGATAGTCAAGAAGCAATAACAGTAGAAGCAGTAAAAGAAGGAATAAGAATATATGACAATCCAGTAGGAATACTAACAAATAATCCAACGTTTGATAAGCAAATGTTTGCACTAAGCAAATATAGGAATTTATCAGCCAGAAACAAAGAAAATACATTTGCCAAAGGATTAGATCTAAAAGAATACAGCAGAGGAATGGGAACAATAGGACTACCAGGAGATCTAACATCACAATCAAGGTTTATAAGAGCAGCATTTGTAAAAATGAACTCAATTTCACCAGAGACTGAAAAAGAAAGTGTAAGCCAATTTTTTCATATTTTAAATTCAGTAGAGCAACCAAGAGGCTGTTGCGAACTAGAAAACCAAAAATATGAAATAACGATATATACATCATGTTGCAATGCAAGCAAAGGAATATATTACTACACAACATATGATAATCATCAAATAACCGCTATAGACATGCACAAAGAAGATTTAGAAATTAAAGAGTTAATAAGATACACACCAATAAAAGAAGAGCAAATAAACTATCAAAATGAATAAAAATGAAAAAATAGACAATTAAAAAATAAAAGGAAAGGACAAAGGTTGGAAAATTGCATTTAGCCATATTAAAACTAATAACCAAGATTCGAAAATTTCCAGCCAAGTTTGTGCCTAAAGAAAGGAAATGATTAAAGATGGACGAAAATAAAAAAGAACAAACAAAAAAGAAAGCAGAAAAAAACACAATAGAAGAGAAAAAAGAAATAATAAACATAGAAGAGTCAGATGAAATGGAAAAACAAAAAAAGGAAAGTAAAAACAAACAAAATCAAGAAATCCGTAAGGAAGAAGAACAAACAAAAGAAGATAAAAAAGCCCAAGGAAGCAATTCAACAGAGCAAGAAGAGGTTCCTTCAGCAGAATCCAAAGGAAGCAATTCAAAAGAAAAAACAGAAGATATAAAAGAAAAAATAGCAAAAATAAAGAAAATAAAAGCCAAAAAAGGAATAAGAAATGTAGGAATAGTAATAATAGCAATAATAATAATCTTTATATTAGTGTTAATACTAGATAAAAGCCAAAACACATTTAATGGCCAAGTATTAAAAATAGTAGGAATAACAGAACAAAAAACAGAAGAAGCAAAAGAAAAACAAGAAAGCAAAGAAGAAAAAAAGGAAAAAGAAAAAGCAGTAAAAGTAGCCCAAAAGAAATTTAAAGAACTAGGAGAAAAAGCCAAAAAAGAAGAACTAGAAGTATTAAAAATCAAAAGAAAAGGCGAATACTATTACTATATATCAGCAAAAGATAATACAGTAGAAGTAAGAATAAAAGACAACAAAATTACAAGAATAAATAGCGTACCAATTGAAGAACAAAAATAAAAGCTTTACTAACAATCAAATACACATATATAAAAAATGTTAGACTCACAAGATAGAAAAAGAGTATATATATTAAAAGGTTATAATTTTTAAAAAATCCAAATAATATTAGCTTAATTCGTATAGCAATTTATATTATTAAAGTAGCAAAAATGCTACTTTTTTATATTCTAAGGAAGTTCTTCAAACTTCCTAGAATATAAAAAATATAGTAAAACAAATTTTCGGTTTTTGCATAATAGAAAAACATAAAAAAAGGCACAAAATAAAAAGTAAAAAAGAAATAAAAGCGGAAAATCCCTAAGAAAAACGATCAAAAAATAAAACAAATGTAACAAAGATGTAAACAAAATGACAAAAACAAGGTAAAGGTAGAAAATCCGTAAAAAGAAAAGCAAAAAAAGCAAAAAGGCACAAATTGACACCAAACGACAAATAAGATAAAGTAAAAATATAAGACAAAAGGAAGAAATGCGTCAAAAAATCTGGAAAAAGGAGGAAAAGCAAATGCTAGAAGAAAAGCTAAAAAAAGCAATAGCACAAATACTACTAATAATAGCAATAGCAATGGCAACAATAATAAACATACCAGCAGGAAAAGTATATGCAAGCACTCTAGAACCAGCAAATGACCAAAAAATAGAATACAGAGCAATATCACAAGAAGTTGTAAACGGAAAAAAGCAACTAATAATAGAAGTAAGAATAAGAAAACTAAAATTCAAAGGAATAGACTTAAGATTACAATATAATACAGCCCTCTTAACACCATCAAACATAGAAACAAACGCAGCTATAGACGTAAATGACGCAGACGATATACCAAGTAACTTTACATATATAAACGGATTCGAAAAATATATGGACATGTTAGAAATAGAAGGAACACCAGGCGAGCTAAGAATGGTATACTCAATACTAGGAGAAGACGAAAGAACAGGAACAAATGACTATTATAAAGAAGAAACACAAAATCAGCCAATAGTAGAAGTACAAGACGAAGCAATAATAGGAAAAATAAGTTTTCAAATGGAAGACGAAATAGCAATAACAACAGACGACATCAAACTAAAAACAGGAAGCACATCACCAACAACAGGAATAAAAGTAGTAACAAGTGAATCAAACGACTACCAAGCACAATCGCTATTCGAATTCACATTAGACCTAGCATCAAAAAATGCAAATTTATCAAAAATAGAAATAAGCAATGGAAACAATGAAGAAGGAAACTACAGAAGTTACGACTTAAATCCAACATTTGACAAAAACACATTAGAATATGAAACAAAAATACTAGAATATGTAGACAGCATAGATTTAAAAATGCAAACAGAAGACGCAAAATCAACAATAAAAATAAAATATCCAAAAAAAGACGAGAACGGAAAAACAGAAAGAGACAGTAACGGAGACATAGTATATGAAGAAAAACAAATAACAGACACGAGTCAAGAGATACAAGAAAAAATAGGACTAAATGAATTAGGAGAAGAAGAAACAATAATAGAAATTACAGTAACAGCAGAAAAGCAAGAAATACAAAAAACATACAAAATACATATAAAAAGGCCATATGGAAAAATAAGAGGAAAAATACAACTAGGAGATGGGCTAAAAGAAAGTATGAATGGATCATATGGAATAACAATGAATTATGCAGCAGACTTAAGAATATACAAGCAAGGCCAAGTAAATTGGGACGACATCATACCAGGAAATCTTTCATTAGATGATGTAGACAGCGAACAAACAGAAAAAACAACAAAATCAGATGATGACGGAAACTACGAAATATATGTAATCCCAGGAAAATATGATTTCTATGCAGAAAGACAAGGATTTCTAGCAAATATAACAACAAAAATAACAATAAACGAAAATGACGAAATAGACTTAGGAACAAAAATATTATACGAAGGAGACGCAGACAGAAGCGGAATCATAGACTTAAATGACACAATAGAAATAGTAAACAGCATGGGAGCAAGCAAAGGAGACAGCACATATTCAGAAAGATACGACTTTGGACAAAAAGGATATGTATCATTAGATGATATGGTAAGTGTAGTAGGAGACCTATATAAAACAATAAAAATACAAGAATACACAGGATAAAACAAAAAATAACAAAAGAAAAATAAAAAAGAAAATAAAAGAAGGAGAAAGAGATATGAAGAAAGAAAAGAAAATAGCACTCATAACCCTATTAGTGATGATATTAAATATGTTCTCACCATACAGTGTACTATTTAATAACATCTCAAAAGCAGCAACAGGAGTGTTAGGAGACAATCCAATCATAATCAACAACTTAGGAGTAACCAAAAAAGGATCAAACAAAATCCTAACAGTAGAAATCGCTGCAGTAACAGAAGCAGTCCTAAATGGATTTGACTTCCAATTCAAAATAGACAAAAGCAAAATAACACCATGTAACAAAAACACAGGAGCATCAACAACATCATTAGGAATGATAATGGCACAAAGTGATTATTTCTTAGGAACACTACAAGTAAAAAACTATGACAAAAATTCAAATACATTCCATTTCTTAGCAACAGAACCATCAGGAGGAACAGACATAGCAGACAATGGATACATACCAGGACAAGTAGGAGATGATGCAATAGATGTAAACGGAAAAGATTTCTCAGTGTATTACCCAATACTAAAACTATCATTCAAATTAGACAGTTCAGTAGACGAAACAAATTTACCATCAGACCTATTTTCACTAGTACCATCAGGAGTAGGGCTACCAACTGGACTAAAAGTAAACTACACAAATGAATCAGGAATAAAAATAAGTAAAGACTTACCATTAGCAACACACGGATTTACACAAGCAGAAAAACAAATAGCATCAATATCAGTAAAAACAAATCCAACAAAAACAGCATATGACCATGGAGACGCAATAGACCTAACAGGAGGAGTAATCCAAGTAACATATGATGACCACACAACAGAAGACATAGACATGACAGACCCAGCAGTAACAATAAAAACAGGGTCACCAGCAGATGTAAACAATCCAACTGTAAAATTAGAATACAAAGGCCAAGAAACAACCTTTAATATAACAGTAAATGATCCAATCCAATCACTATCAGTAGCAACACCAATGACACAAGGAGAATATGATCATGGAGACACACTAAATTTTGCAGGATTAACATTAGCAGCAGTAACAAAAAGTGGAGCAACAAAAACAATAACAAATACAACACCAGGTTTAGCAATAAGTGAAACACAAGCAGATGTAAATTCACCAAACTTCACAAAAATAACAGGAACCAGTAATGTAGAAGTAAAAGGAACTCAAATAATCAAATTTACATATGACGGAAAAACAGCACAACAAACAATAATAGTAAATGATAGAATATCAAGCATAAATATTGTAACACAACCAAACAAAACAGCAATCAAATATGGAGAAGCATTAGATTTAACAGGAGCAACAGTAAAAATAACACTAGCAAGTGGAGACACAACAAACATAAGTCTACCAGATGGAAGTGCAGCAATATCAGCATTTAATAACACACAAATAGGAAGCAAGCAAAAATTAACAGTAACAATAAACAACAAAACAGCACCAGAAACAATAGATGTAGAAGCATATAACTATGTAAAAGAAACAACACTAACAGAACCAACAAAAGTAGACTATGCATATAATGAACCATTAGATGTAACAGGAGGAAGAATAAAAGTAACATGGGCAAATGGAACAGTATCAAATGTAAACTTAACAACAAATATGGTAACAGGATATAACCAAACACAACTAGGAGTACAAACACTAACAATAACAAACACATTCAAATACACATTATCAGATGGAACACAAATCCCAGACACAAAAACAATGACCTATGAAGTAGAAGTCACAAACCAAGCAAAAAAAATAACAATCACACCACCAACAAAAACAGAATATGAACATGGAGACAAACTAGACTTCACAGGAGGAAATATCAAAATAACATATGCAGATGGAACAACACAAACAAAACAAATTACATCAAATATGGTAAGAGAGAGTAATGGAAGTTCAGTAAACATGGCACCAACAGCATCTGATTACATAAATAATGAAATATCAAAAACATTAGTAATCAAATATAAAGAAAACACTGTAACTGGAACAGTAAATTACCCAATCAAAATAAAAAATGTTGTAAGTCAAATATCAATGTCAACAGAACCAACAAGTAAAACATACAACATAGGAGACACAACATACAACTTAGCAGGAGGAACAATCAAAGTAACAAGAAAAGCAGGAAACACAGAAACAGTAGCACTAACAGATCAAGGAATAACACTAACAAACTTAAGCACACTAACAACAAATAAAGGAACAAAGCCAGTAACAGTTACTTATGAAGGAAAAACAACCACATTCAATATAACAGTAAAAAATGGAGTAAAAAATATAAACATAACAGCTCCAACAAAAACAGAATATGAACATGGAGACACACTAGACTTCACAGGAGGAAAAATCGAAGTAAAATATGCAGACAGCACAACATCAAATGTACAAATAACAAATGCAATGGTAACAGACAACGCAACAGGAACAGCAGTAAACATGAGTCCAGCAGCAGCAGAATACACAAACAACAAACTAACAAAAACACTAAAAATAGAATATACAGAAGATGGAGTAACAGAAACTGCATATTACACAATAACAATAAAAAATCCAATAGACCAAATCACAATAGTAACATCGCCAAAAACACAATATAACTTAAATGATTCAACAACAGGAGTTGGAGGAACATTAAAAGTAACAAGAAAAGCAGGAAATTACGAAACAATAAACATATTAGATTCAATGGTAAGTGGATTAACAACATCAGTAGCAGGAACAGGAAAAACAGCAACAGTAACATACACAGATGATGGTGTAACAAAAACAACAACATACACATACAACGTAAAAGACAATATAACAAATATAGCAATCACACCACCAACAAAATCACAATACAATCATGGAGATGCATTAGACCTTGCAGGAGGAAAAATAACAATAACATATGCAAGTGGAACAACACAAGACAAACCACTAGATGCAAGCATGATTACAGAAAGTGATGGAAGTCCAGTAAACATGTCACCAGCATCATATGGAAACACAAACAAAGAAAGCAAAACATTATTAATAAAATATCAAGAAGACGGAATATCTAAACAAGAAAATTACCCAATCGAGATAATAAATGATGTAAAACAAATAGCAATACAAGGAACAGCACAATCACAATACAATGTAAATGATCCATTACAAACAGGATTATCAATCTTAGTAACAAGAGCATCTGGAGTACCAGAAGCAATCACAGTAACAAGTAGTATGTTAACAAACTTCAGTACAGCAACAGAAGGTACAAGAATAGCAACAATAACATACACAGAAAACGGAATAACAAAAACAACAACATTTACATACACAGTAACAGACACAGTAACAAACATAAATGTAAACACACAACCAACAAAAGCTACAAAATACGGAGAAAACGCAGACTTAACAGGAGCAACAATAGACGTAGTAAAAGGAAGTGGAACAACAACAATACCAGTAACAAAAGACATGATAAAACCAGGAACATACAATCCAAATCAAACAGGAAACCAAACAATTAAGGTTATATATGGAGGAAAAGAAACAAGTCTAACAATAACAGTAAAAGACTATGTAACTGGAATAACAATAAACCCAGCAAGTGTAACAGGAAAATACAACGACACATTAAGTAAAATGATCCAAACAAATAACATACAATATACTGTAACCTATGCAAAAGCCGGAGCACAAACCCCAGAAACTCTAGCAGAAAGCATGGTATCAGGATACTCAGCAACAACAACACAAGATCAAAACCTAACAGTAACATATAAAGACACAGACACAGACAGTTACACAAACGGACAAGACTTCACAGCAAACTTAAAAGTAACGTTAAGCAAAGAAGTAAAGAAAATAGACATCACAGCACCAAGCAAAACAAAATATGAACACGGAGAAGCAATAGCAACAGACGGAACAATAACAGTAACATTCACAGACAACACAACAGAACAAAGAACAATGAAAGCAAACATGATAACAGAAAACGACGGAAACCCATTAAATATGAGCCCAGCCGTATCAGACTATACAAACAACAAAATAAACAAAACATTAAAAATAACATACACAGAAGATGGAAAAGTAGGAACAATAAATTATCCAATAGAAATAATAAACAAAGTACAATCAATAACAATAAAAGGAACACCAAAAACAACATACAATGTAAACGAAGCATTGGATAATAACATAACAATAACAATACACAGACAAACAGGAGCAGACGAAGATGTAACTGTAACAACAAGTATGATACCAAGCTTTGACACAACAACAGAAACTTCAGGAACCCCAAGAAGTTCAGACATAGAATACACAGAAAACGGAACAACAGTAAAAGTACCATACACATACACAGTAACAGACACAGTATCAAGCATAAATGTAAATACACAACCAACAAAAGCTACTAAATACGGAGAAGATGTAGACTTAACAGGAGTAACAATAGATGTAGTAAAAGGAAGTGGAACAACAACAATTCCAGTAACAAAAGACATGATAAAACAAGGAACATACAATCCAACAACATTAGGAAGTCAACAAGTAACAATCCAATATGGAGGACAACAAACAACACTAACAATAAATGTAAAAGACTATGTAACTGGAATAACAATAACCCCAGCAAGTGTAACAGGAAAATACAATGACACATTAAGTAAAATGATCCAAACAAATAATATACAATATACTGTAACATATGCAAAAGCAGGAGCACAAACCCCAGTAACTCTAGCAGAAAGCATGGTAGCAGGATATTCAGCAACAAGTACACAAGATCAAAACCTAACAGTAACATACAAAGATACAGACACAGATAGTTACACAAACGGACAAAACTTCACAGCAAACTTAAAAGTAACATTAGCAGACACAATAACAGGAATGACATTACAACAAACAGGTGCAGTAAAAACAAACTACAAATACAACGAAGAATTTGATGCAACAAATTTAGTAATAGTAGTACACAAACTAAGTGGAGATGTAACTGTACCAGTAACAAAAGACATGATCAAAAATTATAACAAACAACAATTAGGAAACCAAACAGTTTCAGTAGAATATAATGGAACAACAGTTGGAACAATTAATGCAACTGTAAAAGATTATATAGCAAGTGTTGTAATAACAGCACCAAGCAAAATAACATATAAGTATAATGAAGAATTAGACTTATCAGATGCAAAAGTAACAATAACAATGGCATCAAAACCAAATGCACCAACAACAATATCAGTAACCCCAAGTATGATAAGTGGATATAATAAAGCACAAGTTGGAGCACAAACAATAACAATAACATACACAGACAGTGAAAACAAAGTACATAAGCAAACATTTGGAGTAACAGTAAATGACGCAATCAAAACAATCACCTTAGAAAACAACAACTTCAAAACAAATTACAAATATGGAGAAAACTTAAACCTAAGCGGATTAAGCCTAAAAGTAACAAAAGAAAGTGGAGCAACCACAACAGTTCCAGTAACATCAGGAATGATAAGTGGATATAATCCAAACAAACTAGGAAACCAAACATTAACAATAAATTACGAAGGAAAACAATTCACAACAGTTGTAAATGTAGTGGATTATGTAAAAGACATAACACTAACACCACCAACTAAAAATGAATACAAAATAGGAGAAACATTAAATTTAGTAGGCGGAAGCATTACAGAAAAAATGGCAAGTGGAGCAAACGGAAGCACAAAAGCATTAACAAATAACATGGTAAGTGGATTTGATAGTACAACCCCAGGTACAAAAAATCTAACAGTAAAATATGTTAAAGACGGAAAAACATACACAAAAACATTCCAAGTAGCAGTAATAAACACAATAAACCATATTGAAGTAATAGCACCTACAAAAACAAACTACAAATATGGAGAAAACTTAAACCTAGCAGGTGGAACAGTAAAAATCCATATGGAAGACGGAACAATCAAAACAGTTCCAATAACAGACAAGATGGTAACAGGATATGATAAAACAAAACCTGGACAACAAATGTTAAAAGTAACATACACAAGTGAAGACAATAAAAAATACGAAGGATATTTCAAAGTAACAGTAGGAGAAGACTACATAAAAGACACAAAATTTGTAGCACCTACAAAGAAAGAATACAGAATAGGAGACACAATAGATTTAGCAGGAGGATCAATAACAGAAGTGTACGCTAGTGGAAAACTAGGAAACAAATATGAATTAACAAACAGCATGATAAGTGGATTTAACAGTACAACCCCAGGTACAAAACAAATCACAGTAACATTCAATAACAAAAAATACAACTATAGTATAACAGTAAAAGACAAAACATTAGGAATATCAATAAAGACATTACCTAATAAACTAGAATACAAAAAAGGTGAAAACCTAGACTTAACAGGAGCAACATTAAATGTTGTAAAAGAAAGTGGAACAACAACAATAAAAATAACAGCAAACATGGTATCAGGATATGACAAAAACAAAACAGGAATGCAAGTAATAACAGTAACTTACGAAGGATTTACAGCACAATTCAGTGTATTAGTAAAAGAAGAAGTTCAAACAAATCCTGAAAAACCAGATAATAACAAACCAAACACACCAGATAACAACAAACCAAATACAACAGACAAAAACAATAACAGTACTTCAAACACTACCCCAAGTGTGCCAAGTACAACAAACAGAAACACAACAAATATAAGTAATGAAACAACAACAGAAGAAAAGAAAAATGAAACAACAGAAGAAACAAATAATGAAGAAACAACCAACGATGAAAACAAAAATGAAGAAACAAAACAAGAAGAAGATAACAAAAATACACAAGACGAAAACAAAGTACCATTGTTATCAGGAACAAATGACAACAATAACAACAATAACAACAATAATAAAAATAACGGTAAGAACAAAAATAATAAGCAGAATCAGGCTCCTAAGCCCGAACCTGTTGCAGCTCCCGAAGAGGACGAAATCAGAACAATGGAAATTCCCGAAACACTTACTGTTAAGGAGCTTGCCGAAAAAATCGGTAAATCCGGTGCAGAAATCGTTAAGTGTCTTATGAAAAAGGGAATTATGGCTGCAATCAACCAGACAGTTGATTTTGACACTGCGGTTTCGGTTGGTGAGGAATATAATGTAATATTTGAGCCCGAAGTAGAGAAGGATATTTTTGAAGAAGCCTTCAAGCAGGAAGAAGAGGACGAATCTGTTCTTGAGCCCAGACCTCCCGTTGTTGTTGTTATGGGACACGTTGACCATGGTAAAACATCACTTCTTGATGCAATCAGACACAGCCATGTAACAAGCCGTGA
>ERZ826220.3885-NODE-3885-length-11045-cov-2.759509_pt1 | contig 11045 bp, 13 predicted proteins | sample MGYA00519927_ERZ826220 | MGnify/ENA primary metagenome ERZ826220 (study PRJEB31778, sample SAMEA3449225) | human gut metagenome | biome: human gut; feature: human-associated habitat; material: faeces | place: United Kingdom | collected 2010/2012 ...
TTCCAGCAGCTTTTGTATTGCGGCTGGCGTATCCCCGAAGGTCTGCCGGAAAACCGCATAAAAGTTGCTGATACCGTTATAGCCAACCTCCTCCGCCACCTCCTGAATGGAAAGGGTATCGTCCTCCAGCAGATCAAGGGCGCGCTCCATGCGCAGGGTACGGACATATTCCGCAACGCTTTTTCCCTCGGTCAGCCGGAAGCCTTTTTGCAGCTTGTTCTTGTTCAAACTGAGTCATAATATCTCCTCCACCATTTAAATTTTTCTGTCATATTTTATTTGAATAAAATAAAAAAAGGAGATTTTTCATTATGAGAGAAAACAAAATTTTAGAAAATGTAACAGTATTAAACAAGGTTGACAACAGACAGTATTTAATTACATCTGTTACCGATGGCGTAGGAACGGCTTGTCTTTTAGAAAACGGTGAAGTAAACGAGGATATATCTGTTATGATATCATCATCTAACGCAATTGCTTTTAGACTTATCAGCAATCCTAATGTCCCAGATATTCCAGATGGATATTCAGTTGAAGACGGAATTTTACTCAAGGATGGTGTTGCTGCTACACAGCAGGGTTCACTGGTAATTAAGAGTATCGTTACATCTGTTCCAGGTAAGCTTTTATTATCTGTATTGCCTAGAGAAAACACAACAGAATATGATGATTATATTGATTTATTTGCTTATAAGCCGGATGAGGATAAGTTTAAGAAACTTATTCCAGTTTCAATTCCAATGCCGGAAGTTATAGGTGTATGTGACAAATATGTGATACTAAAGACTTCCTATACACACTTTGAAACAAAGAAGGATTTTAATGGAAAAGATATTTTCGCTGAATATTTTGATAATGCTGAAATTATCGTTTATGATGGTGCAAAGAATTATATTTCAAGTTATTTAATGCTTGACGCACCAATAAATAATGTCATTACTGTAAGAAATTCAATGAATGTACATACATGGGTCATTGAATATACAGAGCAGGTATGTGATAATAATTATTATAATCCTGATTGTGATTGTGGTTATGACTGCGAAAATGATTGTGGAGATTATGATGAATGCAATAATTGTGATTATCATTTAGATACAATTACTAATACTAAGGAATTAATCGAAATGGATCATATTAAAGCAGAAATGATTGCTCTTAATGGTGGTACATTAATGAGGCTCAATAGTATTAATATCCCTTCACATATTAAATCTGTTTCAATTGGTTGGAATAGTGCTGATTTTATCAGACTTGAAGACAGAATTATGATTGGAGAGTATGTTGATAAAATCATTACTGATTCAAAGATAATGTCTGCAGTTGAAGGATATGATTGGATTGTCGATACAAGTAAGGAAGATAATGTAACAAGAATTGCTCTTGCAAACGACAATATGGAAATCAAGTATATTGTTATTACTGAAACATCAGATAGAGGAGACGTTGTTAAGGTAGAATAATAAAATAATTAACAATTAAATAATGTGTATTTATACACCAGTTGAGATTAGTCAACTGGTGTATTTTTTCTGTCATGTATTAATTATAAAATTTATAAAGGAGGAAATTTAATGTCAATGTTTGAACATGTAAAAATTGGAGAATTAACAAAAAAGGTTATTGAATCAGGAGTTACAGTGTGTGAACATAACCATCCAGGAGGCTCTTTGTTTGATGCCGTAGATGAACCTAAAAGTTATTTAGATGCTGCATTTAATGCAGGATATACTAAATTTGCTGTTACGGACCATGCATCATTTTCAGCAATGCAAACATGTATTGATTACGCTAAGAAAATAAGTACTGAAGAACATCCATTTAATATCATTTATGGCGTAGAGGCTTATATTGAAGTGCCGCCATTTAAGATAAATGAGCAGATTGGCCATATGATTATGTTGGCCACTTCAGAAAGAGGCAAGCATATTATTGATAAGTTAAATTCTAAGGCTTCTGAAAAAAGAATGGGAAAGCCTGTTATTACAATATCAGATTTAAAGAAATATAACTTTAACGGTGATATAAACAAGCCTTATGAGCTTGCTTGTGAATTTGAAAAAAAGCGTCTTGAATGTTCAATAGCAATCGAGGCACATAAAAAATTAAGTTAATTTAAGGAGGAACAAGAAATGATACACAAGGGTTTTAAAATGAAACTTTACGATGGCATGGCTGAGGAGTACGAAAAAAGACATAATGAGTTATGGCCGGAAATGAAGGATATGATTCACGAACACGGCGGTAAGAATTATTCAATATTCCTTGACAAAGAAACAATGGTTCTTTACGGTTATATCGAAATCGAAGATGAAGAACTTTGGGCAAAGGGTGCCGATACCGCCATCAATAGAAAATGGTGGGACTTTATGGCTGACATTATGGAAACAAATCCTGATAACAGTCCTGTTTCAGAAGATTTACACCTTGTATTCCATTTGGATTGATAAAATGTGTATAAATTAGAAAATAAGGGCGATAATATTTAATGACCTCACAAAATACATTAAAACCGATAGTCAGTCGGTAAATAACCCCCTTATTTGCAGAGAGAACAGTTCGTTATGAACTGTTCTTTTTGTATTGACAGATAGGGTGAATTATGATAAACTGATAATAAGGTTAGTTAAAACTAACCTATGTAATTTTATTATGGAGGAATATATGGGCGAAGTTATAAGAGGAATATTGATACCGTTTTTGGGTACGACACTTGGTGCGTCTTGCGTACTGTTTATGAAGAAAATGATGAATAAGATGGTACAGCGTGCCTTAACAGGATTTGCGGCAGGGATTATGGTCTCCGCGTCTGTGTGGAGCTTGCTTATACCGTCAATGGATTATGCGGCGGAAATGGGGAAGTTTGCATTTGTGCCGGCGGTTGTGGGATTTTGGATAGGTATATTGTTTTTGCTGGCAATGGACCATATAATACCGCATTTGCATATGGATACCGATAAAGCTGAAGGCCCGAAAAGTAAATTGAAAAAGACAACAATGCTTGTATTTGCTGTTACACTTCACAATATTCCAGAGGGAATGGCTGTGGGTGTTGTATATGCAGGTTATCTTGCAGGAAATATGCAAATATCGGCTATGGGCGCTTTGGCTTTGGCAATCGGTATTGCAATTCAGAATTTCCCGGAGGGTGCAATTATATCAATGCCACTTAAAGCCGAGGGAATGAGTAAAGGAAAAGCGTTTTTATACGGCGTGCTTTCGGGTGTTGTTGAACCGATTGGAGCGGTACTTACAGTTTTTGCGTCCGGTTTTATAATACCCGTATTGCCATATTTCCTCAGCTTTGCCGCAGGGGCGATGATGTACGTTGTAATAGAAGAATTAATTCCCGAAATGTCACACGGCAATCACTCAAATATCGGTACTGTAATGTTTGCAGTAGGTTTTACACTTATGATGATTCTTGATGTGGCACTTGGGTAAATATTTGTTTGACAATATTTTCAGATTATGGTATGATTAATTGTAATAGAAAAGCATAGGGGATATTTATATGAAAATTATGAAAAAAATAATATGCGTAATGATTATTCTTATACAGGTTGCGTTTGTAATTGCAAGTGCAAGTGATATAAAAGAATTGATTGCGACCAAAACAGAAACACCTGTATATATAGATAATCACTTACTAAAAAGCGATAATCCAATCGTCAACATAAATGGAGTTACATATGTACCTATCAGAGATGCTTTTGAAAGTTTAGGTTCTGAAGTGAATTGGACTAAGGGTGGTTACGTGTTTGTATATACCCAAAATCAATATGATGAAGGAGAAACATCATCAAATATAAAATATCATTATTATAAAAAGCAAATTAATTTTGATGAGAATGTCTTAAAAGAAAAATATGGATATGAGTATGTAAAAGTATTTGAAAATAAGATAACGGATACTGATAATATTGAAGATGCGTTGAATAAATTAGGCGAAATCTCAAATCAAGAAGAACACAAAAGTTCATCTTTTACAAATGTACTTGAAGGCGGATGGTATGATGTATATGAAAATAAAGAAAGAAATATATGGATTATCAATATTCAATATGATCAAAGTAATACAATAATTGATGGTGAGAAATTTTATACAGTAAATAAAGAAAATGGGGAAGTAAAAAAATATAAATCAATAGGTACATTAAATAGTTTTAATAAATATATTGAAGAAAACTGATGGTATATTAAATGATGTTTTAAAAGAAAAAGCAATCGCAAATGCGATTGCTTTTTTATGGAGGAAGGGATGGGATTCGAACCCACGAACGGCGTGAACCGTTACAGCATTTCCAATGCTGCGCCTTCAACCACTCGGCCACCCCTCCATACTTGCAGTATTCTATCATAATTTTATATGATTGTCAATATACTGCAAGATTATTTTGTAAATATTAAACTCCGAAATATGCTTGGAAACCGCCGTCAACAGGGATTGTAGCACCTGTAACAAAACCTGATTGAGCGCTGTCGGTAAGCCATAGCAATGTGCCTGTCAAATCCTCCGGAACACCGAAACGTCCCATAGGAGTATGAGCAAGAACTTTCTTTGAACGTTCCGAAAGTGAGCCGTCCGGATTTCTCAAAAGTGTTTTATTCTGTACTGTTTCAAACCAGCCCGGTGCAAGAGCGTTGACTCTGATACCGCTTTTTGCAAAATGTACGGCAAGCCATTCTGTAAAGTTGGAAATAGCGGCTTTTGCGGCACAATATGCGCTTACTTTTGTAATTGCGTGGTACGAACTCATTGACGCAATATTAAGCACATTAGCACCAGGATTGTCAAGCATATCAACTATAAATACTTGTGTAGGAATAAGAGTACCTACGATATTTAGGTCAAATACATAATTGAAGTTTTCCTTTGACAAGTCAAAGAATGAAACAACATTGGGATTTTCAATATCGCCTTTTTCAAAATATTCTTTTGTTGTAGTACCTTTTGGGTGATTGCCACCTGCACCGTTTACAAGTATATCAACTTTTCCGAAAGTATCGTTTACAACTTTCTTTGCATTGATAACGCTGTCCTTATCAACAACGTCACATACAACGGCAAGACCGTTACCGCCAAGTTCATTTATTTTATCACGAACTTCTTCAAGTTTTGAAAGTGTACGTCCCAAAACAGCGACATTCATACCTTGTTTAGCATAAGCGTAAGCAAATTCACGGCATAAAATACCGCTGCCGCCTGTTATAACAACTGTTTTACCTTTTAAATTTTCGTGTAAATCCATTTTTATATCTCCTTAATCATTCTGACCTGCAAGTTTTGCGGCTTGGTCAGCCGTAACAAGTGCATCAATAATTTCATCAAGATTACCGTCAAGTATTTGTTCAAGTTTATATAATGTAAGATTAATTCTGTGGTCGGTAACTCGGCTTTGAGGAAAGTTGTATGTTCTGATACGTTCACTTCTGTCACCGCTGCCGACTTGCGATTTTCTTTCGTCTGCAATTTCTTTGTGACGTTGTTCTTCCATAACATCATAAATTCTCGAACGAAGAATTTTCATAGCCTTATCTTTATTCTTGTGTTGTGATTTTTCGTCTTGACACGAAACAACAATTCCTGTTGGAATATGTGTAATTCTTACCGCGGAGTCAGTTGTGTTTACACACTGTCCGCCCGGTCCGCCTGCACGGAATACGTCAATTCTAAGATCATTCTGATTAATTTCGACTTCAACTTCTTCAACTTCCGGTAAAACGGCTACCGTAACGGCAGAAGTATGAATTCTTCCGCTTGATTCTGTTTCCGGAACTCTCTGAACACGGTGTACACCGCTTTCAAATTTAAGTCTGCTGTATGCACCTTGTCCTTCGATTGAAAAGCTGACTTCTTTGTAACCGCCGATGTCGGTAGGGTTGGAGCTTAGAATATCGATTTTCCAATTCTTTGACTCGGCATACATTGAATACATTCTCATAAGGTCTGCGGCAAAAAGTGTGGCTTCATCACCGCCTGTACCACCGCGGATTTCCATAATAACGTTCTTTTCGTCGTTAGGGTCTTTCGGAAGAAGAAGAATTTTTAATTCTTCACTTGCTCTTTCGATTGTTTCTTCTGCCTCTGCCATTTCAAGACGTATCATTTCTTCAAATTCCTTGTCTTGTCCTGCGTCAAGCATTTCCTTGTCATCTGCAACAGTCTGCTTTGCTGACTTCAATTCTCTGTACTTATCAATAATCGGTGTAAGGTCCGAATGTTCCTTACAGTATTTACGCCATGACTCTTGGTCGGCGATAATATCAGGGTCACTTATCTTCTCAGATACAAGCTGAAAGCGCTCTTCAAGCGCCTCTAATTTATCAAACATAATTAAAACTCCTTATTTTACTACATATCTAATATTTTATAATATTTTACCATAGGTGTCAACACAAAAATTAAAAATCATTATTTATAAGTATAAAATCATTTTTTTGGTAGTCAATTAATCCGTCATGTTTCATTTTTGAAAGCTCGTTTGACATTGCACTGCGATCAACTCCGAGGTAGTCGGCAAGCTGTTGACGTGAAAATGGGACAGTAAATGTATTACCGCCGTTTAAAATCGCCTGTTCTGAAAAATACGACAATAATCTGTCACGAATGAACTTTGACGCAGTGTGCATCATTCTTGTGGCGAGGGATATATTTTTCTGTGCCGAATTTTTAAGAAGATTTCGTAAAAGTCGATTATGAAAAGAACATTGATTTTCACATACGGAAAGAACTTTCTCTACATTAATAAACAGAACTTCCGTTTTCTCTGCCGCAACCACATCACAGAGCATTTCTTTATTCGGAATGGTCGCATAAGTTTCGGCGAAAATTTCACCCTTACCTATGTGGTTGAATATATTACTGCTACCCCAATAATAGTTGACGACAATATTTACACTCCCCGACAAAACAAGTCCCATATCACTGACAGTATCACCGCTGTAATAAATAATTTCCGATTTTTTAAAACTCTTTTGATATGCACCCAGACAATTTAATATCGTCTTAATTTCATTTTCTGAAAGTCCGTTAAAAAATGCTGTTTTTGTTAAAAATAAATAATTCATAAATTCCTCTTATTTTGTTGTTGCAACAACATATTTTTTTATAAGATTATATTATACTGAATTCACAAAGTCAATACATGAAGTATTAACAAGGAGGATTTATATATGGAAAATAAAATGTTTTGCTTTCAATGTGAACAGACAGCAGGATGTTCCGGTTGTACAGGTAAGGTAGGCGTATGCGGTAAAAACGCAGATGTTGCCGCTCTGCAGGATAAATTAACAGGTGAACTTATCGGACTTGTTCGTGTAACAGGTGATGTTGTACCGACAGGAAACATTTTAAAACTTATAATAGAAGGACTTTTTACAACTCTTACAAATGTCAGCTTTAACGAACAGACACTTAATGAATTGATTGAAAAAGTTCGCGCAGAAAGAGAAAGGCTTGTTCCGCAATGTTTTGCTTGTGCATCACCGTGCGGAACAAATAACGAATATGATTTGTCGCATATTTGGACAGATAATGAAGATATTCGCAGTTTGAAATCACTTATACTTTTCGGCATCAGAGGTATGGCGGCTTATGCTTATCACGCTATGGTACTCGGCTATACAAATGATGAAGTTAGCCATTTCTTTGTGAAAGCATTGTTTACACTTGGAGAAGATTGGGAAATGGATAAGCTTTTACCGATAGTTATGGAATTGGGAAAAGTTAATCTTGTATGTATGGAAATGCTTGATAAAGCGAATACGGAAACTTACGGAACACCGACACCGACAACTATTGATTTAAAAGTTGAAAAAGGTCCGTTTATTATAATTTCGGGACATGATTTGCTTGATTTAAAATTGCTTTTGGAGCAGACAAAGGATAAGAATATTAATATATATACTCACGGAGAAATGTTACCGGCACACGGCTATCCGGAATTAAAGAAGTATAGGCATTTAAAGGGCAACTTCGGTACGGCATGGCAAAACCAACAAAAAGAATTTGCAAATGTACCTGCACCGATATTATTTACAACAAACTGTTTAATGCCACCAAAGGACAGCTATTAGGACAGAGTGTTTACAACAGAAGTTGTATCATATCCTAAAATCACACATATCGGTGATGATAAAGATTTTACGCCGATTATCGAAAAGGCACTTGAACTTGGCGGATATGACGAGGATAAACAATTTACAGGTATAAACGGCGGAACAAGCGTGACAACAGGTTTCGGACACGGAACAATATTGAGCGTTGCGGATAAAGTTATTGACGCGGTTAAGAGCGGCGATATAAAGCATTTCTTCTTGGTAGGTGGCTGTGACGGAGCACGTGCAGGAAGAAACTATTATACCGATTTCGTAAAGCAAACGCCTGACGATACCATTATATTAACGCTTGCTTGCGGTAAATATCGTTTTAACGACCTTGATTTAGGTACAATAGGCGGTTTGCCGAGAATTATGGACATGGGACAGTGTAATGACGCATACGGTGCGATTAAAGTAGCCATTGCACTTGCTGAGGCATTTGAATGTGAAGTAAATGAACTTCCGCTTTCAATGATACTTTCATGGTACGAACAGAAAGCTGTATGTATTTTGCTTACACTTCTTCATCTCGGTATTAAAAATATCCGTCTTGGTCCTACACTCCCAGCATTTATATCAACGAATGTATTGGGATACTTGGTAGAAAACTACAATATTGCAAAAATTACAACACCTGAAGAAGATTTAAAAAATATATTAGGTTAAAACAGAAAAACTGCCGACATAAAATCGGCAGTTTTTTTATGTTGACAGTGTATTGTAAGCAGATTATAATAAAATTATCAAACGATAAAGGGATGAATATTATGAATATAGCAATTTTATATCATGTAAAAGAGCCGCCGCAGGTGGGTAATATCAGAAAGCCTATGAAAGAGGGCGGATACAGTGACAGCGGTTCAGACCTTGCGTATGAATTAAATAAAAACGGATATAATTTGATAACCCCCGTGGAGAATCCCAACGAAAAGAACAACATTGATTGGGTATTCGGTGATGATGACGAGGGGATAACAAAAGCGATAAATATGGGTGCTGATGTATTGTGGCTGAAAATGCACTTAGAGTATATACGACAACAGAAAAAACGAATTATAAAATGAAGTCACTTATGTACGATAAACTGTATAGAGAGGGTGTAGCAACAGAACAAACTTGCTACAATCAACCGCCGCATATCAGCTACTATTTATCGGACGATATATTCTACGGAACATTGACGGATATAGAACTCGATACAACGAATGCAAAGACTAAATATTACATAGGCGAAGAACTTGATAAAACAGGTTTGAAATTAACAGGTAAGTATTCTGACGCAAATGATAAGGAATTGACCGATTACAGCGTGTCCGGATATGATTCTTTGAAAAAGGGCAGTCAAACATTAACCGTAAAATATTTGAATAAGTCTAAAACATATGATGTTGCGGTTGTGGGTGAAAACAGTTTGACCGCCGAAACAGCAAAGACAAATTATAAAATCGGTGAAGAATTTGATAAAAACAGTTTGTCTGTAAAGATGCTATATGAAGATAACACTGAAAAAGAAGTCTGCGGATATGAAATATCGGGCTTTGATAATATGAAAGTCGAACCGCAAACTGTCACGGTGATATATAAAGGCTATGATAATTTATGTTATAATTATAAAAAATTAAGAGGTGAAAGTATGAAAGTTAATTATAACAGTACAATACGGTCGTGCTTTATCGGGTACATAGTTCAAGCGATAGTAAACAATTTCGTACCGCTGTTGTTTATTACGTTTCAATCGCAATACAGTATACCGCTGTCGAAGATAACATTATTAATTACAATCAACTTTGGTTTACAGCTTATAATAGATTTTGCGTCGGCATTTTTTATCGATAAAATCGGATACAGGCTATCTGTACTTATAGCACACTTATTCGCGGCATTGGGATTGATTTCGATAGCAATATTGCCCGATATGATGAATGATTCTTTTATGGGAATATTTATTTCGGTATTGCTTTATGCAGTCGGCGGAGGATTGCTTGAAGTTGTTGTAAGTCCGATAGTTGAGGCTTGTCCGAATGAACATAAAGACAAAACTATGAGTATGCTACATTCATTTTACTGTTGGGGTACGGCGGGAGTAGTAGTAATATCAACAATATTCTTTAATGTATTTGGTATTGATAATTGGAAGATACTTGCACTTGTTTGGGCGGCAGTACCTGTTATAAACGGATTGACATTTCTAAAAGTGCCTATTGCACCGCTTATTAACGAAGAAGAAAACGGACTTTCTTTAAAAGAACTTATAAAGCAAAAGGCATTTTGGGGATTTTTACTTATTATGTGCTGTGCCGGAGCAAGTGAACAGTCTGTAAGCCAGTGGGCGTCGGCATTTGTTGAAAAGGCACTCGGAATATCAAAATCAATAGGTGACTTGGTAGGACCTACGGTATTTTCTGTACTTATGGGTATTTCAAGAGCGATTTACGGTAAATTCGGAGAAAAAATCAATCTGTATAAAATGATGGTTTTCAGCGGTTGTTTATGTGTGCTTTCATATTTAACGGTATCGTTTTCATCATCGGCGATTGCCGGCTTAATCGGGATTGCGGTATCAGGTTTTTCGGTAGGCATACTTTGGCCCGGAACATACAGCGATGCGTCAACCTCTATAAAAGGCGGAGGTACGGCTATGTTCGCATTTCTTGCGCTAGCCGGAGATGTAGGTTGTGCAGGAGGTCCTACATTTGCAGGTAAAATAGCAGGTATGCTTGGCGACAATTTAAAAATGGGCATTTTGGCCGCCACTGTTTTTCCTATAACACTTATAATCACTTTAATAATAATGAATTTGCACAAAAAAAATCTGTACAACACGAAAAATTTGTGATATAATTCTAAATATAAATAAATTATGAAGGAAGTGTTATGAAGATGAAGAAGAACAAAGTCACGGTCGTATCTGCCAGGGCGCAGATCCTGAAAAAGACGCAGGG
>ERZ826220.3897-NODE-3897-length-11019-cov-3.937067_pt1 | contig 11019 bp, 8 predicted proteins | sample MGYA00519927_ERZ826220 | MGnify/ENA primary metagenome ERZ826220 (study PRJEB31778, sample SAMEA3449225) | human gut metagenome | biome: human gut; feature: human-associated habitat; material: faeces | place: United Kingdom | collected 2010/2012 ...
TTATCTCTGTTCTTAGCTGACATTTTCAAAATCTCCTTTCCCTAAATCATCTAATCTATCTGCCATTTCCGTCTGTTTGGACGGAAACAGGTGTGCATACTGATAAGTGATGTCAATGCTTTCGTGTCCTACACGGTCAGCAATCGCTACCGCCGAAAATCCCATATCAATCAGCAAACTTATATGGCTGTGCCGCAAATCGTGAATTCTTATACGCTTTACGCCTGCGGCTTTCGCCCCTCTGTCCATCTCGTGATGAAGATAGCTTTTTGTTACCGTAAAGATACGGTCTTTCTTTTTCAAACCATAGAGCATACCGAGATATTCCTGCATTTCCTCACAGAGAAAATGCGGCATTTTAATTGTGCGATTGCTTTTCTTTGTTTTCGGTGTGGTAATCACATCTTCGCCGTGTAAACGCTGATAGGATTTGTTAATCGTGACCGTTTCCTTATCAAAATTGAAATCAGCGGCGGTTAAGGCTAATAATTCGCCCTCACGAATGCCGCACCAGTAGAGCATTTCAAAGGCATAAAAGGAAACAGGTTTGTCCATCATTTCATAGGAAAATTTCTTGTATTCTTCCTTTGTCCAAAACAGCATTTCCTTGTGTTCCTCACTTCCCATATTTCCCACCTTTGCGGCAGGATTGGAACGCAATTCATAATAGCGTACAGCGTGATTGAAGATAGCCGACAACTGATTGTGCAGCGTTTTCAGATAGGTTTGTGAATACGGTTTTTTCTTCTCGTCACGGTAGGCAAGCATTTCATTCTGCCAAGTGATAATCTCCTTTGTGGAAATCTCGCTGATTTTCAGCTTGCCAAAATAAGGAAGTATCTTCGTGCGAATGATATGCTCCTTTGTCAGCCAAGTGTTTTCTTTCAGGCGTTTTTTTACATCGTTGATATACAGTTCCGTAAAGGCTTCAAAGCTCATATCAAGGTCAGACGAATTTTGTAGCTGAAACATTCGCTCCCATTCCTGCGCTTCTTTCTTTGTGGCGAAACCCCGCTTACATTTCTGCTTGCGTTCCCCTTTCCAGTTCATATATCTCGCCATCACATACCAAGTGCCGTTGTCCTCATTTTTGAATACTGGCATTATTTACTCTCCTTTCCTGCTCCGTAGAGCCTTTCATAAAAATACTGGCGGTTTACACGCCCTGCAATCGTAATAAAGCCCTTTGCTTTCAATTCCTCATTTAATTGTCTGATGAGTTTATATGCATAAGGTTTTGATACGTTTAGTTCCTGAGCCACATCTTCGGCTCGGATAAATCTGTTTTCCATATCCTTTTTCTTCCTTTCTTAAAATAATTTTTTGCTTGCCGCTTTCTCCGTGTTAAAGTTCCAACAGGCACTCCTGCTTGTCGGCAGGCGCTGTGCTGTCCCAATGCACCGCAGTACATCAGGCGCTCGCTCGTATAGGGGTTCCCGAAAAGTCGGAGACTTTTGGGGAAGAGGAGGAGCAGTGCAGCGAATGAGCTTTTGTGCTTGCACACAAGCGAACGATACGGAACTTGCTCCGACGAGGTCTTGGCGGTTTGGCTTTTCGGACGGTCATTCAGTTGTCGCATTAAGCATATTTGTTTAATTCGTAATTTATTTTACTAAACATATTTGCTATTGTCAAGTGGTTGCAAAGAAAATATTAAACATACTAAATAAATATTAATAAGTTATATTAAGGGGAGTAAAAATATGAAAAAGTTTTTAAAAAGAGTTTTGCTATTAATAGTAATTATTGTATTGGAAAATAATTATAGTTTGTGTATGGCTGCTGAACATAAAGTGGAAAGTGATATTAATATATATAATACAGTCTATAGCAGTTCGCAATATGCATATAGTGTGGGTTCGATTTGGAAAACGCCACATCATTATGACGATAATTTTAGAACTAATGTTTATAATGCCGCAAATAAATATTCACAAATTTCTGGAATTTCGTCGTATTATAATACTGAAGCTGATTATACATATATGAGAGGAAACAATCCAAAAGGACAGAGAAGAATTGGAAGTTATATATTCTTTATAAATGGACATGCAAATCCAATTAGTATATTAAGTGCATCAAGTGACACAGCGAAAAATAGAACAGGAATAACTGCTGGATATGATTCAACAGTTTCAGAAGATGGAGAGTTTACTGTTGCGGGTTTACAAAGTACTAACATGTCAGGATCTAGACTAATTTTGTTTGTTGGATGTAGTACTGGTGCATGGCCTAATACTTCTGAAAATCCTTATTCAACAAATTTACCAATTAGGGCAGTTGAGAGAGGTGCTAATGCCGCGCTTGGATTTAGAAAATTAATTTCATCAAGGTTTGGTGATGGACCTAATTGGCTAAATGCATTTAATCAAGCAATTGTAAATGGATATACTATAGATGGAGCGAATGCTTATGCTTGTACTCAATATCCAAATTCCGATTTAAGTAAGTGTTCAATGGCTGAAGGGGATATAAATTCAAGAGTAGTTCCTGTTACTAGATATGCAAGCATGTCTGAGAAAAAATATGAAAATGAATATAAATCTTTGGTGGTGCCAGAACAAGATATAGAGATTATAATTGATGAAAAAAATAGCGATGATGAAAAAGCGTTAAGCAAATGTGAAAATAAGTATAAAGAAATAATTGAAACAATAAAAACTCAAGATGATGATTTTAATATAGATGAATATAAGGTTTCTAGTAATTGCGTAAATAAAGAAAATGGTGTCTCATATATATACTTTACTAGATATATAAATGATAAAATAAGAACTAATAAAGTATATTTTATAAAAACAAATAGAAATGTTGTTAATGATATAACTGTAGCAGGAATAAAGAATGAAAACATAGAAAAAGTTAATAGATTGGATGAAACATATATTAAAGATAAAGTTGATAAATTTAATAATCAAAAAACACAGATTTTGAGCAATAAATTAAAATGCGACAATATTAAATCTATAAAATTGTCAGAATCTTCAGATAATATACTTAAATTTAACGATAACATAAAAAATATAGAAGAATATTATTACTATGATTATAATACAGAGGAACTAAAATATATTATGGAGTATACTGAAAACTTTGAACTTTCTACGACAGATAAAGCCCAAATAGAACTTGATATAGAATAAATTTAGTAGTATTAATATAAATATGAAAAATATTAGAAATTAAATTGTAGAGTTATAAAAACTAGTTGACAAATAAACTAAACGTGCTATAATAATATTCAGTTACAAATAAAACTTATGGAAGACAAAGTAAATTAGAGGTTGCTTAAAGAGAGAGCTAATCATGGGCTGGAAGTTAGCTTAAGTAAACATTTTTGAAAAACTACCTTCTGATAGTGCTAGTGAATAAGCTAGTCGTGTAGGCTGCGTTATAGGCTAATAAATTAAGTGAAATATCCGGGTGGAACCGTGCTAGATATAGTACCCCAGAGCATATTTTGATATATGCTTTGGGGCTTTTTGTATTTTATAAAAAGCCTTAAAGCAAAGAAAGGATTTATTATGATAAAAGTAACTTTAAAAGATGGTTCTATTAAAGAAGTAGAACAAGGAACAAGTGTAATTGATTTAGCAAAATCAATCAGCGAAGGATTAGGAAGAATGGCAACTTGTGCAAGAATTAATAACCAAGTTGTAGACTTAAGAACTGGAATTTGGGAAGATTGCAAGCTTGAAATTCTTACATTTAATTCAGATGATATTGAAGGAAAGAAAGCATATTGGCATACAACATCTCATATAATGGCACAAGCTGTTCAAAGATTATTCCCAGACACAAAATTTGCAATTGGACCAGCAATAGATGATGGTGGATTCTATTATGACTTTGATACATCAGAAACATTTAATGATGAAGATAAAGCAAAAATTGAAGAGGAAATGAAGAAAATTATAAAAGAAGATATTCCTATTGAAAGATTTACTCTACCAAAAAAAGAAGCTTTAGAATTAATGAAAGATCAACCATATAAACAAGAACTTATCAATGATTTAGCTGATGGAGAAGAAATATCTTTTTACAAACAAGGAGACTTTACAGACTTATGTGCAGGACCTCATTTAATGAGTACTGGAAAAGTAAAAGCTGTAAAATTGCTTACAAATTCAGGAGCTTATTGGAGAGGAAATGAACATAATAAGATGTTACAAAGAATATATGCAATTTCATTCCCTAAAAATAGTGAACTTGAAGAATACTTAAATATGCTTGAAGAAGCAAAACAAAGAGATCATAGAAAAATAGGAAAAGACCTAAACTTATTTATGACTCATGAGCTTGTAGGATCTGGATTACCAATGTATTTACCAGATGGAGCAACAGTAAGAAGACTTCTTGAAAGATATATTCAAGATAAAGAAATAGCTTTAGGATATAAACATGTATATACACCATGTTTAGCTAATACAGCACTTTACAAAATCAGTGGACACTGGGATCATTATAAGGATGATATGTTCCCTGTAATGAAAATGGACAATGAAGAAATGGTTTTAAGACCAATGAACTGTCCTCATCATATGCTAATATACAAAAACAAATTACATTCATATAAAGATTTACCTGTTAGAATAGGTGAATTAGCTCATGACTTTAGATATGAGAATAGTGGTGCAGTATGCGGATTAGAGAGAGTTCGTGAAATGTGCCAAAACGATGCACATCTATTTGTAAGACCTGATCAAATAAAGTCAGAGATAGGACAAGTAGTTAAGCTAATTTTATCAGTATATGAAGACTTTGGATTTAAAGACTATAAATTTAGATTATCTTTAAGAGATAAGAATGATAAAGTAAAATATATTGATAATGATGAAATGTGGGATACAGCAGAGAGCCAATTAAGAGAAATCTTAACTGAATTAGGACTAGATTTCTATGAGGCAGAAGGAGAAGCTGCTTTCTACGGACCAAAGCTAGATGTACAGATAAAATCAGCTCTTGGACATGATGTAACAGTATCAACATGTCAATTAGATTTTGCATTACCAGAAAGATTTCAATTAGTATACATTGGTGAAGATGGTAAAGAACATAGACCAGTTGTAATTCATAGAGCAATATTAGGAACACTTGATAGATTTATGGCATTCTTAATTGAAGAGACAAAAGGTGCATTCCCAGTTTGGCTATCACCAGTTCAAGTAAAGATATTACCTATTACAGATAAACATGCTGAATATGCACATAAATTAGCTGATGAAATGAGAGCAAAAGGAATCAGAGTAGATGTAGATGACAGAAATGAAAAAACAGGCTACAAGATACGTGAAGCTCAATTATCAAAAGTTCCATATATGCTAATTGTTGGAGATAAAGAAGTTCAAGACAACACAGTATCTGTAAGAGATAGAAAAGAAGGAGATTTAGGAGCTATACCTGCAGACAAATTTATTGAAGACGTAGTTGAAAAAGTAAAAAAATATAAATAAAATGAAAAAAATGTAGACACGAAAAATGTGTTTACATTTTTTTTTAATATATGTAAAGTATTAATAAAAATTATAAATTTGTATGTTATATTATTAACTTTATGATATAATACATACATAATAAATTCTTAGGAAGGATTAGTCAATAAAATTGATTATATGAGAAAAATATGAACACAAATGATATTAATAAACTTGGAAAAGAATTAGAATTATACAATTCAGTTAGTTATATAGGTAAAGGATTTCCAATTTTTTTACCACGAGGAGCTAAAATAGTAAAAATAATTAAAGATTATATTGAATCAGAAGAAGAAAAAGCTGGATATAGTATATTACGAACACCAAGTGTATCAAGAGCAGAAATATATAGAATTGAAGATAGATTAGAGAGTCAAAAGGATGAGATGTTTATTATAAAATCTCAAGATGAAGAAGATAATTCAATAGTACTTAGACCATATTCTATGCCATTTCATTGTAGTGTATATAGCCTAAAACAGCATAGCTATAAAGAACTTCCTGTAAAATTTAGTGAGACTTCAACAGTATTTAGAAACGAAAGAGACATAAAAGGAATAGGCAGAACAAGACAAATAACAATGTCAGATGCAAGCATATTTACAACACATGAGGGACTAACAAAGCAGATAAAAGAATCATTAAATTTGCAAAAGAAATGTATAGATAATCTTGGCTTAGAAGTACGATATGCTATATCTAATTGGGATAATACTAGAAAAGAAGACTATATTGGAACAATTAATGAATGGGATTATGCAGTAAGTTCAATGAAAAAAGCTCTTGAAGATATGAAAATAGAATATACAGAAGATGATAATGCACGAATGTATGGCCCATCAATAGTAGCTTACATTGGAAGGCAAGAGCTTTCACGAGTGCAGATAGATTTTGAAATTGTTCATAGATTTGATTTAAAATATGTAAATAGTGAAAATGAGGAAGTATTTCCTATATATATTCATAGAACTTCGATAGGAAGTTATGAGAGATTGCTTGAAATATTAATTGAAAAATATCAAGGAGAATTTCCATTGTGGATTGCTCCTGTACAAGTTCAGATAATTTCAGCAGGAGAAGAATTTGATGACTATGTAAAAGAAATAAAAGACAGAATGATTAGGGAAAACATTAGAGTAGAGGAAGATAAATCAGATAATAATATACAAAGTAAAGAATACAGAGCAGTTGACTTAAAAGTTCCATACATAGTAAAGATAGGGAAAAAACAATATAATGATAAAAGTATAGAAGTAAGGTCAAATGTTGGAACAAGAGAAATGGAATTAGATGATTTAATTAATGAAATAAAAAACAAAAGTGCGATGAAATAGCAGAAAGGAGAGTATAATTTGTCTGATGTTATGGATAATGATGTTTTAAAATATATTGGATGGGACGGACTTGTAGAAAATGAGCTATTGGAAGCTAATAAGCCACTTTTTAATATATCAAGATCTTATGACAATAGTGCTTTGTACAAGATATACAAGAAAGTAAAAATTAAAGATATAGACATACTGATAAGTGACTCTGATAGGACAACTGATATACAGGAAAGATATGATAATGCTAAGCCAATAAATCAATATATTAAAGAAAATGGCCATGAATTTATGAACATTATAGATCAAGCTCGTGTAAATGGGGTTAAAGAAATTGAAAAAATGCAGAATGAATATACTGACAAAATACCATACTTTATAAAATATGATAAAAATTATTTATGGCAGATATATTATTCAAAAGAAGAAAATAGATATTTTATGCTATTTCCAGCAAGAGAAGGAGAAAATTCAGCATTATTTTATTTAATAAAAAAGAAGTTGGAAAATAGTGATGAATCAATATATGTGCCAATATGCAAAGGTGATTATTCTGAAAAATTATTTTATATAAAAGAAATAAATGATATAGAAAATTATATGTGGCTATTTACTAAAGATTGGCCAAATGTATATGAAGTAGAAAATGAAATTTATATTATTGGAAATGTTAAAGAAAAGGGAAAATTTAATAGCAAATATAGAATAAAAATAGCTAATAAAAATGAAGCGGAGAGTTTTTTTATTTTATTAAAAGCATTATTTATAATTACAACAGAATCAAATTATAGATATAGTTTTGAGCCAATTGTAAACGAAAAAGGAGAAATAGTCTTTTTATTTGATGGAAAAGAAATAAAAACAGCTGATCTAGCTAATTTCATAAAAGAACAAACTGGTAAAATGAATGATGATCATGATAAATTAATAGAAAAGACAAATGAAAATAAAGAAAAATTGCTTAAAGAGCGTGAAGAAATAAGTAAATTAAATGAGATTTATTTAAATCAAGAAAAGCAAATAGCAATGTTCTTGAATTGCAGAAAAAGTTTTTTCAAAAAGTTACGATATTATTTTACAGATACTAAACATGAGAAAAAGAGCTTTAAATCTAAGAAAAAGCCAGCAAAAGATGATGGCAAACAAGAGCTAGAAAAAAAAGTAGAAAAGACTTTAAATAATTCTATAAGTGCGTATAAACCAACAACTAGTGCATATACAATTTCAGATTTAATGAAAGCATGTAGTGAGACTAACAGTGCAGAAGAAGAATATATAAATTCACAGTCTGATCTTAATGCTGCAATCCTAAAACATAAAAATATGAAACTAAAAGTACATAATGCTGATAAATATATAGAGGAAATAGAAGAACATAAAAAAAGTATATTTGAATTTTGGAAGTTTACTAATAAAGATGAATTGCCAGCTCTAAAAGAAGGAGAGACTATACAAAAGGACCAGAAAATAAAGGCTGTTTTTAATTATGATGAAGACATTATTGAATTAGGAGAAAAAGCTGATAGACTTCAAAGACAGAAACTATCGAATGATGAGTGCAATAGTATATGTGCTAGTCTTCAAGTTGTAAATTCTATAAATAGCGTTATAGATAATAAAGAAGAATTACTAAAACAAGATTTAAAAAGATTGAAAGATGAATATACAGGTGATATAAAAACTGAAATTTTTGGTGAGATAAAGGATGATTATACAGTAGTAAAAAAACTAAATAACAAACAACATAGGGAAAATAAGAGAAATATATATTCTATATTAAGAATTAATTCTCAAACGACTATTGAAGACTATAGAAATACAATAGAGGACTACGCTAGATTATTAAATGAGTCTTATAATAAAATTGTAGCTATTACAGATTTTCCAGTATATTATTTAAAAAGCAAAGAAACAAAAGAAAATGACTATATCATTGCTGATATTAATCCTGATAATATAATTAATATTGCTCAAAGTGGAGATACAATAGTAAAAAGAAATATTAGAAAAGATGAGCATATTATATATGCAAGTAATATTATTTTCTATGACAATTATAATAAAACATTGCCAGTTGGGATGAATGTATCGACACTTGTTATTATAAAGGATGAAGAGAAAAAACAGAAATGTAGTAATATTAATATTGTAGAAGAAAATGACGAGTTTTCTATAAAAATAAAGAAGTTAAATATAATTGAATTAGAGTAAATAAGAATGCCCCTGGTAAGCAATGCTTACTAGGGGCGGTTCATGTCTGATTAAATTTCGATGCCCAGGGGATTGTAATGGGTTTCCTTGCCATTTAAAGTGACAACAATCTCACTCCTCATGAAGGAGACATTGCCAGCGGTGGGGGAAAGTACTTCACGCCAGTTCTTCTTGGCGTCATAAACAGTGGTTATTCCATTTGTATCAGTGAGACTTACAAGCAGTCCCGGAGAGTTACAGTATATAAACGGGGAGTAGTTACATGATGTGTAATTCTGGTCACAACTGTTTAAACGTTCACCAGATAAGTTATAGAGTGCAAAGGTGCCATTGTTGTACTTAACAAGCATTGTGTTAAAAAGTGCGGAGACTGATTGTACTTGGTTATCAAACCTTAAAATGAGGTTGCCTTTTAAGTCAAACAGGTCATATCTGCTGATAGTAATCCCGCTACTATTAGTAAAGTCCTTAATTGCCTTAATAATATCACATTTTAAATATGAAATATCATTATACTCAACAGGAATAATAAGTTTTCCACTTGAATTAACAACTCCATACTTAGGCTTAGTATTGTACACTAATGCTGAGCCAATAGAAACCTTATACAGGGGTTTCCGACGATCCAAGTAAACAATATCATCGAACCATCCTGCAACAATTTCTTCAGTTCCATTAACGATTCGTGAAAATGCAGCTTTACTGGTTATGCGAACTGTACCATCGTTCGCTGAGCCATCTCTTGACATAAATAGTTCACTCCTTAAATAATTATTTGCTGAGTTTTGCCGGTTACAAAGTGTTTATATTATATCACGCAAGGTGAATATAATCAAGCTTTTTTAGGTAAATTCGTAAAAAATTGGTAAAAAATACATACTTATAAAATGATACATATTAATCCACCTGATCCTTCATTTACAATTCTTTCAAGTGTTTGTTGTAATTTGACTTGTGCATCTTCAGGCATACAAGCTAATTTATTTTGTAACCCTTCATTTACGAGATCATGTAGACTTTTTCCAAAAATGTTTGAATCCCAGATTTTCTTTGGATCATTTTCAAATTCGGAAAGAAGATATTTGACTAATTCTTCAGATTGTTTTTCACTTCCTACAATAGGTGAGACTTCGGTTTCAACTTCGGTCTTAATTAAATGGATAGAAGGTGCTTTAGCTTTTAATTTTACTCCAAACCTTGAGCCTTGTTTAACCATTTCAGGTTCATCAAGAATTAGTTCATCAGTTGTAGGGGTGATAATTCCATAACCTTTACTGTTTACTTCCTCAAGAGCAGGAGCTATTTTGTCATATTTAGTTTTAACTTTTGCAAAATTTGAAAAAGCTGAAAATAACTCATAATCATTATTTATTGGAGAACCAGATAATTCAGTTAGTATTTTATAAAATAAATTATTATTAATTCCAATAGAAACATTTACTATTCCAGTTCCAAGATCTATTTGATTTACATTACATGAAGTAATTATATTTTCCGAATCAGCAGTAGGTGAAGAAACGAGTGATGTAGAAATGTTATCAACAACAGAATTTACTTGTTTTATAATTTTAACATCAGAGAAGCTATTTTTGATTTCTTTAAATAATTCTTTTTTTAGCCAATGATTTTTATCAAGTGCATCAACCCATTTTGCGTATTTTAGATTTATTCTTTGAGTTGGAAATTCATATAGTACTTTTCCAAAAATCTCATTTATATTATCAAGACTTAAGTTAGTACAATCTGTTGGTATTACTGAAACTTCATATTTATTTTCAAGCGTTCTAGCCAGTTCTTGAGTTGCATCTGAATAGGGATCTGTTGTATTAAGTACAATTACAAAAGGTTTATTAAGACTCTTTAATTCATTAGCAACTCGCTCTTCTGGATCTATGTAATCATCACGACTTATTCCAGAGAAACTTCCATCTGTTGTAACTAGTATACCTATTGTTGAATGATCTTGAATAACTTTTTTTGTGCCAATTTCAGCGGCCTCTTGGAAAGGA
>ERZ826220.3906-NODE-3906-length-10993-cov-4.172609_pt1 | contig 10993 bp, 8 predicted proteins | sample MGYA00519927_ERZ826220 | MGnify/ENA primary metagenome ERZ826220 (study PRJEB31778, sample SAMEA3449225) | human gut metagenome | biome: human gut; feature: human-associated habitat; material: faeces | place: United Kingdom | collected 2010/2012 ...
CTTCAATCAGAAAATCATATCCCTGTTCAGGACCATATCCGCGGAATGTATCCTTATCGGCTAGTTCTTCTACTGCTTTGTGCATTGCTTCGATACAAGCCTTGGGAAGTGGCTGAGTAACATCGCCGATACCTAGCCGGATGATGTCCTGCTTGGGATGCGTTATCCTAAAAGTATTTATCTTTTTTGCTATATCCGAGAATAAATAGCTTCCCGGTAATTTTAAAAAGTGTTCGTTTACTAATGCCATGTGGTTATTGTTTTAAGTTTCTATCAATTATTATTATTAATTCTTCATTTTCAACCCCTCAACCCTCGATTTCTTCAATTTCTCCGTCAAAAACTTTAGTTGCCGGTCCCGTCATTAATATATGGCCCGAGGCTTCATCCCATTCAATGGTGACTGTACCACCGTCCATTATTATATCGCTTTTTCTTCCTGTAAGCTCGTTGATGAAGGCTGCTACTGCGGTAGCACAAGCACCTGTCCCACAGGCTTGAGTAATTCCCGAACCTCTTTCCCATACTCTCATCCGTATAGTATCTTTGCAGACAATTTGTGCAAACTCTACATTGGTTCTGTCGGGGAAAAGATGATGATTCTCCAATTCAGGGCCGATTTCCGGCAAATTAATCTGGGTAATATCATCCACGAAAGTAACCAGATGAGGATTTCCCATTGATACTCTGGTTGATCGGAAAGGATATTTGTCCTCAAAATGAACTTCTCCTGTTTCTAATGGACTGCCCATATCTACTGTGACTGCTGTAACTGTTTTTCCTTCTACATGAAGTTTCAGAATTTTAATTCCCGACAGTGTGTCCAGAGTGATTTCTGTTTTATCAGTCAAGCCATATTCATATACATATTTGCCTACACAACGGCTTCCATTACCACACATCATCGCTTCCGAACCGTCTGCATTGAAAATACGCATACTGAAATCAGCCTTATCAGAGTTTCCGATCAATATAAGTCCGTCACTCCCAATTCCTGTATGGAACTTGCTCCATTCGATTGCTTTCTTTTCAGGAGCTGCTATCGGATAGTTGGTAGTGTCTACATATATGTAGTCATTTCCTGCTCCATGCATTTTAGTGAACTTAATCTTTTTTGTCATTTTGACTTGTATTTGCTGGTTGTTGTATCCTTTTGTTTTATTACAACGCAAAGGTATGACTTTTTGCTTTATGTTTTATTGAAATATATATCTAATCTCTATTTATTTTATGTAAACTTTCAATTGTTTCGTATATAGCTATGTTTGGTTATAATCTGAAATTATATATATGTGTATATTGATAAACTGTTATTTAGGTGAATTGTTTTGCATATACTTTCATAATATATAAAGAATAATTAGCCTTGATAATCTTTAAATTTAGTCATAAGAATAGGAAAAAACTCCTTCTTGTTTTGACGAAATGAAAGCGGATAGCTTTATTTCACTATCATATTGCTTGCCGGATACTCTGAAGAACCTTTTCCCGTATTCATTGTTCTAGCACTATATTAATATAAAAATGTAGAGATATGAATATAGAGAAACAATTAGAAACAGCAGTACGAACCAATCATTTGGTATTGGTTGTATTTTATGCGGACTGGTCGCCTCATTACGAATGGATAGGGCCGGTACTCCGTACTTATGAGAAGAGGACAATCGAATTAGTACGAGTAAATGTTGGAGAAGATAAGGCAATAGCCGATGCGCATAACATAGATACTATTCCGGCTTTTCTTTTATTACATAAGAGAAATGAACTCTGGAGACAAGTTGGGGAGTTGACAGTGGAAGAACTGAAAGATGTATTAGATGATTTCAAGTGATCGGACTGTAATCTTTTATAAGTATGCATAGAAATATCAATTTCTTCCTCAATTAAAAATAACGAAAAATGTAGTGTATTGATAATTAAGTTCTTATATGTTTGCATTTTTCTTTAAAAGAAACCATACGTTTGACACCGAGAAACAGCCCGTTCCTTTTAAAGGAACGGGCTGTTTCATTAATGTTGAAGGATAGAGTATTGAATGTGTATGTTTTATTTATTCTTTTTTAGTTCTTCCAACAAAACAACCGGCTCATTGGTCGTAATGAAATCTACTTTCTGTTCAATTAACCACTTCATTTCTTCGGTTTCGTCCACTGTCCACACATTGACTTTCAGACCAAGGTCATGAGCTTCTTTAATCCATTCGGGATGTTTTTTAATCACTCCCATGTGATAGTCAAGACCCGTAGCCCCGAGTCCTTTTAATTCTTTCGGAGATAATTCACCGTTCAGATAGAATACCGGAGTGCCGGCAGGTGCCAGGCGGATAAACTCTTTCATGGCATGCAATGAGAAAGTGATATATTCCATGCGGCTCTCTAATCCCATTTTTTTCACCGTAGCCAGAATTTCCTGAACGGCTTTGGTTTCGCGCTTTTTGCTGTTAAGTGCTTTCAGTTCAAGTATCAGTTTAGTATTATGTTCTTTTCCGACTTTTAAGTACTGCTCCAGACTTGGGAGGTTTTCTCCATTTGATAATTTCAACCCAGTGAGCGCGTCTCCTTTAGAATACTCCATAGGTCTCATTTTGTACACAGGATCATGATTGACTACTAACTTGCTGTCTTTAGTAAGCCAAACATCAAATTCTGAACCATAACAACCGATAGAGTCTGCTTTTAGAAGTGATGTAATACTGTTTTGTGATGATCCCGGGGTTTTCCAGAAACCGCGGTGAGCAATTGCTTTTGTCTGCGCCTGCATACAACATGCAGCCATTAAAAGGGCGGAACCTATCATCATTTTTTTTAAATTCATTCGTTTTATCTTTTAAAGGGTTTATATAGGTTTAATTGGGTTTGGCTTCAAAATTATAAAAAAGAAAACGCAAATTAGTCAATTATATGCTAATCTGCGTTAATCCTTGGGATTTAGAATCGAAATACTACAAAAAAGTAACAGAAATAACCGATTCTGTGATTCTTTCTGTCGTCAGTTAAGTATAGGCTTCTTCATGTATTCCTTTTACTGCGCGTCCGCTCGGTTCATTCAGGTTCTTGAAGGCGATATCCCATGCCAGCGCTTCTGCTGTAGAGCAGGCTACGCTGGGAACACTGGGTACACTGCGTGCTGCACTTTCGCTGGGGAAATGTTCTTCAAAGATACTGCGGTAATAATATTCTTCTTTATTTTGCGGGGTATTGATAGGGAAGCGCCCGGCCGCGTTTTCCATTTGTTCATCACTTACGGCAGCAGTGGTTATTTCTTTTAACGTATCAATCCAGGAATACCCTACACCGTCACTGAACTGCTCTTTCTGTCTCCATGCCACGCTTTCCGGTAGCATATCGGCAAAGGCTTCGCGTACGATTCTCTTTTCAATGTTTTTTCCGGGACACATTTTGGCTTTCGGATTCAACGTCATTGCGACATCAAGAAACTCTTTGTCTAAGAATGGTACACGTCCCTCTACGCCCCAAGCTGACAAACTTTTATTAGCACGAAGACAGTCATACATGTGTAATTTAGAAAGTTTACGTACTGTTTCTTCATGAAATGCTTGTGGGGTGGGAGCCTTATGGAAATAAAGGTATCCTCCGAAAACTTCGTCGGCACCTTCTCCGCTCAGCACCATTTTGATTCCCATAGATTTAATGACACGTGCCAATAGATACATAGGAGTGGAAGCCCGTACGGTAGTTACATCATACGTTTCGATAAAATAGATAACATCACGGATCGCATCTAGTCCTTCCTGCACGGTGTAGTTTATTTCGTGGTGTACGGTACCGATATATTCGGCAACCTCACGTGCTTTTATCAAATCGGGTGCACCTTTCAGACCGATAGCAAAGGAGTGAAGTTGAGGCCACCATGCATCGCTTGCTCCGTCTGTTTCTATACGTTTGGCCGCATATTTCTTGGCAATGGCGGAGATAACAGAACTATCCAAGCCACCGGAAAGAAGTACTCCGTAAGGCACATCACTCATTAATTGGCGATGAACGGCATCTTCTAATGCTTCTTTCACATCGCCGGCTTTCGCATCGTTGTCTTTTACAGTTTCATATTCCGTCCAGTCGCGTGCGTACCAACGTTTCATTTGCCCTTCCTTGCTGTAATAGTAATGTCCCGGAAGGAATAATTCATACTCATCGCAAAATCCTTCAAGAGCTTTCAGCTCGCTGCCGAAATATATTTTCCCGTCTTTGTCCCTGCCTATATATAAAGGTATGACGCCAATTGGGTCACGGGCAATCAGAAATTCATCTTTTTCTTCATCGTAGAGAACGAATGCAAAGATTCCGCTGATATCTTCCAAAAAGTGAATGCCTTTGTCTTTGTAAAGGGCAAGAATAACTTCACAATCACTTCCCGTCTGAAAATCATATTTTCCGGCATATCGGGTACGGATTTCCCGGTGGTTATAGATTTCACCGTTTACGGCAAGTACTTGTTTCCGGTCGGGAGAGTACAAAGGCTGCCCTCCACTTTGCGGGTCGACAATTGAAAGGCGTTCGTGTGCCAAAATCGCACTTCCACCTACATAGATACCACTCCAGTCCGGTCCGCGGTGACGGATTTTCTGAGCCATTTTCAATGCTTTATCTCTTAGCTCCTTGGTTTGAGCTTTTATATTGAGTATACCTGCTATTCCACACATAACTTTAATTTTTAGTTGTTAAATAAGTATCTATTTCCGCAGCCGTCTTTCGTCCTCCTGCCATGGCGCGTACCACCAGACTGGCTCCGGTAGCAGCATCTCCGGCAAGAAATACATTATCGGCAAAATTCGGTTGTTCCGGTTTTAAGAATCCCATGGCCAGCAATACCATATCTGCCTCGATCACCTCTTTTTTTCCGGTAGGTTTCAGTGTCGGACGTCCTCCGTCTGTTGCCGGAATCCATTCTACTTCTTCCACTTCCACACCTGTTACGTTCCCATTTTTTCCTAGGAATTGATTGGAAGTGAGGCACCAGCGGCGTATGCAACCTTCTTCATGGCTGGAAGTAGTCTTGAGGACTACCGGCCACTGCGGCCAGGGGGTAGACGGGTTATGTCCCACGGGTGGCTGGGGCATGATCTCAATCTGCGTTACGCTGGTTGCTCCTTGGCGCACACTAGTTCCGATGCAATCCGACCCCGTATCTCCACCACCAATGACAAGTACCTTTTTGCCCTTGGCATTCACTAATTTATCTTTGGAGAAAGTTTGTCCTTCCAGAATCCTATTCTGTTGGGCCAGCATTTCAAGTGCAAAGTAAATACCTTTCAAATCCCGTCCCGGAATACTTAAATCGCGTGCTGCCGGTGTTCCCGTACAGATGCAGTAAGCGTCGAATCCTTCCGGTAAATGATTGACGTCAATTTCTACTCCCATTTCAAACTTGATTCCTTCCGCAGTTAAGATATTCATGCGCCGGTCAATCACATTCTTATCCAGTTTAAAATTGGGAATACCGAAACGTAGCAATCCGCCGGGAGCTTCGTTCTTATCAAATAAGGTTACTGAATATCCTTTTAGATTGAGTTGATTGGCCACGACCAGTCCGGCAGGACCGGCACCAATAACCGCTACTTTCTTTCCGTTTCTTTCCGGGGTATGTATTTGTATATATCCTTCACGAAAAGCTGCTTCAACGATAGCCGCTTCGTTTTCGCGAATCGTCACAGGTTGGTCACATGAAAGTTTTAGTACACAAGACTTCTCACAAAGAGCTGGACAAATACGCCCCGTAAATTCAGGAAAGTCACAGGTGGACGATAGGATTTCGTATGCCTCTCTCCATTTCCCTTTGAATAAAGCGTCCTGCCATTCCGGTTGTTTATTCCCTATCGGGCATGCCCAGTGGCAGAAGGGTACGCCGCAGTCCATACAGCGAGAAGCCTGTAACTTGCGGCTGTTTGTATTCAATGTTTGTTCTACCTGACTGTAATCAGTGATTCGTTCGTTCACAGGGCGGTATCCCGCTTCCTGTCGAGGTATATTTAAAAAAGCTCTAGGATCTCCCATTTTCTTTAAGTTTTAAGTTTAATTTTAGTCCCGCATGGAAACCTGGCTCCGGCATCTGCCGGTTGTCGGTTAATAGTCTCTTTGCATATCTGCAATCTTTTGTTGTAACTTTCTCATTTGCTCTTCCTGTAGCACTTTTTTGTACTCGATAGGCACTACCTGGATAAATTGATCGACATAATGATTCCAGTCATCAAGCATGGTACGTGCCAGTTTCGAACCTGTATATAAGTAATGTTGACGAATCAGTTCGTGTAATTCTTTTCGGTAACTGGCTTCTTCAATCAGTGAAAGTTCTACCATTTCCATATTGCAGAAATAGTCAAAGTTTCCTTCCTTATTCCATACATACGCTACCCCACCACTCATACCGGCAGCGAAGTTGCGTCCTGTCTGTCCGAGAACCACCACACGTCCTCCAGTCATATATTCGCAACAATGATCGCCTACACCTTCTACTACGGCTACTGCACCGGAATTACGTACAGCAAAACGTTCACCTACACGTCCGTTGATATACACTTCACCACTTGTAGCTCCATAAAGTAACGTATTGCCTGCAATCGTATTCTTTTCAGCTTCGAAGTTGCTACGGATAGGAGGGAGTACGGCAATACGACCACCGCTTAACCCTTTTCCCAGATAATCGTTAGCCTCGCCTTCCAGTTTGAAATTAACTCCCGGTACTAAGAATGCACCGAATGACTGACCTGCCGAGCCTTTGAATTTCACGTTCAACGTATGTTCCGGTAATCCTCTTTCTCCATACTTCTTGGCGATGACGCCGGAAAGCATAGCGCCGATAGCACGGTCGGTATTAGCTATCGTATATTCCAGAGAAATCTCTTTCTCATGTTCAATAGCCGCCTGAGCTGCATCAATAATCGTCACATCCTTTACAGTAGAAATAGCATGGTCCTGGTCAATGACGTGGCGGATAGCTGCACTATTGTCAATGCGTGTCAGTAATCTTTTGAAATCAATTAATGCGTGCTTCGGATTCGGGTCGTCCGTCCCCGATTTACGTTCAATCAAATCAGTCCGTCCGATGATGTCGTCCATTTTTGTGAATCCCATTTCAGCCAGATATTCCCGGACTTCCTGTGCCAGGAAAGTGAAGAAATTTACTAGGTATTCGCTACGGCCATGGAAGCGTTTGCGCAGTTCCTCATTCTGGGTGGCAACTCCAACCGGACAAGTATTTTGATGACATTTCCGCATCATCACGCAACCTAGTACGATGAGGGCGGAAGTGGCAAAACCGTATTCTTCGGCTCCCATTAATGCCATTAGGATAATATCTCGTCCGGTTTTTAACTGGCCGTCGGCTTGCAGTACTACTTGTCCGCGAAGTCCGTTCAAGACTAATGTCTGCTGTGTTTCGCTTAATCCCAGTTCGGGAGAGATACCTGCATAACGGATAGAAGAAGCGGGCGAAGCCCCTGTACCGCCTTCCGCTCCGGAGATCACAATCAAGTCCGCTTTCGCTTTTGCCACACCGGCAGCAATTGTTCCAACGCCACTTTCCGCTACCAGTTTCACGCTGATTTTTGCTTGTGGATTTATGTTCTTCAAATCAAAAATCAGTTGAGCCAAATCTTCGATAGAATAAATGTCGTGGTGGGGAGGAGGAGAAATCAGCGAAATTCCCGGAATAGAGTGACGTGTTTTGGCAATCACATCGTTCACTTTGAATCCGGGAAGTTGTCCGCCCTCGCCCGGTTTGGCTCCTTGGGCAATTTTAATCTGTATTTCATCTGCATTTACCAAATATTCTGTCGTCACGCCAAACCGGCCGGAAGCTACTTGTTTAATAGCACTTCGCATGGAATTTCCATCAGGTAACGGCTGGAAACGGGCAGCATCTTCACCCCCTTCACCCGTATTGCTGCGTCCGTGGATCCTATTCATGGCAATAGCTATTGCTTCATGTGCTTCCTTGCTGATAGAGCCGAAAGACATGGCACCCGTAACGAAGCGGCGTAAGATGCTTTCCACCGGTTCTACCTGTTCGATAGAAATCGGATTACGACGGAAATTTAAGAAATCGCGCAGGAAAATAGGTTTTTCCTTTTCATCTACCAAGTGAGTGTATTCCTTAAATTTCTTGTAACTACCCAAACGGGTGGCCAACTGTAATGTACTGATTGTTTCAGGATTCCAGGCATGTTTTTCTCCGTCTTTACGGAAAGAATACAAACCTTTATTCGGTAATAATCCGCCTGCCTCTGCTGCAAATCCTTCATTATGGAAAGCAATGGCGTCTCTAGCTACCTCCTCCAATCGGATACCTCCAATCGGTGAACCTAGTCCTCCGAAATATGCTTTGCTCAGTTCTTCACTCAAACCGATAGCTTCAAAGATTTTTGCTCCCCGGTAAGAACGGATCGTAGAGATACCCATTTTACTCATAATCTTGAAAAGTCCCTTGCAGATTGACTTGATGTAGTTTTTCTCTGCCGTGGCATAATCCAGTTGGATATCTTTGTTTTTTACCAACTTATCAAGAATAGCAAAAGCCATGTATGGATTTAGGGCGCTTGCTCCGAATCCCAGCAATAATGCAGCGTGCATCACTTCACGTATTTCACCGCTTTCCACAACCAGCGCTGTCTGTACGCGTTTCCCTACAGAAATTAAATGATGATGAACGGCACTCACTGCCAGAAGTGAAGGAATCACTGCATGAGTGGCATCTACATTCCGGTCTGTCAGGACGATATAGTTTACTCCTTCTGTTACGGAGGCCTCCGCCTGTTTGCAAAGTTCGGTCAGTGCTTCCTGTAATCCGGCTTTCCCTTTGGCTACTTCAAACAACATCGGCAGTTTGACAGTCTTAAAACCTTTATAGCGGATATTGCAAAGGATATCCAGCTGTGTATTGCTTAGGATCGGGTGATTCAGACGTACCATTTTACAATGGCTTTCACTAGGTGTCAGAATATTCATACCGACTGCTCCGATATATTCCGTCAATGACATCACCAATTCCTCGCGTAGCGGGTCAATTGGCGGATTTGTCACTTGGGCAAATTGCTGGCGGAAATAATTGTAAAGCAACTGCGGCTTGTCCGAGAGTACAGCCAGCGGAGTGTCGTTACCCATTGAATGAATCGGTTCGGCTCCGGTACTTGCCATGGGTATAATCAGTTTCTCGATATCCTCCTTTGAGTAACCGAAAGTACGGAGCATCCGGTCGTAATTCTCTACATGATGAGGCATTTTGCGTCCGCTTTTCAATTCATCCAGTTCGATACGGTTTGTAGACAACCAGATACGGTACGGTTTTGCTTCCGCCAGTTGTTTCTTCAGCTCACCGTCATAAAATATTTCGCCTTTTTCCGTATCAACCAGTAGAATTTTACCCGGTTGCAGCCGTCCTTTCTCTTTGATATCTCCCGGTTCGAAATCCATTACACCGACTTCTGAGGCAACCACCATCATATCATTTTTGGTAATCAGGTAACGGGCGGGGCGCAGACCGTTACGGTCGAGCATACCACCGGCAAAGCGTCCGTCGCTGAATAACAAGGCAGCCGGTCCGTCCCAAGGTTCCATTAGTATGGAATGATATTCATAAAAGGACTTCAAATCTTCACTGATAGGGTTCTTCTCATTGAAAGACTCCGGCACAAGCATTGCCATTGCGTGGGGCAGGCTCAATCCCGACATTACCAAAAACTCCAGCACGTTGTCCAATGAGGCACTATCACTCATGCCCGGCTGTATAATCGGACGGATCTCTTTGATATCCCCGAGAGTGGGAGAGGAGAGTACACTTTCGCGAGCTTCCATCCACCCGCGGTTGCCGCGAATCGTATTGATTTCACCATTGTGTGCCAAAAGGCGGAAAGGTTGTGCCAATCCCCATGTCGGGAAAGTGTTAGTACTGAAACGGGAATGCACCAAAGCCAACCCGCTGGTGAAGTAATTGTTCGTCAGGTCGGGATAATAGTTCCGTAGCTGCAATGACGAAAGCATACCTTTATATATAATACTTTTTGTAGAGAGCGAAACGATGTAAAAATCCTCTTTCGCCGGAATGGCTGACATTCTGACTTTATTTTCTATTCTTTTACGGATCAGATACAGTTTGCGGTCGGCAGTTTCTGTCTCAGTAAATCCCGTGATAAATACCTGTTTGATATCCGGTTCATTAGCCAAAGCCGCTTCTCCCAGAATTTCCGGGCAAGTAGGTACATTACGCAGATGCATCAGCGTAAGTCCTTCTTTTTCGATTTCCTCAATAATGATGCTCAAAATAGTTGCCTGGTCTTTCTCTTTTTTCGGTAAAAAAAGCAGACCGGTGCCATAACGTCCCTTTTCCGGAACGGGAATACCCTGCAATAAAATAAACTCATGCGGAATTTGTAACATAATGCCTGCACCGTCCCCGGTTTTGTTGTCTGCACCTTCGGCACCGCGGTGGCGCATATTCTCTAATACTTTTAAAGCCGACTCAACAATGTCGTGTGACTTTTCTCCGTGAATGTTTACCAGCATACCAACACCGCAGGCATCGTGTTCAAACCAAGGATCGTACAATCCCTGTTTCTTGGGCAGCGAAGTATTCATAATAAATTCCCCTCTCAAAGCATTTTATCAATAAATTTCTTAGCAGTTCCATTAGTGTTTCTATTAAAGACCACTACAGCGACTGTAATTTTAATTATAATACCACGTTATTACGATTGCAAATTGTATACATGTATATTTACTTATATAACAAAAGTTCTGCAAAAGGTAATTTTCTGAAAGAGGTAGGTTTATACTTCTGCAGCCATTTACACCACATCCGCACTTTTTTCCATCTCAACTATACACTAAATGTTTTTCTAGGCATTTCTTTAACTTTACACTTGACAAACCGTGAAATTGTTGCGATAATGTGAAGAACACAGCGATGTGTATATTTTAATTTTAAAAACCAAAATGCAATGACCGGGAAAATTTACCTGCCCCAGCATCCAGAGAGACGGCGT
>ERZ826220.3908-NODE-3908-length-10992-cov-3.600987_pt1 | contig 10992 bp, 7 predicted proteins | sample MGYA00519927_ERZ826220 | MGnify/ENA primary metagenome ERZ826220 (study PRJEB31778, sample SAMEA3449225) | human gut metagenome | biome: human gut; feature: human-associated habitat; material: faeces | place: United Kingdom | collected 2010/2012 ...
CCTGCAGGCTCTCCTTGGCCTCGTCCTCGCCCGCTACATCGTTGAATTTGATGCCTGTCTCATCGTCCACTACGTACTGCTTCGCGCCGGACTTGCCGCCGAACAGCATGGCGTTGCCGCCGGCACCGCCCATCTCCTGCATCTTTTTGGACGCCCAGCGGTTGACGAACCAGAACAGGATGATCATCGGCAGGAACGAGATCAGCAGGTTCAGCAGCGAATCCCAGATCGTGGGCGACTGATAAACCGTGCCGAACTCCACCCCCGCATCCTCCAGCCGGGTGACGAGGTTGTTGTCCTGCGCAATGGCGTTGGTTTTGTAGGAATTGTCGTTCTTGTCCACAAAGTAGATCTGCTGATCTTCGATCTGGACGGTGGCCAGCTCCTTGCTCTCCAGCATTTGCAGGAAGGTGCTGTAGTTCACGCTTTTCACGCTCGCCTGCATCAAAGCCGGGAACAGGAAAACATTGCTTAAAATAACGATGGCCAGAATGATCGCATAGCCGATCCAAAGCTTCTTTTTGGGGTCCTTCGGCGGCTGTGTCGTCTCTTTCATAGGGAATGCCTCCTCCTTATCTTTTGTAACTATTATAGCATGCTCCCAAAAAATGAACAGCGTGTGAAACAACTTTGAACGAACCGCAAAAAATCCCGCCGCGGCGGGCTTCTGCGGGCTTTCTCCACATTTTGCACAGGTTTTCGACATCTTTCCACTGTGGAAATGTGGAAAACCATGTTGAAACTGTGGAAAACCCCGTGCAAACCCGCAAAATAGCACGATAGACAGAGTTTGTTGAAATGTGGAAAACCGGAGGCAAACCCTCCCCTGAAAGGAGAGGTGCAGCGTGTAGAAGGAGTCCGTTTTCGGGATATTTGTAGGGATGGGTCTTGACCCATCCGCACATCCGGCAGTGCGCGGTTTTCCCGCTGTGTCGTACTTTTGGCAAGGCAGCACGGAACGGTCAAGACCGTTCCCTACAAACCGGCCGAAAGGCTTCGCGGCCGCCAACTTTTCTGCTAATTTTTAAACAAAAATCAAAATTTCGTCCAAATTTTCTCGCATTTTGTAACAACTCGGAAACATTTGTCGTTATAATAGACAATACACCTTTTCAAAAAACACCCTGCCGGAAGGAGGCCCCGCTATGAATCCCATCATAAACCGCAAACAGGATATTCTGTATAAAGACCTTGCCGTTGACCTTACCGCCCACCGCGTATCCCGCGCCGGGCATGAGCTGCTGCTGACCCCGCGGGAGTTCGCCCTGCTGGCCGTGCTCGTGACCCACTGCGACACAGCTTTAAGCCGCAGCCAGCTGCTCGAGGCTGCCTGGGGCTACGCCTTTATCGGCGAGAGCCGCACCGTGGACGTACATATCAACCGTCTGCGCCGCAAGCTCGGCCTGCAAAACGACATCCAGACCGTCTACAAGGTCGGCTACCGCCTGAACAGCGCCAACTAAAACCGCAAAGCGCCCTGCACTTTTTTACCGTGCAGGGCGCTTTGCTTCCTTTTCAAAAAGTTCCATATTCCCCGCCCGGCGTGTAGATCGTCCCATCGGGGCCGATGACCACATTGCTCAGCGTGTCCAGGCCGCCGTAGACGTCCGGGTCCAGCGTGACACACAGAGCGAAATCGACCTCGTCCGGGGCATAGCGCACGACCCGCAGCACACCGGAGGTATGCTTATATTCCAGCCCGTTCTCCGTGGTGGTCTGCTCCCAGCTGCCGTCCAGCGTTGTGTCCAGCTGGGTCAAAAACACCTGCACCTGCTCCTCCGGTGTACTCTCTGCCGTGGGCAGTCGGTTGTCAAGGACGCTGACCTGCAAAAACGCGCCGTTACCGGGCAGATACATCAGCTCGATGCTCGTCTCATCGTCGATACTGTACATCTCGCCGCTTTCCGTCACCTTGTAGGCGTTCACCGTGTACATCAGGAATCTCACAGTCTGGATATTGCCCGTGTAGCTGCACCCGTAGCACTGGACCTGCACGCTGCCGTTTTCCGGCTGCACCGGCCCGGCGTGGGCCTCGCCCTCGGCTACGCGGTCCAGCAGGTAGTCAAGCTGCTCCCGGCTGAGAAGGCCCCGCGCGGCGGCCTGCTTCAGCTTGCCGCGCAGTACGGAAAAGACATTGTCGGACCAATAGCTGTCCGCCCGATTGATGCCGCCCTGCACGCCGTAACGGTAGAGCGCCCCGGCCACGGGGTCCAGGCGTATTTCGTCGCTCATCACGCCGGGCAGGGCGGGCCGCGGCTGGGCCGCACGGCAGCGCACCGTCTGCCCGTACACGGCCAGCGGCGGCAGTGCCAGCAGAGCCAGGCTCACCGCGGCAATTTTTAAAAATTTATTGTTGCTGCGCTGCTTCTTCATGCTCTGCCTCCTTCTGCAGTAAAATCGTCACTGTCGTGCCCTCGCCCACACGGCTTGCAAAGGTCATCTGCGTGCCGAATGCCTCTGCAATTTGTGCGCAGAGCGCCAGCCCCACGCCGCTGCCGCCGTTGGCCCGAGCGCGGGCCTTGTCCACGCGGTAGAACGGCTCGGTCAGGTGGGGCAGCGCCTCCGCCGGGATACCGCAGCCCGTGTCCTGCACGGTCAGCCGCCAGCATTCGCCCGCGTCGGTGCAGCGCAGGTGGACCGCGCCGTCCTGCGGCCCGGCGTGCCATGCATTCAGCGCCAGATTGCGCACAAGGTCCGCAAGCAGCACCCGGTCCGCCAGCACAACGGCCTCCGCGGGCGCGTCGCAGTCCAGCACCACATCCGGCAGACTGCGCACGGCATCGGCAAAGGCCGCGGCCACCCGCACGGGGCGCAGCACCACGCCGTCCGCCTGCAAGCCGTTCAGCGCCAAAAGCTGCTGGCTCAAACTCTCCAGCCGTGCGGACTCATGGTAGAGGGCCTGCGCCGCCGTGCGCCGTCGTTCCGCATCCAACGTGCCGCCGCGCAGCAGGTCGGCGTAGCCGATCAGGCTGGTCAGCGGCGTTTTCAGCTCGTGGGTCAGGTCGGCCACAAAGCGGCTCTGGCGGGCGTTCAGCTCCTGTAGACGCTCATAGTGGTACGCCGCGACCAGCGCCGCCAGCGTGATGATCGCCTGCACGGCCAGCCAGCTGTACAAAAGCCGGTTCCGCGCGGCGAACGCCTCGGACGCATCCGCCGCCGTGACGACGGCCACGGGGTAGGAGTAGGGCGTGTTCAACACCCCGCCCAGCAGCAGCGTCTCCCCGCGCAGCAGGATGCCGTCCGTGGCCGCGGCGGCCTGCTGCACATCGGCGGCGGCCACGCTCTCCGGCAGGGCGCTGTAGGCGACGTCGCCCTCCCGCATCAGCGCAAACGCGGCAGTGCTGCTGCCCAGGATCAGCCACTGGCCGCGGGTGTACGCCTGCCCTACCCGGGCGCAGACCGAGTCGGCCCCGTTCCGCAGGTAGCCCGCGCTGCGCTGGGTGTCATATTCGGCGGCAAAGGCATCCTCCAGCCCGCAAATGTTGCGCTGGTGCTGCAAGACAGCCTGCTCCTCCAGCGCGTCGAGCCGTTCCCGGAACGTCCTGCACGCCAGCCCGCCGCCCGCCAGCGCCATTGCCAGCGAGAGTGCAAGGACAGCCGTGTACATGGATGTACGCTTCATAAAGTCACCTCCTGCGGTTTCCCGGTTGTATGATTCATTTTGATTTACCGCCATGTAGGGGCCGGACATGTCCGGCCCGGCAGCCTTCCGCCATGACCCATTCACGGTCTGCCGTCTTGCAGCCCGCGGGCCGGGCATGCCCGGCCCCTACCGTTCTGCCAGCAGCTTATACCCCACCTTCGGCACGGTCACGATCTTGTCCGCCCAGTCCAGCTTTTTGCGCAGCCGGTGGATGTGCAGATCCAGCGCCCGCGGGTTCGGCTCCGCGTCGGGGCCCCAGACCCGCTCATACAAAATATCACGGTAGAGCGCCTGTCCCCGCGCCCGCACCAGAACCAACAGCAGCGTAAACTCCCGCGGGGTCAGCTCCACCGCGCGCCCGTTTTGGGTCACGGTGCGGTTGTCCGGGTCTACCTCGGCATCGAACACCCGCAGTGTCGCCGCCCGCCGCCCGGTGTGGCGCAGAAGTCCCTCGACCCGGGCCAGCAGCTCCGCCGGGGCAAACGGCTTGACGATATAGTCATACGCGCCCAGCTTCAACCCGCGCACCCGGTCCGCCACGGCGTTTTTCGCCGTCAGAAAGATGACCGGCGTGCCGGTTGGCGCAATGTAGTCCATCAGTGCAAAGCCGTCCACGCCCGGCAGCATGACGTCCAGCAGCACCAGATCAAACTGCTGCTTTTCCAGCAGGTCGGCGGCCTGCTCGCCGTCGCAGGCCAGCACAAGCGGCTGCCCCAGCGGCTCCAGCGTCATCTCAATGAGCCTGGCAATATGCGGCTCATCATCCACGATCAAAATCGGAAGCATCGCGTTTTCCCCCTTTCGTTGAGGCCAGTATAGCACGGCAGGGTTTCTGAAAGTTTTCCGCTGCACAAAAAGTAGGGGCCGGGCATGCCCGGCCCGCAGCTTTCCCATCAGCTCCATCTCATGGGTAAGCTGCAGGCGAGGCATGCCTCGCCCCTACCCTTCGTTTTATTCCCCCAAAAACTCCCGTATCTCCTTCTCCACGGCCCTGACTTCCTCCTCAAACGCCCGGGCGCTCACGCGCAGTGCGCCGTGCCCCATGACGATGATCTGCTCCGCGCCGTCGCTGCTGACAACGCGGGTGCGGTGCTCCTTCGCCAGCTCGTGGGTCGCGCGCTCAATGTACATATCCGCCGTCTCGGCCTCGCGGGTGTAGACAACATACAAATTGTGGTACTGCTCCACCTCCCGCGCGCCGCCGCGCACCTTGTAGGCGTCAAAAACCAGGATCGGCACACAGCGGCGGTAGCCCGCGTAGTTGCACAGAATATCCATCAGCCTGCGCCGCGCGGCGTCCAGATTGCCGTCGGCCAGTTTCCTTAAATCATCCCACGCAAAAATGACGTTGTAGCCGTCCACCAGCAGGTAGTCCGGCCCGGCGGGCACGGGCTTTGCGGGCACGGACGCCGCCGCGGGGGCCGTGTGCAGGGCCGCGCGGGCCGCCTTTTTCGCGTCGCCCGTCTCGCCGCGGCGGCGTATTTTTCCGTAGGTTCGTTCAAAAATTGCCAACAGCTCTTTGTCCTGCTCCAGCGTGCCGCGGTAGGCGTCTGCACGGCGGCGGCGCGCGTTGGCATCGTCTTCAGCGTCGGCTTCTTCTGTCGCCGTCTCGCCGTTCAGCCGCCGTTCCAGCCCGGTGGACAGATGTGCCCGGGCGGGCACCTCGTCCCATTTGACCAGATACCCGGCCCCGTGGGCGCAAAACACCGAATCCGCCGGGTTTTCCACATCCGCGTCGGGGTCATACCCCGCGGCGGAGACGATCTCGTCGGCGTTATGGCAGGCGTCGTACCCGGCAGGCAGCACAGCCCAGCGGCCCAGCCCGTGGGTGTAGGCCGCGACCTCCCGCGCATAGCCCCGCGCCGTCGCCACAGGCAGACGGCCCGTCAGCCGCACCGTGCCGCCTGACGTCTCCGGTGCCTCAAAGCTGCCGCACATTCTCTGCACATCGGCCATGGCGCGGCCCAGCGCGTCGGCGGGCAGCTCCAACGTAAAATCATACCACGGCTCCAACAGCTGCACGCCGTCCTTCGCCTCGGCCATCCGCAGGCCCTGCCGCACGGCGCGGTAGGTCGCCTGGCGGAAGTCCCCGCCTTCGGTATGCTTCTGGTGGGCACGGCCCGCCGCCAGCGTGATCTTTACATCGGTCAGCGGCGCACCGACCAGCACGCCCGGGTGGGTGCGCTCGGCCAGATGCGTTAAGATCAGCCGCTGCCAGTTTTCGGCCAGCGTGTCGGGCGGGCAGTCCGCCGCCAGCTGCACACCGCTGCCCCGTGCCCCCGGCTCCAGCAGCAGATGTACCTCGGCATAGTGGCGCAGCGGCTCATAGTGGCCGATGCCCTCCACCGCCCTTGTCAGCGTCTCTTTATACAAAATGCCGCCCTCGCTGAACGCCACGGTCAGCCCGAACCGCTCCTGCAAGATCGTCTGCAAAATTTCCAGCTGCACCTCGCCCATCAGCTGGACGTGTACCTCGCCCAGGTCATCCCGCCAGTTGACGTGCAGCTGCGGGTCCTCGCCCTCCAGCGTTTGCAGCGCCTTTAATAAGGTATGGGGGTCGGCGTCACAGTCCACGCGGTAGTTGAGCACCGGCTCCAAAATCGGCGTCTCGGCGTCGGATTCCGCGCCAAGCCCCTGCCCGGGCCGCGTACTGACCGGCCCCGCTGCGGCCACGACCATGCCGGGCAGCGCCTCGCTGACCAGCCGGAATTTGCCGCCGTTGTACAGCCGCAGCGCGTCGGCCTTCTCGCCGCCGGGCAGCACATCTTTTACATGCAGCACGCCGCCCGTGACCTTCAGCCAGGTCAGCCGCGTGCCCGCATCCTCACTGATTTTGAACACACGTGCGCCGAATTCCGGCCACCGGGGCGGGGTGCGGGTCAGCGTCTGCAGGCCGCGCAGCAGCCCGTCCATCCCGTCCAGCCGCAGCGCCGCGCCGAAAAACACCGGAAACACCTGCCGCCGCGCAATAGCGGTCTGTATCGTTTCTGCCGCTGCTGCGCCGGTCTCAAGCACCTCGTTCATCAGCGGCTCGCTGCACAGAGCCAGCGCCTCCGGGTCGGGCGCGGCGGAAAAATCCACACACCCGTCCCCGAACCGCCCGCGCAGCTCCCGCAGGCGCACGGCGGCATCCGCGCCGGGCAGGTCCATCTTGTTGACAAATACAAACGTAGGTACGCGGTAACGTGTCAGCAGCTTCCACAATGTCTCGGTGTGGGCCTGCACGCCGTCGGTGCCGGAGACGACCAGCACTGCGTAATCCAACACCTGCAAGGCGCGCTCGGCCTCGGCGGAAAAATCCACGTGGCCGGGCGTATCCAGCAGCGTCAGTTCGGTCTCGTCGGCGCCGTCCGCGGCGGGCAGCGTCAGCACGGCCTGCTTGGCAAAGATCGTGATGCCCCGCGCCCGCTCCTGGCTGTCGGTGTCAAGAAAGGCGTCCCTGTGGTCCACGCGCCCCAGCTTGCGCAGCACCCCCGCGCGGTAAAGCAGCCCTTCGGCCAATGTAGTTTTGCCGCTGTCCACATGTGCCAGCAGCCCGACGACCAGACGTTTCATACCCGTTCCCCTTAGCTTTCAAAAATCATGCCCCTATTGTACAATTTTTCTTGCCATTTAGCAAACGCTGTGCTATACTTATCCCAAATTTGCCGAGGAAGGAGAGCACCCTCTTATGCGTTGGCAGTTTGGTGTTGTGTTCCAGAAAAAAGGAAACCCCTGACGTACTGACGCTATAAGTGTGCCCTTTTTTACCTCGGTAACGCTGTAAGTGTGCAGTTTTTGCGCCCTGTGGCTTTGCCGCGGGGCGCTTTTTGCTGCCTTTTTACAAAATTTAAGGGCACGTTTTCGTATACTATTATGAAAGGGTGTTCCCCCATGAATTTACAAAAACAGCTTCGCTGCGTGTATCTGCACGCATTTACCTCTACCCTGCACTTCACCGACGCCGTCTGGGTCGCGCTGCTGGCGGCCCGCGGCTTTACGCTGGCGCAAATCGGCCTGGCCGAGGGCGTTTTCCACGGCGTCAGCCTGCTGTGTGAGGTTCCCAGCGGCATGGCCGCCGATTTGCTGGGGCGGCGGCGCACGCTGATTTTCGGCGGTGCGCTGGGCGTTGTCTCCGCCGCCACCATGGCGTTTGCGCCCAGTCTCGCGTTCATCTGCGCGGGCATGGGGCTGAAAGCGCTGGGCTACAACCTGCTCTCCGGCACCACGGAAGCCCTGACCTACGACAGCCTGAAAACCGCCGGACGGGAGCGCGACTACATTAAAGTTGACGCAAAAGCGTCAATCTTCATGAAACTAGCCTCCGCCCTCGGCGCACTGGCCAGCCTGCTGGCCGGGGTGCTGACCTCGGCGGGCTACTACCTTGCGGACGCCGCGGTCAGCGCCGTCTCCGCCTTGGCCGCGGCCAACCTGACCGAACCTGTCGTCACCGACGAACAGGCCGCCCGCGAGAAGCACATCTTACAAGAATTGCCCGCCCGGCTGCGTGTGCACATTTTGGACAGTCTCGACTGCCTGTGCAGCAGCACGCCGGCGCGGCGCATTATCATGGCCGACGCGGTCATCTCGCTGCCGTCCTACCTGACCTCGATGTTCGTCCAGCAGCGGCTGACCCAGCAGGGCTGGGCCATGGAATGGCTGTTCCTGCCGGGTCTGCTGGCCGGGGCCGCGGGCATGGCGGGCGCATCGCTGGGCCGCCGCCTGCACCCCAAACGGCTGCGCGCGCTCTATTTCGGCTGTGCGCTGCTCGTCGGCACAGGCACGCTTCTGACGGGCGCGGCCCCGGCGCTGCTCTGCGCCGCTGGGCCGGTACTCGTACAGGGGGCACTCTCCGTCTGGTTCCTGCACAGTATGCAGCGGCTCAACGACGCGATCCCCAGTGACCGCCGCGCAACGCTCATCAGCGTGGACAGCATGGCCTACAGTCTGCTGATGATCCCTGCCAGCCCGCTTGTGGGCCTTGTGGGCGACCTGACCGGCCAGGCGGGCGCAGGGCTCTGTGTACTGTGCGCACTTGTCGTCGTCAGCGGCCTTGCGGCAGCGGGCAAAACGCGCTATAATGGGCGCGGAGCATAAGTACCCGATTTTTGTAGGGGCCGATGCTCGCATCGGCTCGCAACACAGGAGGCAAAATCCAGATGACATATAAAGAAGTTTTACAGGCTGCCCAGGGTCAGATGGGCCCCTGCCGCGCCTGCCCGGTCTGCAACGGCCGCGCCTGCGGCGGCACGATCCCCGGCCCCGGTGCCAAGGGCAGCGGCACGGTGGCCGTCCGCAACTTTGACGCCTGGCGCAATGTACGGCTGAACATGGATACCATCCATGAAGATTTTGAGCCGGACACATCCCTGACGCTGTTTGGCCGTAGCTTCAAATATCCGTTCTTTGCCGGGCCTGTCGGCGCCATGGCGCTGCACTACAGCGACAAGTACAACGATCTGGACTACAACAATATCCTTGTCCCCGCCTGCGCGGCGGCTGGCATTGCTGCCTTCACAGGCGACGGCACGAACCACAAGGTCATGGAGGGCGCGGCTGCTGCCATCACGGCCTGCGGCGGTGCGGGCATCCCCACCGTCAAGCCGTGGGACAACGCCACGGTAGCCCGGAAAATAGCGCTGGCGCGCAGCTCCGGCTGCTTTGCCATGGCTATGGACATCGACGCGGCGGGCCTGCCGTTTTTACAGCACCTTGACCCGCCCGCGGGCAGCAAGACCGTGGAGCAGTTAAAAGAAATTGCCCTGGCCGCGGGCGTGCCGTTTATCTTAAAGGGCATCATGACCGTCAAAGGCGCGGAAAAGGCCATCGAGGCCGGTGCTGCGGGCATTGTTGTCTCGAACCACGGCGGGCGCGTGCTGGACGACTGCCCCGCCACGCAGGAGGTGCTGGCCGACATCGTCGCCGCCGTGGATGGCCGCGCCAAAATTCTGGTGGACGGCGGCATCCGCACCGGCAGCGACGTGTTCAAGGCGCTGGCCCTCGGCGCAGACGCCGTGCTGATCGCGCGGCCCTTCGTCACCGCCGTCTACGGTGCCGGTGCCGACGGCGTCGCCGCCTACACAGCCCAGCTCGGCAATGAGCTGGCCGACACGATGCGCCTGTGCGGTGCGCCCACGCTGGACGCCATCACCCGCGATATGGTACGGGTCATCAAGTAAAAAACGCATGCTTTAAGATTGGGTATCCCATCCTTAAAGCATGGCATTTTTATTGCAGTGCAGCGGCAGCCGTAAGGCTCCCGGGCGGATATGGAATCCGCCCCTACATGTCGTCCTGCTGGCAGCTATAACAAAAAGAACCGCCACTCGGCCAAGTGACGGTTCTTAGGTCTAACCTAATTACCCTAGCTTGAAAGAGACCAACCGCTTGTCGCAGTGCCTTTTTCTATACTTATTATAACGCTGTGCTGTCCCTTTGTCAAGCCGCAGCCTGCCGCCTCTCCCCTGCATAAATATTCTTTTTTCTGCAAAAATCCCCCAAACCTCTTGCATAACCCGCGGTTTTGCATTACTATTAAAGCATCCCGCCGCTTTAAACCGGCAGTGTGAGGGATCTGTGCGAAGTATAGGAGGAAGTATCATGAAAAAATTCATCAGCACCGTTCTGGCACTCGGCATGGCCGCGAGCCTGGCCGCCTGCGGCGGCAGCGCATCCACGGCAGCTTCTACGGAAAGCACCGCAGCTTCCGCCGCTGAAGCCACCGCCGACAGCGACCTTGCCTACATCAAAAACAAGGGCAAAATGACCATCGGCTACACCGTCTATGAGCCGATGAACTACACCGACGCCGACGGCAATTTCACCGGCTTTGACACCGAGCTGGCGACCGCTGTGTGTGAGAAGCTGGGCGTGGAGCCGGAATTTGTGGAAATCAACTGAGACACCAAAATTGTTGAGCTGGATGCCAAGAGCATTGACTGCATCTGGAACGGCATGACGCTGACTGATGATATCCAGGCCAACACCGCCTGCACCAAGGCCTACGCCAAGAACGCGCAGGTCGTCGTGATGAAGGCCGACGCCGACTATTCCTCCACTGCGGACCTCGTTGGCAAGACCGTGGTCGCAGAGGCCGGTTCCGCCGGTGAGAGCGCCATCAACGACGACGAGAGCCTGGCCCAGGCCGAGTATGTCAGCAAAAGCGTGCAGACTGACTGCCTGATGGAAGTGGCCGCCGGTACGGCGGACGCCGCTGTGCTGGACCTGACGCTGGCCTCCGCCATGATCGGCGACGGCACCGACTACGCGAACCTGGCTATTAAAGACGAGCTGAACGCCGAGGAGTACGGCGTGGCCTTCCGCAAGGGCAGCGATGCTGCCGACGCCGTGAACGCTGCCTTTGACGAGCT
>ERZ826220.3909-NODE-3909-length-10992-cov-2.932248_pt1 | contig 10992 bp, 9 predicted proteins | sample MGYA00519927_ERZ826220 | MGnify/ENA primary metagenome ERZ826220 (study PRJEB31778, sample SAMEA3449225) | human gut metagenome | biome: human gut; feature: human-associated habitat; material: faeces | place: United Kingdom | collected 2010/2012 ...
TATTGTTCTAAATGCTTCATCTATGTCTAAATGTTTAGGAATTGGGCTTTGTAATAATATCCCATTTATATTATCATCATTATTTAATTTTTCTATTAAATTAATCAATTCTTTTTGAGTTATATTATCTTGTAATAGATATTCTTCATACTCTATGCCAATCTCCATACAAGCATTACTTTTTGTTTTTACATATACTTTTGATGCTGAATCTTCTCCTACCATTATGACAGCAAGTTTAGGATTTATTCCATTCTTTTTAAGATTTTCACATTCTATTTTTAAATTTTCTCTTACTTTTTTCGCTAATTCTTTTCCATTTATTATTTCTGCCATATTTCTAGTAATTCTCCTTTTCATTTTACTATTTATATAGATTTAATAATCTATTGTGTTTATTTTGTATTCTATGTGCTCCATATATGGAAATATTTCTTTTACTCTCTTTAATGTTAACATTGTCATTCTAGGTTGAGGATTTTTAGGATTATCTGATAATAATTTTTGAGTATAGCAATTTGATGCTGTTTTGAACAATAAGTATTTATTTCTTACATAGGTATAATATATTTGATACCCATTATCTAAATCTTCCCATAACATTTCAAATGTGTATTCTTGCTTCATAACAATTCCTTTAACTGATTGGACTAAAAAACTTTTTCAGGTGCAAAAGTATTTTAAAAACGGTATCAATGTACCCTTTATTGCGAACAGAATTGGTACTTTTCGGAATAAAAATGGAATATTTATCGAAAATTTCATTATTTTTGTTCGAAAAAAGAATTGTATGCCACAGGTCAATCCGCTAATCACCACTCCCGAGGAGCAATTTGTTGTGGGCGAATCCGATTTCGCCTTTTTCGGCAATTACGCCTGCCGTGTGGAAGGAGGTGCGATTCTCTTCTGTCGCAGCGGCAGCGCCGACGCCACCGTCAACCAGTACCAGGGGCAGGTGCGCCGCAATACGATGGTGCTGCTGCTGCCCGGATCTATCTTCATGCTCACCGACCGCACGGAGGATTTCAGGGCGGCCTACTGCTCGTTTTCGCGGGATCTCTTTTCCGAGGCGGCCTTCCGGATGGACCCTTCGTTTTTCCACGCCCTGCGCGAGCGTCCGATCTCCCATCCGCCCCAGCGGATCGTCGAGGGGGCTTCGATCTGGTTCCAGATGGCGGCCTACACCTACCGCGACCGCGGCAACGTGTTCCGCAATACGATCATCAAGAACCGTTTGCAGAATCTGCTGCTGGAGAGTTACGACAAGATGCAGCGTTTCGCAGCCCGGCAGCACCGCGTGCCGGAGACGACTACGCGGCAGTCGGAGCTGTTCCACCGTTTCGTCGCTCTCGTGCACGAGCATTGCGCCCAGGAGCGCGAAGTGTCGTTTTACGCCGACAAACTCTGCATTTCGACCCGTTACCTGTCGACCATCGTGCGCAGCGTGGCGCACAGTTCGGCCAAGGAGTTCATCGACCGTTCGGTGATGCTGGAGATCAAGATGATGCTCCAGTCGACCGACCTTTCGGTGCAGGAGATCGCCTACCGGCTCCGGTTTCCCGACCAGTCCTACCTCGGGCGTTTTTTCAAGAAGCACGCGGGGGAATCGCCCACCGAGTACCGCAACAACAAAAAATAGGTATCCGGGTTTCGGACTTTTGTCCGCTCCGGGCGGTAAATTCTGCGTCCGGGACGGTTTGTGTCCCTGCGTAGTCCGGCCCGCAGCAGCCGGAACGCTTTGAACGGGCCTCGCCGCATGCCCTGAACGGGCGCGCCCGCTTCGCATTTCTGTCCTACCTCTGTACCATTCGGTCCGAATCCGCGCTCCGCCTCCCGCGCCGGGAACAACCTCCCGGATTTTTCGGTAACTTTTAGGCCGTAAACGGGACCTGATTGGACCCGGAATTGCACGGGATTCGTAAAATGACCAAAAACACAGCGATTATGAGCAAGACAGTTGAAATTTTAGGGGAGCAGGCCGGCTACTACCTCTCCCACGTATGCCGCACCATCGACAAAAAGTCGTTGTACCTGCCGGGACCCGACACCGTGGACCGCATCTGGGCCGAATCCGACCGCAGCGTCCGTACGCTGGGCAGTCTGCAATGGATTCTCTCCAACGGACGGCTGGGCGGCACGGGCTATGTCTCGATCCTGCCCGTGGATCAGGGCATCGAGCACTCCGCGGGGGCTTCGTTCGCCCCGAACCCCGCCTATTTCGATCCGGAAAACATCGTCAGACTCGCCGTCGAGGGCGGCTGCAATGCCGTCGCCTCGACTTTCGGCGTGCTGGGAGCCGTGGCGCGCAAATACGCGCACAAAATTCCCTTCATCGTCAAAATCAACCACAACGAGCTGCTGTCCTACCCCAACACCTACGACCAGGTGCTGTTCGGCACGGTGCGCGACGCCTGGAACATGGGCGCCGCAGCCGTCGGGGCCACGATTTACTTCGGTTCGCCGGAGAGCCGCCGGCAACTGGTCGAGATCGCCCGCGCGTTCGACCTGGCGCACGAACTGGGCATGGCGACGATCCTGTGGTGCTACCTGCGCAACGAGGGTTTCAGGAAGGAGGGTACCGACTACCACGCTTCGGCCGATCTCACGGGGCAGGCCGACCACCTCGGTGTGACGATCAAGGCCGACATCGTGAAACAGAAACTCCCGTCGAACAACGGCGGTTTCCGGGCCGTCGGCTTCGGCAAGACCAGCGACAAGGTCTACACCGAGCTGACTTCGGACCACCCCATCGACCTCTGCCGCTATCAGGTGGCCAACGGCTATATGGGCCGCGTGGGCCTGATCAACTCGGGCGGCGAGTCGCGCGGGGCCTCGGACTTGCAGGAGGCCGTCACGACGGCCGTGATCAACAAGCGCGCCGGGGGCATGGGGCTTATCAGCGGCCGCAAGGCCTTCCAGCGTCCGATGAAGGACGGCATCGCCCTGCTGCACGCCATTCAGGACGTTTACCTCGACGATGAAGTGACCATCGCATAATATCCGGGTCCCCGAAGACGTTTTTATATTAAAAAAGTGCAACTATGAAAATAACACTATTCGGCACGCAGCCCTACGACCGGGAGTCGTTCGACCGCATCCGCGACACCTACGGGTTCGACATCTGCTACCACCGCAGCCACCTGAACGCCAATAACGTGGCCCTTGCGCAGGGTTCCGATGCGGTCTGCATCTTCGTCAACGACACGGCCGACGCCGGGACCATCCGCCAGTTGGCCGGGATGGGCGTGAAGCTGATCGCGCTGCGCTGTGCGGGCTTCAACAACGTCGACCTGAACGCCGCGGCCCGTTACGGGATTCCCGTGGTGCGGGTTCCGGCCTATTCGCCGCACGCCGTGGCGGAACACGCCGTGGCGCTGATGCTGGCGCTCAACCGTAAGATACACCGCGCCTACTGGCGCACGCGCGACGGCAACTTCTCGCTCCACGGGCTGATGGGCTTCGACATGTACGGCAAGACCGCAGGGATCGTCGGCACGGGCAGGATCGCCCGCGAGCTGATCCGCATTCTCAAGGGGTTCGGCATGGAGGTCGTGGCCAACGATCTGTTTCCCGATCCGCAGTACGCCGCGGAGGCGGGCATCGCCTACGTGCCGCTCGACGAGCTTTACGCCCGTGCGGACATCGTTTCGCTCCACTGTCCGCTGACCGACCGGACGCGCTACATGATCGGCGACGCGGCCATTTCGCGCATGAAACCGGGCGTGATCCTCATCAACACGGGCCGCGGTCAGCTGATCCATACCGAGGCGCTGATCGACGGACTGAAAGAGAAGAAGATCGGCGCCGCCGGACTGGACGTATACGAGGAGGAGGCCGGGTACTTCTACGAGGACACTTCCGACCGCATCATGGACGACGACGTGCTGGCGCGCCTGCTGTCGTTCAACAACGTGATCGTCACCTCGCATCAGGGCTTCTTCACACGTGAAGCAGTGGATAATATAGCACGCACCACGATGCAGAACATCAAGGACTTCAGCGAATGCCGGCGTCTGGAGAACGAGGTGCGCGCCGAACCGGAAAACGCAGTCGGACAGTTATGAAAAAGATCGTTTTGCTCCGCCACGGCGAGAGCGTCTGGAACAGGGAAAACCGGTTCACGGGGTGGACCGATGTGGATTTGAGCGAGAAGGGCGTCGCCGAGGCCGTCAAAGCCGGGGAGACGCTCCGCAAGGAGGGTTTTCATTTCGGCCGCGCCTATACCTCCTATCTGAAACGGGCCGTGAAGACCCTCGACGTCGTGCTCGACAGGATGGACCGGGACTGGATTCCGGTGACGAAGACCTGGCGGCTCAACGAGAAGCACTACGGCATGCTTCAGGGATTGAACAAGCGCGAGACGGCCGAAAAATACGGCGACGAGCAGGTGTACGTCTGGCGCCGCAGCTACGATGTGGCCCCCGCGCCGCTTCCGGAGGACGATCCCCGCAATCCGCGCTTCGATCTCCGTTACGCCGGGATTCCCGACGCCGCGCTGCCCCGCACCGAGTCGTTGAAAGACACCGTGGCCCGCACGATGCCCTACTGGGAGTGCGAGATACTCCCGGCGCTGGCCCGCCACGACGAACTGCTGGTGGTGGCTCACGGCAACAGCCTGCGGGGCATCATCAAGAACCTGAAAGGGATTTCGGACGAGGCCATTTCGGAGTTCAACCTTCCGACTGCCGTGCCCTACGTCTTCGAATTCGACGAGGGACTGGGCTGTGTGAAGGACTATTTCCTGGGCGACCCGGCCGAGATCGCCTCCCTGATGGAGGCCGTCGCCAATCAGGGCCGGCGGGGCTGACCCCTCCCCCCCCCTCACTTCCGGTGTGCGAGACGCCGGTTTCGGAGGCAGTCGTCTGCCGATCCGTTTTTGATCCGGTTCTGTGTCTGGGGCGCAGAACCGGTTTTGCGTGCAGACGGTCTTCACCCGACCGAAAATGACGTCGCTCCGTAATAATGGTATGCCGAACCGTAATCGGGGTACGGAACCGTTGCGCAAAATACCCTATTTTTGCATCGTGAAACCATTCTTTTGAACCGATGAAACGAATCCTCTTCGCGGCCCTGACCGCCGCAGCCCTCTTTTCGGGCGGAATCCTGCAATCCTTAAATGCTCAAAATATGGAAATACCGAAAAAAGTCAGCCCGTTTCCCGTGGGCGACAAACTGCCGGAACAGTTTTCGAAGTACTTTGTCGGGCAGGCCTGGCTCGCTCCGCTGAGGGACGACAAGCGGCTGAACGCGCCCGTGTCGAACGTCACCTTTTCGCCCGGATGCCGCAACAACTGGCACAGCCATACGGGCGGCCAGCTCCTGATCGCCGTCGGGGGCCGTGGCTATTATCAGGAGAAGGGCCGTCCGGCCCGGGCGTTGCTTCCGGGCGACATCGTGGAGATCGCGCCCGACGTGGTCCACTGGCACGGCGCGGCTCCCGACAGCTGGTTCTCGCATCTGGCCGTCGCGTGCAATCCCGCGACCAACGAGAACACATGGCTCGAACCGGTCGACGACGCGCAATATGCGGCAGCGACGGCTTCCGTCCCGGCCCCGGTGTCCCGCCTGGGTGAAGACGCCCGACGCCGCCTGGCCGAATTGTTTCCGGGCGGAATACCGGAACTTGGGGATGCGGACCCCGAATTATTTGAAATTTTTGGTAACTTTGCGCTCGGCGAAGTGACCGCCTACGGCCAGCTCGACACGCGGACGCGCATGCTGTGCATCCTGGCCTCGAACATCGCCTCGCAGGGTCGGACCGCCTACCGGACGACGCTCGAAGGCGCGCTGAACGCCGGAGTGACGCCCGTCGAGGTGAAAGAGGCGCTTTATCAGGCCGTTCCCTACGTCGGCATGGCGAAGGTCGCCGACTTCGTAGGGATTACGAACGAGGTGCTGGAGGCGCGCGGCGTGACGCTGCCGCTTGCGGGGCAGTCGACGACCTCGTCCGCGGACCGCTTCGAAAAGGGGCTGGCGGTGCAGCGGTCGATTTTCGGCGCGGAGCGTATCGACGGGATGCGCGAGGCGGCCCCCGCGAACCAGAAGCACATCCAGCGTTACCTGTCGGACAACTGCTTCGGCGATTTCCTGACCCGCGGAGGCCTGGACGTGAAGATGCGCGAGCTGCTGACCTTCTCGATGCTCGTCTCGCTCGGGGGCTGCGAATCGCAGGTGAAGGGCCACATCGCCGGAAATGCGAACATAGGCAACGACAAGGCCACCCTGCTGGCCGTCGTGACCCAGTTGCTGCCCTATATCGGTTATCCCCGCACGCTGAACGGCATTGCGTGCCTGAACGAAGTTTTGCCGGAAAAATAAAAAAGTAGTGAGGTATGGAATACGTAAAATTGAACAACGGCGTCGAAATGCCGGTCCTCGGCTTCGGCGTTTATCAGATTTCGGACCCGGAGGTTTGCGAACGGGCGGTCGGCGACGCCCTGAAGATCGGTTACCGTTCGATCGACACCGCCGCGGCCTATGGCAACGAGGAGGCCGTGGGACGTGCCGTCCGTCGCAGCGGCATTCCCCGCGAAGAGCTGTTCATCACCACGAAACTGTGGATCAGTGACGCGGGTTATGAGCCTGCCAGAAAGGCGTTCGAGGAGTCGATGTCGAAGCTGAAGCTGGACTATCTGGACCTCTATCTGATCCACCAGCCTTACGGCGACGTCTACGGTTCGTGGCGCGCCATGGAGGAGCTTTACCGCGAGGGCCGCATCCGCGCCATCGGTGTGTCTAACTTCTACCCCGACCGCCTTCAGGACCTGATTCTGCACAACGAGGTCGCGCCGGCGGTCAATCAGGTCGAAACCCATCCGTTCCACCAGCAGACCGCCGCCGCGGAGTTCATGCGCACGAAGGGCGTGCAGATCGAGTCGTGGGCGCCTTTCGCCGAGGGCAAGAACGGGCTGTTCTCGAACGAAGTCCTGCTGGCGGTCGCCGCCCGGTACAAAAAGACGGTGGCGCAGGTGGTGCTGCGCTGGCACACGCAGGAGGGGCGCATCATCATCCCCAAGTCGAAGCACGTGGAACGCATGCGGGTGAACCTCGCCAGCTCCGATTTCGATTTGACGTCGGCCGAACTGGCGGCGATCGATGCGCTCGACGACCCGCATGGCAACGTCAGCGCCGATCCGGCGACCTTCATGCATTCCCAGTCGTGGGCCGACCAGCACGTGCGCGGCAATATCTGATTGTGGCGGGGAGGGGCGGTCGGCGGGATCACCCCCAGTCGGCTGCGGCTTGGTCTGTGGGCGAGATGTAAGCGGGCGTGGGTTGTGCGGAGGTGTGCGGTATGGATGGTGAAATGGAGCGGGTCTTGCCGGATGATGCGGACGATGGTGCCGAACGCCGGTGGATCGATGACACGCTGAACCGGCTTTCGCGCTCCTCATTCCGTGCGAAATTCGAGTTGTCGGCGAAGGACCGCGCGTATGCGCGGGCGAAGGGCAAGGCCATGATCGATCGCCATGCCCGCGAGCTGCTGCGCGCCCGCATCGGGGCGGCGAATCCGCGCAACGACGGGCGCCAGACGCCGTGGCGCGGGCATCCGGTGTTTACCGCGCAGCATGCCACCGCCACGTGCTGCCGCGGGTGCATCGCCAAATGGCACCATCTTCCCCAAGGCAGGGAGCTCACCGATGCCGAAATCGATCGCTTGGCGGACCTGGTCATGGCGTGGATAGAGCGCGATCTCATACGTCATCCCGCCGTCTGAGTTCGTCCATCGTGCTGCATCCGCCGCGGGCGAGGTATACGGTTCGGGGCCGATGTTGCCGCCGCCGAAAAAATATGAAGGTGATTACAATCGTGATTATTTTGTGAAGGTGTAGCGTCGATGCTGGATAAATGACTGTTTCTCAGTCGCAGAGGAAGTTACGGCGATGATGACACAAGACGGAACCTGTCTCATATCACGGTCGTCGCGAAAAGAAAATTACGGGGGTGTAATGGAAAAATCAGACAACTATTTTCAAGGAAAGCGGTACGTGGCGGCACTGATAGCGGCCATGACGCTTCTTTCGGGAGCGGGATTCACGGCGTCCGTAGCATCCGCGGACACCGACACGGTGGGCTATGAGACTGATCGCATTGCATTTTCAGGGGCTCGGACCGGATGTGGGGAGTGCTCCATCGATTTCGCGGCTCTGACCCGCTCCCGGATGTTCCTGATTGACGGGGGGGGTGGCGTGGAACTGAAGGGGCCTGACACCGACTATCAGTGCCCGGGTGGCATCATCGGCTTTGACAATTGCTCGAATGCCGGTTACGGCAGTGCGGAGATCATCCGTCCGACGGATGTCAAGGGAAAGAAGAAGCCGGATTCGTCGCGTCCCTATCTATGTTTCCTGGCCGAACACATGAATGTGCCTCCTGCTGACGATGCCGTGTACCATCTGCAGGAATGACCGGGCGAGGGTCTACGCCGGACCGGTGTAGAGGTGACCGGGCTGTCGAAGTTGTGCCACACCAGGGCAATTTCGGCGGTTTTGAGCGTGGTGTGGCCACGTCCGTATGTAGGGATGTTTACACGTGGCGAGCAAACCGTTGGAAAATGGCGGTTTGTGGTTTCAGCTGTCTACCCGCGCTGTACCATACCAGAGAATGATAAGGTTAACATCGCATTGTGAGGCACGCGAATTGCCACACAATGCCTAAAAGACGTGTTTTCTCGCTGGTGTGGTACAGCCTCGACGCCGATCGTCTCACATTGCAGACGGTGAATCTCGAAGCATGGATGGCGCGGCCCTGCCGGTGCATGGCATGATGATGCGACTCGTGTCAGACCGCGGATTCACGTCGCTTTTTTCGGTCAGCCGCCTTTTCCCGGCGTGCCAGCTCCTCGACCGTCATGGCGATCACACGAAAATCGACGTCACAGCCGCGGAGGGTAAGCTCACGCGCGACATTGAGCGCGAATTCGGCACATGCGACCTCGTCTCTGATGTCATCGGCCGTTATGACGATGATCGTCCATCCCAATTGCCGAAGCCGGTCTCGTTTTTTGCGATCCCTGCGCCATTGGTGCTTGTCGGTCCGATGATGATCGCCGTCGTATTCCACCGCGACCTTGAAATGCTTCCATGCAATGTCCAGGCTCATTGGCTTGCCCGAATCGAACATCGCCCTGTCGACATGGCAGTTGACCTCCGCGTCGGGCAGGCCGTGCCGGAGGAGTACCAGTCTCGCCTTGCTCTCCTTCGGCGACAGCACGTTGGCCTTGACCAGTTGCAGTGCGGTCCGGCAAGCGGTCTTCCCGAGAAAGTATGGCGCATTGTCGATGAACTCGCGCAAGGACGACAAGACCAGTCGGGGATATCTGCCCGATGATTTCGATATGGCGGTGATGATGGCCTCCGCCAGTATGACGAGTTCCTCCAAGGACACGTGTGATGACAGCTGCGCCCAGGCATGGAAGGGATGCAACGCGAATACATTGCCCTTGATCGGTACGCACGCATCAGGATGAGTGGCGATCAGCTTCCATACATGCGGATGCGTGCCGGGAATGCGGCGCCGCCTCCTGTCGGGAGTGCTGGAGGTGATGTGCAGCATCTCCGCGTCCAGATCGCAGGCCTCCGGCAACGGCACCTGCTGCAGGGCGAGAGCGGTGGTCATGCCGAACAGCACATTGCCTCCGATGCGCCACGCCAATGCGGCGCAGCACATGATGGCATCCTGGGCGCGGTCGCGCAGCGATTGCGTCATGGGCGTTCTCTCGCCCATCGGCTGGAGCATCACATCGTTCATGAATGTCACGGTAGCGTATTCGCGCTGTCGGTGTGATGAACCATGGAAAAAATGTGGATATGTGGATGAATGCATGGATATCCACAGCTATCCACATCGCCGACGAGCCTGCGCGATTTCTCACGATGTGGGTGATACGGCGATTCTGGGAGGATTACGACAGCGTGCATTGGTACGATAGGGCGTTATGAGCGAGAACATCATGCGAATCATTGATCTGCGGGGCAAGAACCTGTCCCGCGCCGAGTTGCTTGCTGCGATGCCGCGCGCCGCGATGGGCACTTCCGAAGCCACCGATCTGGTGCGGCCTATTCTTGACGACGTCAAGGAACGCGGCGCCGCGGCCCTGCGAGACTTCGAGGAGAAGTTCGATCATGTGCGTCCCGAGCACCTGCGCGTGCCGGTCGAGGCGATGACCGCGGCACTTGAGACGCTTGATCCCGAAGTGCGCGCCGCCATCGAGGAGTCCGTGCGTCGCGCACGCGCCGTCGCCGCCAACCAGGTGCCGAAGGACTTTTACACCGATCTGGCCGAAGGCGCCCGCGTCGCCGAGCGTTGGATTCCGATCCAGCGCGTCGGTCTGTACGTGCCCGGCGGCAAGGCTGTCTACCCGTCTTCCGTGATCATGAACGCCGTGCCGGCGCAGGCCGCTGGCGTCGAGTCGCTGGCCATCGCCACTCCGCCCGCACGCGACAATGCGGAAGGACTGCCCAACAAGACCATCCTCGCCACCTGCGCCATCCTCGGCGTCGACGAGGTCTACGCGGTCGGTGGCGCCCAGGCCATCGCCATGTTCGCATACGGAGCCAAGGGCTCCGAGCCGCAGGACGGCGACGTGCTGTGCGACCCGGTCGACAAGATCACCGGCCCGGGCAACATCTTCGTGGCCACCGCCAAGTCGCTCGTCTCCGCGTTCGTGGGCATCGACGCGGTCGCCGGCCCCACCGAGATCGGCATCATCGCCGACAAGACCGCCGACCCGAGCCTGCTGGCCGCCGACCTGATCGGTCAGGCCGAGCATGACGAGCTCGCCGGCTCCGTGCTGTTCACCGATTCCACCGAGATCGCCGAGAAGGTTCAGGAGTCCCTGAACTACCGCGTGCCGCGCACCGAACACGCCGAGCGCGTCCACACGTCGCTGTCCGGAAGCCAGTCGGCCATCGTCCTGACCGACAGCCTCGACCAGTCCATCGACGCGGCCAACGCATATGCGGCCGAGCATCTCGAAATCCAGACTGCCGA
>ERZ826220.3910-NODE-3910-length-10992-cov-2.783487_pt1 | contig 10992 bp, 6 predicted proteins | sample MGYA00519927_ERZ826220 | MGnify/ENA primary metagenome ERZ826220 (study PRJEB31778, sample SAMEA3449225) | human gut metagenome | biome: human gut; feature: human-associated habitat; material: faeces | place: United Kingdom | collected 2010/2012 ...
AAACCCCGCCTCTCTGAAAATTTCAGTTGGCTTTTTGCCCGAAAGATATTCCCTCATAAAATGATGTTTAAACTCCCGCGAATACGTGATTCGATCAGGTCCAGATCTTATTACATACGGATTTCGTTCCAGTTCCATAATGGCTTCCTGCGTTAGTCTCATGGAAAACCTCCTTTGTCCGTCAACAGTAATTTTTAAAATAATATCATACGCTTCATCCATTAACAACCCCCCATAGTACAAAAAGCAAATTAGCGACGTAAAATGACAAAAAACATTGAAAAATAGCCCCTCGAACCTTGTGATGAGCGACAAATGACGGCACAGAAATCATCATGTATAGCAGCAAAAAAACAGGTCCGCTTCACGTCCGTAAAACTGTTGCGGCATTCTGCACAAAATAAAAAAGCGCCTCGCAGGAGACCTCCGCAGGTGACTCTGCAGAATGCGTCTGCAGGTGTCACCGAGGACCACTCTCCAAAAGGCACTTTTTTATTTATCTGTCAATGACGCACCCTACAGATGCAACACTCTGTCTTTGATTTCCTGCGTCCGACCCTGGTTCCAGAACTGGGTTCCGATATAGCCGCAGGTACGTCTTGCTACGAACAGCTGATCCTGGTCGCGGTTGCCACAGTTCGGGCATTCCCAGACCAGCTTGCCGGAATCGTCAGTGACGATCTTGATCTCGCCGTCATAGCCGCACACCTGGCAGTAGTCGCTCTTCGTATTAAGCTCTGCATATACGATATTATCGTATATGAACTTCATCACAGAAAGAACCGCTTCAATGTTGTTCTGCAGATTCGGCACTTCCACATAACTGATAGCTCCACCCGGGGAAAGCTTCTGGAACTCCGCCTCAAACTTCAGCTTGCTGAAAGCGTCGATCTCTTCTGTAACGTGTACGTGATAACTGTTTGTAATGTAATTCTTGTCCGTAACTCCTTTGATGATGCCAAAACGTTTCTGCAGACACTTTGCAAAACGATACGTCGTGGATTCCATCGGAGTTCCATAAACGGAATAGCTGATTCTTTCTGCCGCTTTCCACTCCTGACACTTGTCATTGAGTTTCTGCATTACGGACAATGCGAATTTCTGTCCCTCCGGAGAAGTATGAGATTTGCCGATCATGCGGACGCACATTTCACACAGTCCCGCATAGCCCAGCGAAATAGTGGAGTATCCGTCAAACAGCAGCTTGTCAATGGTCTCTCCCTTCTTCAAACGCGCCAGCGCGCCGTGCTGCCACAGGATAGGAGCAACGTCTGACTTGGTTCCCAAAAGTCTCTCATGTCTGCACCGTAATGCTCTGTGACAAAGTTCCAGACGATCTTCCAGGATCGCCCAAAAACGATCCATATCCCCTTCTGCCGAGCAGGCCACATCAACTAAGTTGATGGTAACAACGCCCTGGTTGAACCGGCCGTAATACTTTCTCGATCCATCCGGATTTCTCTGTCCGTCCTCTACCGTCGGGAAAGATCTGCATCCCATGCACGGATACACATCGCCCTTCTTGAGAGAACGCATCACCTTTGCAGAGATATAGTCAGGCACCATACGTTTTGCCGTGCATTTTGCAGCAAGCTCTGTAAGATACCAGTATCTCGAATCTTCCGTTACATTGTCTTCATCCAGCACATAGACCAGTTTCGGGAACGCCGGCGTGATCCACACACCTTTTTCGTTCTTGACACCCTGCATTCTCTGCAGAAGCGCTTCTTCGATGAGCATCGCCAGGTCGTCTCTGGTTTGTCCTTCCGGAACTTCGTCCAGATACATGAACATGGTTACAAACGGCGCCTGTCCGTTACAGGTCATCAGAGTGATCAGCTGATACTGGATCGTCTGTATCCCGCTCTGAACTTCCTTTCTCAAACGGCATTCCACGATCTTGGAAATAATATCGAGATCCATATCTTCGCCAAGGGCTTCTCTTTCTTCGATGACCGCCTTGCGGATCTTTTCTCTGCTCACGTCCACGAACGGGGCCAGGTGAGATAATGTAAAGGACTGTCCGCCGTACTGGTTACTTGCCACCTGTGCAACGATCTGAGTCGTGATGTTGCAGGCAGTGGAAAAACTATGCGGCTTTTCGATCAAAGTCTCGCTGATGACCGTCCCGTTCTGGAGCATGTCCTCCAGGTTGATCAGGTCGCAGTTGTGTTCCTTCTGTGCAAAATAGTCAGAGTCGTGGAAATGGATGATCCCCTTCTCATGAGCTCTAACCACTTCTTCCGGCAGCAGTACACGCATTGTCAGATCCTTGCTGACCTCTCCCGCCATATAGTCGCGCTGGGTGGAGTTGATCACCGGATTCTTGTTGGAGTTTTCCTGATTTACCTCTTCGTTGAGATGCTCGATGAGGGACAGTATCCCATTGTCCGTGGTATTGGACTTTCTGGAAAGCTCACGTTTATAACGATATCTTACATATTTCTGTGCTACTTCGTAGCCGCGCATCTCCATGATAGCCGTCTCCACCATATCCTGGATATCCTCTACATGGACCGCATGGGTCATCTCGGAGATCTTAGCCGCTACATTGTCTGCGATTGCCTGGATCTGATATTCGTTCAGCTGATAGATCGGTGCCACCTCCTGGTTTGCAGCCTTGATGGCATTGGCGATTTTAAGCAGATCAAAAGAGACCTCCTCACCATTTCGTTTGATTACATTTACTTTTACATCTGTCTCCATAGGGGTCTCCTTTCCTCTTTTCGATCAGATTTCCCTGGCTGCCAGCCTCACGCAGCCCTCTGATCTTCACTGTGATTTACTACTACATACTGAGCTCTGACACTTCGCTTTCTCATGCAAAATCCTGTTTCAGAGCAAACAAAAAAGCCCCGGAAACACGCAAAGTTCCAGAAATTCCAGTCCTTCTATGCATCCTCAGCCTTTGCATTTTCTTCCAATATATCGAATATTTTGTTGTCTTTTCTCGTTTTAACCACAATATATGGGTGTTACGTGTTTTATTATACGAGTCTCCCAGGCAAAAGTCAAGGGTGAATCCAAAGACATTAAGGATTATTTCCAGACTTTTTTCATCCAGTATGCTTGGACACCCTCTAAACGTCCTGAAAATCCCCCGTCACACCCTGTTATCGTTGACTAACCCACATATCCCATGCTATAGTCAGAACCGACAAAGTAGACAAAAATCGGCAAAAACGGTTTTACAAACTTTACAACAAGTTCGTGGGGGAGTAGTGGCGCATACCCATGCGTGGCAAGTCAACATACTGACGACCGGCAGCATCTGCGAAATACAGATATGTCCCGCCGGGACCATCGTCTGGCTTACCTTAATCAACGAGACTCATGTACGGTTTTTTACTGTGCAGGAGGTCTCTTTTTTTATTACGGAGGAACACTTTATGAACAATGCATTTTACATGTCCCGGGAGGAACTTTTGCAGGCTGCCGGGGCCGACCCGGAGCACGGTCTCAGCGAATCACAAGTTCAGGCGTCCCGGCAAAAATACGGAGCCAACACCTTCGTCCGCACCGGCACCGAATCCATGCTAAAAAGGATCTGGGACGCATCGACAGAACCCATGCTTCTCATGCTCATCTTCGCTGCCATCATCACTCTGGCAGTCAACATCACCCGCTACTTTACCGGCGGTGAGTACAACTTTCTCGAATGCGCCGGCATCTTTGCAGCCATCTTCCTGTCGGTAGCCATCACCATCGTCACGGAAGGCAAAAGCGCCAAAGCATTCGAAGCCCTCAGCAAGATCAACGAAGACACCCTGATCAAAGTTCTGCGCGATGGCGAGCCCCAGCTGATCCCTCAGAAAGACATCGTGATCGGGGATATCCTTCTCATTGAAACAGGAGACAAGATCGTAGCAGACGGCAGGCTCATTTCCGGCAATGACCTCTCCGCAGACGAGTCCGCCCTTACCGGCGAAAGCCTCCCGGTCAAAAAAGACGCAACATTCACCTGCCAGGAAAACACCCCTGTCGCAGAGCGGGCCTGCATGCTCTACTCCGGCTGTTTCGTCTCCGGCGGCTCAGGCACGATGCTGGTCACCGGCGTCGGCAACGATACCGAATTCGGCCAGATCGCTCAAGAACTTTCCTCCATCGAAAAAACCACCACTCCGCTTCAGGAAAAGCTGGACCGTCTCGGCAAAGGCATCACCATCCTCGGTTCCTCCGCCGCCGCCATCGTGTTCCTGATCCAGATCATCCAGTTCGCCATGAACCACACCATCAGTCTGGACACCGTGTCAGAAGCCTTCATCACCAGCATCGTCCTCATCGTGGCCGCCGTGCCGGAAGGCCTGCCCACCATCGTCGCCGTTTCCCTCGCCCTCAACATCATCAAAATGTCCCGCGAAAACGCTCTGGTCAAAAAGATGATCGCCTGCGAAACTATCGGCTGCGTCAACATCATCTGTTCCGACAAGACCGGCACCCTCACCGAGAACAAAATGACCGTCCAGAAAATCTACGCCGGCGGCAGCCTCCTAGATCCAGAAGACCTTGCCTTTCCTGCAAAAACGCCTGCGGAGGCTTCTTTGCAGCCGAAGGAAGCGAGGACGGCACGAGAGGCCGACACTTCGGTTGCTGTCGCTGCAGCTTCGGATTTCCCGGCTGTTTTGGACTCCCTGAATTCTCCGGATTCCCAGATCGCCTCCGCTCCGGCAGACGCACCTTCTACCATTGACCAGAAAACAGCGCAGGCGCTGCTGCGCAACTACTGCATCAACAGCAACGCAGATATCACCTGGGAAGACGGCAGCTGGACCTTCATAGGAAATCCGACGGAATGCGCCCTTTTAGCAGCTGCCCGCAAAGCCGGTTCGGATTATCAGCAGCTTCGAAAAGAAGCCGATATCGTTCGCGTTTTTCCGTTCTCATCACAGAACAAAGATATGAGCACGATCGTAAGCGAAGACGGAAGGCTGATGCTCTACACCAAGGGAAATCCGGAGAAGATCCTCTCCCTTTGCAGCAACGTATCCGCCGAAGAGACTGCCCATATCCAGAGGCTGATGGAAGGCTTCCAGGATAAAGCCGGCCGCCTGCTGGCCTTTGCACACAAAGAACTTGCTTGTTTCAACGGAGAGACGCAGCAGGAGCTGGAACAAGATCTGCATTATGACGCGTTGTGATTTCCGACCCACTAAGCCCGGACGTATATGACTCCATCCGCGACTGCCGCCGTGCCGGCATCGAAGTGAAAATGCTGACCGGAGACAATATCCGGACAGCCCGTGCCATCGCGGAGGAACTCCACATGCTGCAGGACGGGCACCTGGCGGTGGAAGCCGCCGAGATCGAGTCCATGTCTGATGAAGAGCTTAAAAAAGCACTGCCAAAAATCAGCGTCATCGCACGAAGCACTCCACTGATAAAAATGCGCGTCGTAAAGTTATTAAAGGAAGAAAAGAATGTTGTTGCCGTTACGGGAGACGGGATCAACGATGCTCCCGCCATCAAAAATGCCGATGTCGGCATCGCTATGGGGATCGCAGGAACGGAAGTAACGAAAGAAGCCAGCGATATGGTGCTACTGGACGATTCTTTCTCGACTATTATCAAAGCTGTTCAGTGGGGGCGCGGGATCTACGAGAATTTCAAGCGGTTCATCCAGTTTCAGCTGACAGTCAATGTTTCCTCTGTCGTGGTCGTGATCGCCTCGATCCTGGCGGGATTCCCGGCACCTTTTACAGCTCTTGAACTCTTGTGGATCAACATCATCATGGATGGTCCTCCGGCGCTGACCCTTGGGCTGGAACCGATCCGAGAAAATCTGCTGAAACATCCGCCAACGAAGCGAAATGCGAATATAATTTCCCGGAAAATGCTGATTCGGATATTCGCCAACGGGATCTTCATTTCCATCGTGTTCATGCTGCAGCATTTCACCAATTTCCTGGGTGCCACGCAAAAGGAGGAAGCAACGGTGCTGTTTACTCTCTTCGTGCTGTTCCAGCTGTTCAACGCATTTAACTGTAGAGAACTGGACGATACGCCCATGTTTAAGAACCTGCTCAACAACAAGCTGATGCTGGGCGTGTTCCTCATCGTGCTGGTACTGCAGCTCCTGATCACTCAGGTGGGAACGGCTGTATTTGAAACGACCCCACTGTCTGCAGCAATGTGGGGGAAGATGCTGCTGACAGCAGGGTCAGTGGTTGTAATCAATGAGATCTGGAAAGGCTTAGCGTATGTGTTTTCTTCGCTGCAGGATCAAAACCGCAACTAACGTACCGGCAGACAAAATCAGAAGACCTGCCCATACTCCAACCGGGCTTTCATCGCCTGTTCCCGGTGCATTTGCTGCTGTGTCTGCGATCCTGACACTATATCTGCCGCCAGCACTTGTGAAGGCAGCAGCATAGTCACCGTCAGAAAAGCGCACAGAATCTTTGCCGTCTTTTTCATATAAATCCTCCTGAAATAAAACTGAAGTAATCAGTACTATGTTTTGATATTAGAGAAGGCAGGTTAAATCCGCAATCCGATATATGTTAAATGTTGACGAAGATTTCTGCGATTAGTCACCATGAATTCCCATTCTACTTTTTGCTTATATTTCTCTGCTCAAATCATAGTTTGGGAAAATTTTTATTCTGCAAAGATCAAAATCATGGAAAAACGACATGCTAAGTTGCTCTTGATGAGGTGTATCTCGTGGTTTCTCTGCGATTATGTAATGAGATCATTACATAATCGCAGCACAGCACCTCGGAACTTTGCCAATACCCACTCAAGATTTCCTACAATCTATGATTTTTCCCGAAATATCAAAGCAAATATCATAAAAACATGCCGGACACCCGGAGATAACGATCCGCTTCCAGCTGCACAAAAAAGAACCACATCTTCTCTCAGACGTGGTTCTTTTTTCATTGCACCTGGCACCCCTAGCAGGAATCGAACCTGCAACTAACCCTTAGGAGGGGTTTGTTATATCCATTTAACTATAGAGGCTTATTCTGTTTTTTCTCGCCGTCTTCCCAAAAGCAAAACCGGAAATCCTCTGGCAGGGTTTCCGGCTCTTCTGGATCTCGTGGCGTCCCCAGCAGGGATCGAACCTGCAACGAGCCCTTCGGAGGGGCTTATTATATCCATTTAACTATGAGGACTTAACGGGTATTATTTTACCACAGGTATCCGCTCCTTTTCAAGTATCCATATTATACTTTTTGCAAAAGCCGAACAGGAGCCTTTGCAGAAAGCCACAGAAAAAACACCGCCCGCGCCATCAGGTTTACATAAAACCGCAAAAGATCCGTTTAGGAGCCCATCTTGTACTCTTTTTCGTGCAATTTTGTAAGTCAAAACTATTGTTTTTGATTTTTTTTGGTTTTTGCCACAATTTCCTCAAAAAAGAGGTTGCATTTCTTTTTAATGTGTATATAATAGGTGGTGCAAAGAAAAAAACAAGAAAAAACAAACCACTTAAGCATAAGATTCAAGGAGGCAAATAGGAAATGAAACTGACAGGATCACAACTGGTTGCTGAGATCTTACTGGAGCATGGTGTTGATACAGTGTTCGGCTATCCGGGCGGAACAGCCCTCAACTTATACGACACGCTGTATGAATACCGCGATAAGATCCGGCACATACTGACGGCTCACGAACAGGGTGCCGCCCACGCTGCTGACGGATATTCCAGAGCAACGGGGAAAACCGGCGTCGTCTTTGCTACCAGCGGACCGGGAGCAACAAACCTTGTAACGGGAATCGCCACAGCGTTTATGGACAGCATTCCTATGATCGCCATTACAGCTAACGTACCGGACAGTCTGATCGGTCGTGATGCATTCCAGGAAATCTGCATCACCGGCGTTACGATGCCGATCACCAAGCATACATTCTTCGTAAACAAGATTGAAGATCTGGCCGATGCCGTGAGAAACGCATTCCGGATCGCCAACAGCGGTCGTAAGGGTCCAGTTCTTATCGATATCACGAAAGATGTTACAGCAGCTAAGATCGACTATAAACCGGCCAAGCCGATGCCGCTCAATCCACCACCGGTATTCAACAAGGAATCCGTACAGGAAGTGGCAGCTATGATCAATGCGGCAGAACGTCCGATCGTCTACTTCGGCGGCGGAGTCGCAGCATCCAAGGCAGGTCCCGAGCTGAGACAGCTGCTGGAAACTGCGGACATCCCGGCCACATATACACTGATGGCTGCCGGGATCCTGGGATATGATAACAAGAGAAACCTGGGACTGATCGGTATGCATGGAAGCATCGCTGCCAACAGAGCAGTCGATCGTGCCGATCTGATCATCGCGCTGGGAGCGAGATTCAGCGACAGAGTTGCACTGAACCCCGAAAAATTCGGCAAGAAAGCTCACAAGATCCAGGTGGATATCGATACAAGTGAAATCAACAAGAACGTCCTCGTAGATGTGGGCATCAGTGCAGATATCAAGGAATTCTTAACAGCACTTCTTCCACTGATCAAGAAAAACGATCATGCAGACTGGGTTTCTCAGTCCACAGAATGGAAGAAGAAAACAGGCGATGTCAAGAGTCAGGATGCAGAACTTCACCCAAGTGAAATCATTCAGAGCATCTGCGATATGACAGATAAAGAAACGATCTATGTAACCGACGTTGGTCAGCATCAGATGTGGGCCGCTCAGTACCTCAAGCACGAGAAGACAGAAGACTTCATTACAAGCGGCGGTCTGGGAACCATGGGATTCGGTTACGGCGCCGCCATCGGCGCACAGATCGGATGTCCGGAAAAGAGAGTCATCCATTTCACAGGAGACGGCTCCTTCCACATGAACCTGAACGAAGCCTGCACGGCAGTAAGTCAGGATCTTCCGATCATCACCGTTATTATGAACAACCGCGTACTGGGCATGGTATATCAGTGGCAGACTTCCTTCTACGGCAAACGTTATGCCGCTACAACGCCGGAGCGTAAAACCAACTTCCCGAAGCTGGCAGAAGCATTCGGAGCAAAAGGTTTCTCCGCTTCCAATCCTGCCGAGTTCGAAGAAGTGTTTAAAAAGGCACTGCAGGAAAAAGGTCCGGTCTGGATCGACTGTGCTATTTCACGAGAAGAACGAGTTCTTCCGATGATCCCGGGTGGCGGAACCATCGAAGACATGATCATAGGATAGGAGGCAGGATCAATGGACAACCAGATAAAAAAAGAAGTTATCAGCATTCTGGTAGATAACCAGGCCAACGTTCTGACGAGAGTCATCAGCCTCTTTGGAAGACGAGGTTTCAATATCGACTCCCTGACGGTATCGACGACCAATGATCCGAAGCTTTCCAGGATCACCGTAGTATTCACGGGAACGGAACAGGCACTCCACCAGATCATTTCTCAGACAGCCAAGCTGGAAGTAGTCCGCAAGATCTTCACGCTGGATTCCGCACACAGCATCTACAGAGAGCTGCTGCTGCTGAAAGTCCACGCTGACAAGACAGAACGTTCTGCGATCAAGGAAATCGTAGAGATCTACCGCGGAAACATCGTCGACCTTTCAAAAGAAAGCCTTATCATCGAGCTGACGGGACATTCCGACAAGATCGACGGCTTCATGGATATGATGAGCTGTTATGACATCGCCGAGGTTTGCCGGACAGGTATCACAGGCATCGGCAGAGGCCCCGGCTGGGACGAAGTGGACGACTAGCCGTAAACTTTAATATGTATACAGGGGAATCGGAGATTCCTTTGCAGAAGGACGAAGGTTCTTCGTAATATAGTATTTTTGCAAAACTTATTTCAAAGGGAATTTAATAGTTAAAGGAGAGAGAACAATGATAAAGAAGTATTATGATCAGGATTGTAATTTAGGTATGTTAGACGGTAAAACAGTTGCTATCATCGGTTTTGGAAGCCAGGGTCACGCTCATGCTATGAACCTGCATGAAAGCGGAGTTGACGTAGTTGTTGGTCTGAGACCGGGTTCCGCTCATACTAAGAAAGCTGAAGCTGCCGGACTGAAAGTCGTAGGCATCGAAGAAGCTGCCGAAGCTGGTGACATCGTTATGATCCTGACACCGGATGAACTGCAGGCTTCCATCTACAAGAACCAGATCGAAAAGCACATGAAGGAAGGCAATATCCTGGCTTTTGCACACGGTTTCAATATCCACTTTAATCAGATCCAGCCGGCAGATTACCTAGACGTTATCATGATCGCTCCTAAGGGTCCTGGTCACACTGTAAGAAGCCAGTACGTTGAAGGCAAAGGTGTTCCAAGCCTGATCGCAGTTTATCAGGATGCTTCCGGCAAAGCTAAGGATTACGCTCTGGCATATGCTTCCGGAATCGGCGCAGGTCGTGCAGGAATCCTGGAAACTACATTCAAAGAAGAAACAGAAACAGACCTCTTTGGTGAACAGGCTGTTCTCTGCGGCGGCGTAACAGAACTGATGAAGGCTGGTTTCGATACTCTGGTAGAAGCTGGTTATGCTCCGGAAATGGCTTACTTCGAATGTATCCACGAAATGAAGCTGATCGTAGACCTGATCAACGAAGGCGGTTTCGACAAGATGAGATACTCCATCTCCAACACTGCTGAATACGGCGACTACAGAACAGGCAAGAGACTGATCACAGAAGATACAAGAAAAGAAATGAAGCAGGTTCTGACTGAAATCCAGGATGGTACGTTCGCAAGCGAATTCATTCAGGAATTCAATGCCGGCGGTAAGGCTAAGTTCCTGGCCACGAGAAAGATGGAAGCTTCCCATCTGCTCTGCTCCGTTGGTGCTGAACTGAGAAAGATGATGAGCTGGTTGAAGAAATAAGGGGTTTCTGCAAAGGTTTATGCAAGGGTATGCGGTTCTCTAACGACAGGCTCTCAGCAATCCAGCTGCCTCTCTCCGGAAACTGGTCCTCGAAATTCCCTGGCGGACACATCCTGTGGGAATTTCTGCGGAGGTTTCCTGCGTGAGCCAGCCGGACAATGAGGCCGTGTTATAGAGAACAATCCTTTGTTAAAGCTTTGAAACACGCAACCAAAG
>ERZ826220.3911-NODE-3911-length-10989-cov-39.434333_pt1 | contig 10989 bp, 8 predicted proteins | sample MGYA00519927_ERZ826220 | MGnify/ENA primary metagenome ERZ826220 (study PRJEB31778, sample SAMEA3449225) | human gut metagenome | biome: human gut; feature: human-associated habitat; material: faeces | place: United Kingdom | collected 2010/2012 ...
GGAATGGATGCTCAATTTGAGCGGTCGTGCTGCGCAATCTCGCGCGGAATACTCAACTGTTTAAAGTAGATATTCTATTGGATGGAATTGAATAGTCAAACAGCAACTCATTAACAAGCTGTGCGAAAAAGAGAAGATTTTTGCAAGCCTCTATATTATTCCACTGTGAAAGATCGCCCTGTTTCATTGTGCTACTCCTTTCTTTTTTGCAGTTGGTCTATCCATCAACATTAGCTGAAGTATATTGCAGAGTTAGGCCATTTATTGTGTTTGCTCATTTCTGCCTACCTCTCCCACAGGAACAAGCTGCCCGGCCTCTGCCTGGCGCAGAATCCGTTGTTTCGCGTCATAATCATTAAAATCGCCCTGAAGCGCCCGTTCTACAACCATTGTTTTAGTCTGGCCGGCTTCTTCGCTGACTTCCATCAGTTTGCGGTAAAGCGCTGCATCAATCTTGATATTCAGACATGCATGGTCTTTTTTTGCGCGCGGCATGGTATTCCCTCCGCTCTTATAAAATCTCAGTTTCATTATAATTGATTTTGCTACACGAATCAATAGCTTCTTTCGTATAATTTACGTGTTTTGTCCAATCATGCGCCTTGGCAATATAGCCAGGGTTTTCTTTTTGCGAAATAAGACAGATTTCAAGCCTTAACAACATGCTGAAGAAGAAAATTTTCAAAAGTCATCTGTAAGTGTTTCCAAAATCGCTGATTTTCGCCATGTAGATTTGAGGGGAGAAAACAGTAAGGATGTTCCCCGCTGATGACGCCTTCGAAAGGCTATGTTACGCGGCAGAAATCAGCCTGTTAGAAACTTACTGGAGATGGTGTCACTTGCTCCGATTTTCACATAGAAGGGAAGCGGGCAATATGGAGCCGCTAACAGGAGATGATGCTGGCATGATTCGCATGGGTGATCGATGACTGTTGATACTCGTGCGAAGCAATTTGAAAAAATTTTTCGAAAGAGGTTTCCAAAAGGCCCGATTTTGGACATTAGATGATGAATCACGTGCTGAAAAAATTTCCCGGAGGCGGTGTCAATTTGCCCAATTTTTCCCATGTAGGGGTGAGGGGTGTCTGGCTAAATGTGCAGCGTGAGCTTCGCCCCCGGCAAAAAAATTTGCTCAGGTGTTTCCAAAATCGCTGATTTTCGCCATTTATAGGCGATGAGTTTTCCCTCATCATTCGCTGGCATCGCCAGCGAAGCGCACCTTGACAACCAGGGCCACGTTTCCAGATCTGTCCAAACCGCGAAGATCTTCCTCTTCGGAAGGGAGCGCCGAAAGGACCGGCAGTGAGCCAAACAAGGTTTCTTGCCAGAGGCAGCAGTGATAATTAAGCCCGAACCAAACAACAATGAAATGAATCTTGGCCAAAAGCCACCATGACAAACGAATTTCAAGGATTGGAGGAAGAACAGTGACAGAAAAACAAAACCGCACAATTCACTACAGCTTCAAAGCAACGCCGGAAGAGGACGCCATCATTCAGAGAAAGATGAAAACCTTCGGGATCACCAATCAATCAGCCTTCATCCGCGCCATGGCATTGAACGGATATGTGCTGAAGCTGGACTTGCCTGAGCTGCATGATGCGGTTCGCCTGATGGGCAGCCTGAGCAACAATGTCAATCAAATCGCCAGACGGTTAAGCGAACACGGTTCCATCTTTGAAACGGAAATCGATGACATAACAGATCGGCAGAAAGAACTACGGACAATACTGAGCAGCATTCTTCACAGACTGGATCAAATTCAACATTGAAAGGAGCACTCATGGCAGCCACTTGCATCATGCCTATTCACATCAACAAAGGGAAAACTGCCCGGCAGAGCATTACTGCCCGTTTGGATTACATCATGAATCCGAAAAAGACGGACGGCGGAATTCTGGTTTTGACTTACGCTTGCTCGCCCGAGACGGCGGCGGATGAGTTCATGCTTTTCCGCCAGGAGTACCAGACGAACACAGGACGCACGCAGGAAAACGAAGTGATCGGCTATCATGTCCGGCAGGCTTTCAAACCCGAAGAGATCATACCGGAGGAAGCAAACGAGATCGGAAAAGAGCTGGCATCCCGGATGACCGACGATCAGTTCGCCTACGTCGTTGCGACACACATCGACAAACACCATATTCACAATCACATCATCATTTGTTCCACCGACCTGGAGGGGCAGCACAAATATCGGGATGTGAAGCAATCGGCAAAGGATCTGGCGGAGATCAGCGATTCACTCTGCCGGGAACACGGCCTGTCGGTGATTCAGAATCCACAGGATAAGACCGTTACCTACGATAAATGGCAAGGCAATCAGCGAAGGTTCACCCATCGGGATGAGCTACGAATGATCATTGACGCCGTGCTGCGGATGCAGCCTGACGGCTTCGATGCGCTGATGCAGTTGCTGGAAGATGCCGGTTGCCGCATCAAGCGCGGCGCGCATATCAGCATCAAGCTGCCGGAGGGAAAGCGATATATCCGGCTCGATACCCTTGGATCGGAATACGATGAGACATCCTTGCGCCGGACGCTGGCACATGATCATGTGCACATTCCGAAAATCCCACGGGGCGATTTCAACGGAAGTCAGGTCAAGCGATTGATCGACATTGAAACAAAGCTTCACGCCGGCAAAGGAAAAGGTTATCAAGTCTGGGCTGAGCGAAACAACATCGACGCAAAAGCGCAGATGGTCATTTTCCTGAAAGAGCATCAGATCGATTCGCTGGAAGAGTTGAACGATCAGATTCAGGAGCTGACCAATCAGCAAAAAGAGTTGAAAGCAGCTCTCCGGGAAAAACAAAACCGAATGAAGGAGATCAACCGACAGCGGCAAACGATCCGGGATTACAGTCGAACAAAAGAAGTTTACACCCAGTATCGGGAATCCGGCTGGTCGGTGAAATTCTATCAGGAGCATCGGCAGGAGATCGAAGATCACAGAAACGCCCAGGCGGTCTACTCATCTCTCGATGGAAAGATACCGACGCTGAAAGAACTGACAGCAGAGTACGACGGGCTGAAGGAACGGAAAGAAAACGATCAGGCAGCACTGGACGAGCTGAAACCGAAGCTCACAGACCTGAAGCATATCCGGTATAACTACGAAATTCTGGAACGGGACAGTGCACCAAATAGTCACCAACATGTCATACCAAAAGATCACCACTACGATGAACACGGTGCCGACCACGATGACGAATCCCGCTGATTCGCATAAAAACCACAGCGCTTGCGCTGGTAAAAGGGGCTTGGGGGCCGGCCATCCAACAAGCAAAGTGCAAAAGGTGCTACCTTTGCCCTGCTTGCTACTATGCTCCGGGGCTGGTTTCGGGAGAACAGGGAACCGTGTTCCCGAAAAAAAGAAATTTCATTTCGTGAAAACTTTTGGCCCAGAAACCCCAGTAAAACCGTTATTTTAAGAAATCGGAAAGACACAAAAATGCCAACAAAGCCTTACGCCGCAACGCTTTCCGAAGTTTTCAAAACGTGAAAACGATTTTGAAGGCCATGTGATATGGTGGCTGTGAAAGCCGAAGGTTAAGGCTTTATCCCCACGACTTCCCGTACAGGAAAAGCTATCCTGTGCGTTGACATAAAGCCGTCCTGCGTCATGCCGTCGCGAAGCATGATCCGAACGCAGGACGGCGGGATGTCCTCCTGCTGTGTGATCGGACATACAGCAGAAAGCACAACAGAAACATCAGCAACAGGAGGAAATAATGAGTTTACTTTTTACCCAAGTCAAATCTCAAGTCACAACACGTCAAGCAGCAGAACGTTACGGCGTACAGGTGAATCACAGCGGCATGGCCTGCTGTCCATTCCATGATGATCGTCATCCTTCCATGAAAATCGACGAGCGGGTTTACTGCTTTGGCTGCCACACCACTGGCGATGTGATCGATTTCACGGCCAGGCTGTTCAGCCTTCCGCTGTATGACGCGACGAAAAAGCTAGCAAATGATTTCAACATTCAGCCGCTGCCGCCGGGTCAAAGCGCGCCGATCCCGAAGCTGCCCGCTGCCGTGATCGAAAGAAAAGAGGAACAGCGCGTACTCAAAATCCTGATCGAATACGAGCGGCTCCTGGAGAAATGGAAGGAAGAGTATGCTCCCTCTGATCCCACGGATGAAAATATTGATGACCGATTCGTGCATGCTGTTCATCACCTGCCGCCACTGAGCGATGCCATTGATCGTCTCTTTTCATCCGACCCGGACGAGCGGAAAGCAATCATGGATTCCATCAGGAGCACGGATGCTGTTGCAAAAATTGAAGAGATCCTCAACGAAGGATGTCAGGAGGTGAAGAACAGTGGCCCAGAAAAAGATCGAGCGGCTTGATTCCTGGCCCGAATGGTTCACAGGCAAAACAATCAATGAGCCCATATTCTGTCGGGAATTTCTGGAGCGTCACAAGCTGGCCTACACCGAGAATTCCTTCTTCACCACGGAAGGCAGGGTCACCAACGAGGACGCCATGCGGCAAACCATTTATCAGCAGCTGGAGCCTTTCATCGTCACTGGGATGAGCAAAAAGGTGGATGACATCATGAAGGATCTTCGCATCAAAGCCCAGGTGACGGGTTTGCTGCCGCAGACAGACCGGGTTCACGTGCAGAATGGCACGGTGTTTCTGGACGGCAGCTTCATCGAAGCGAAAAATGAAATTGTCCGCAGCCGGTTCCCTGTTCGGTTCAATCCGAAAGTGAACAAGCCGGAACGCTGGCTGAAATTTCTGTCAGAGCTTTTCTGGCCGGAGGACATTCCCACACTGCAGGAATTCATCGGGTACTGCCTGATTCCCAGCAACGCCGGACAGAAGATGATGGTGATCAAGGGCAGCGGCGGCGAAGGCAAGAGCCAGATCGGCCATGTGCTGTCCCGGATGTTCAGCCCCAACGCGAAGGACGGAAGCGTCGGAAAGATTTCTGAAAACCCTTTCGCCCGTGCCGACCTGGAACACATTCACCTGATGATCGACGACGATATGCGGCTGGAAGCGCTGAAGCAGACGAACTACATCAAAGCGATTGTCACGGCGAAGGGGAAAATGGATTTGGAGCGTAAGGGCAAGCAGAGCTATCAGGGATTCATGTACGCCCGCATCCTGGCCTTCTCCAACGGCGATCTGGTTTCCCTGTATGATCGCAGCGACGGCTTCTTCCGCCGGCAGCTGATCCTGACAACAAAGCGAAAGCCGCCGGATAGAATCGATGATCCCAACCTTTCGGAAAAGCTCTGTGAAGAAATGGAGGGCATCTTTCTCTGGGCGATGGCGGGATTGCTGCGGCTGGTGAAGAACAACTTCCAATTCACAGAGAGCAGTCGGGCCAAGCTGAACCGGGAGATGGTGAAGAAGGACGCCAACAACATCGAGCTGTTCCTAGAGTCGAAGGGATACATTGTCCGCGATCCGGAACGTTCCATCAGCTCTAAGGATCTGTACGCCGTGTACTGTACCTGGTGCGATGAAAACGCCTACCCGCCCATGAAGCGAAAGACGTTTGTGGAATATCTGAGCGCCAATGAGGAGAAGCTCGGCATTCACTACACCACCCATCTCACCAACAGCGCAGGCCGCGAGGTGAGAGGCTTCCGGGGGATTGGATCTATCATCAGCCTGTCGGGTTACATGCAAGGCGGATGGCAGAAGGTCGCTCCTGACGACAACCCGTTCAAAGATGCATAAAGCGATTTTTGCCCCAAACAAAGCGTCCATACGTCCGGACGCCAAGGGGAGAAAAACCAACTCTGTGTAACATCACCGGACGCATGGACGCATCAAAACGGGGAAAAAGCGCTTCTGTGCATTATGGGTTTTCACAGAAATCAAACAAGTCTTGTTACCTGTTGAAACGCTTTGGGAAAGAAAAAAACCTTATTTTTCAAGGGCTTCCGGGCACGAAAAAGGGCGATTTTGAAGGCAGACGATAAATATATCGTCTCCCTCAAAAATGGGGTTCTAACCGGTAACAAAACGGCAGGAGCAGACAAAAAAAGAAAGTTTACAACTTTTTATCGCTTTAAAGCGTGAAAGGATATTGACGATATGAATATGAGATTCTATACTAATGAACAGGTACATCAGATCGTGGATCAGCTGCTTCTGCAATTCGATGAGGCTGCTCCCGGTCCAGAGCCTGCGCACCTTAACAACGATATACCGCAACAATCTTCGCCTGAAAACAAAGTCACGCTGACAGTCTCCGAGGCCGCCGAGCTGATCGGGATCAGCAAACCCTCCATGTACGAAGTTGTCCGCACCGGGAAGGTACGGTCCGTGAAGGTGGGGAAAAAGATCCTGATATCGCGGCAGTCCCTGATGGATTGGTTGAAGAAAGGAGAAAACTATGGCGCTGAAGCGTGCTCACGGCGAAGGAAATCTGAGAAAAAGAAGCAATGGCACCTGGGAGGCCCGGGTCACCCTGGGCACCGATTCCAAGACGGGCAAGCTGATCAGCAAGAGCGTCTACGCCCGCACTCAGAAGGAGTGCTGGGAGAAGATGAAAGCGCTGCTGGGCATCGACGGAGGGCAGGCGGCTACCCCACCTGCCGCTCCCAAGGAGCCACCCAAGCCCCGGCCGGAGGATGTCATCACCGTGGGGCAATGGCTGGACACCTGGCTGAAGGAGTACCTGGCAGATGTAAAGCCCAATACGGCGCTCCAGTACGAATCCGTGGTGCGGCTGCATCTGAAGCCTGCCTTCGGAGACGTACTGCTCAAGGATCTGCGGACACCCATGATCCAGAAATTCTACAACAAGATGCGGGACGATGGAGTGAGCCCCAAGTACATCAAGAACATCCACGGCATCCTGCACCGGGCGCTGGACATGGCCATGCGGGTGGAGTATCTGACGAAGAACCCGTCCACCTACACCATCCGTCCCAAGGTGGTGGAGAAGCCGGTGGTGCCCCTGGACGCACCTGAACAGAAAAAGCTGTTCGAAGCGCTGAAAGGCAACCCCTTTGAGACGCTGTTTCTGACGGCCACCTTCACCGGGATGCGGATCGGCGAGCTGATCGGCCTGACCTGGGACTGCGTGGACTTCGAGAACGAAGTGATTTATGTGGAAAAGCAGCTGGTGCAGACCCGCAAGAAGGGACAGAAGTATCGCTTCGGCACCCTCAAAAACGGCAAGACCCGCGTCATTGCTCCCGCTCCCTACATCATGCAGGTGCTCAAAAAGCACAAAATCGCTCAGGCGGAGCAGCGGCTCCTGATGGGCGACCTTTGGAATCCGGGGGAGTTTCCCAATCTGGTTTTTACCCACAAAGACGGCAGTCATTACTCGCAGCCTACCATCTGGAAAGAATTCCAGGACATTCTGGCAGCGGCCGGTCTGGAGCATCACCGGGTGCACGATCTGAGGCATACCTTCGCGGTGAACAGCCTTCGGGCAGGGGATGACATCAAAACCCTGCAGGAAAACATGGGACACTATTCCGCGGCGTTCACGCTGGATCGCTACGGTCACGTGACGGACACCATGCGCCGCGAATCGGCAAACAGGATGCAGGCCTTCATTGAAAACATGTGATGACTGGGTATCGTTTGGGTAAGGTTTGGGTATTTCCGCACATAAAAAAATCGGAAACCCTTGTAAATCAAGGATTTCCGTGGTGCGGGAAACAGGACTTGAACCTGCATGAAGTTAGCCCTCACTAGAACCTGAATCTAGCGCGTCTGCCAATTCCGCCATTCCCGCATTTGGTCAGCGTCAAAAACTCTGACAGTATTTATATTCGACGTATTTTGCAATTTTCCTGCTTGCTTTTCAAAAAAATTTATTTTTTTGCGGATTTTTTCGGGAATCTGATTTTCGCATAGATTTGTGCTTATCATGCAGGGGTTTCGCCTCTGCGGAGGCGACCAAAGGGCTTTCCGATCGCCCTTTGGAAACCTTCGGCGCCGCCACTTTTGGGGTTATTTGCGGTTGAATTATGCCGTAGCTTGAAAAGACGAAAGGTAAGCTAACTACACAAATGATAGTTTCGATAAAAAACAAGTAACATGGGTGGCGGGCGAAGGGGTCAAGGGGGCGACCGCAGACATTCGTCTGTTTTCATTGCCCCCTTGTCGCGTCCGCAGACGCGAAACTCTCTGCATGACAAAGCAATGTTTATGTGGAAATCACGCGAAACACGAAAAAAAATCCCCCGCTGCCAATCCAGACAGCGGGGGCAAATCCCTTAGATGCAGTGATATTCCTTGAGCAGCTTCTCGATGTCCGTGCCGGAAATCTTCTTCAGCACTTCCTTCAGCGCCAAGCGCTCCATCAGCGGCAGATCCAAGTCGGTAATCTTCTTGCCGTCGCGCAGCTGCACCGTCGCGTTCAGCAGGTCGCGGATGTCGTAGGTGCTGCCCCAGACCTCCGGAACGCCGCGGTCAACGTTCAGCAGCGTGTACACGGCAACCATCGCGGTACGCATGGAGTACTCCGTGGTGAAAATGGTGTCACGCGGCACCTCCGCGAACTGACCGAGGAACGCGAAGTTCACAGCCCCTTCCGGCACAACGTCCGGACGGTCGCCCGCGGCGCGCGGCATGAAGAACGCCGTGATGTAGGGCATCATGACCGGCACCGTATTCGCGCTGTGCTCCGCCAGTTCCTCGATTTCGCTTTCGGGCACGCCCATGTGGTACAGCCACTCCATGCAGATTTCCTTGCCGGTGCAGTCACGCATGGGCTTCTTCACATAGTCGCCGGGCTTATCGGAGAACAGACCGTACACCCACACGCACAGCTGATCCTTCGGCTGATCGCGGAACTGCTGCTGACGGTTCAGCGTCCAGGACATCAGCCAGCTGGAGTCCTTCACGGTCACGATGCCGCCGGTGACGGTATGGCCGGAGAAGGGGTCGCGCTTGCAGATCTTCTGGATATACTGCGGAATCTTGTCGTCCAGCGTGGTGACGGTCGCGCTCATCCAGTTGCTCTGCTCCGGATCGTAGCAGAACTTTTCCGGATGGCCGAACGAAGCGTCCTGCGCGGCAATCTTCTTCCACAGATCCCAGCCGTTGCCGGGCTTCAGCTCCGGGTCAAAGGGCGCGGGGGTGTTCTGGCTGCCGTAGGTGCTGCTTTCGACGCAGCCGCCGTTGGTGATGAACAGCAGGTCGTTTTCGGTCAGGTCGATCACGTCGGTCTGCCCATCATGCTCCACGGTGATGGAGGACGCCTGTTTGCGCGTCGCGGTAACGTCGAAGCGGACATCCGTCACCTTCGTGGCGTAGTGGAACTGCACGCCATGCTCCTTCAGGTACTTCTCCATCGGCAGGATGATGGATTCATACTGGTTATAGCGGGTGAAGCGCAATGCCTTGAAGTCCGGCAGACCGCCGATGTGGTGGATGAAGCGCTTGATGTAGAGCTTCATTTCCAGCGCGCTGTGCCAGTTCTCGAAGGCGAACATCGTGCACCAGTACATCCAGAAGTTGGAGGAAAACACCTCGTCGTCGAAAACATCGGTGATGCGCTTGTCATACAGCTGCTCATCCGGCGTGAAGAAAAGGTGCATGATTTCCATCGCGCCCTTATCGGAGATGGCGAACTTGCCGTCCGTGTGGGCATCCTGCCCCTGCTTTTCGGTCGCGCGGCACAGGGAGAAGTTCGGGTCTTCCTTGTTCAGCCAGTAATACTCGTCCAGCACGCTTGCGCCTTCGGTCTCAATGGACGGGATGGAGCGGAGCAAATCCCACATGACCTCGAAGTGGTTGTCCATTTCGCGGCCGCCGCGCATCATGTAGCCGACATCATACTTCCGGCCGTCGCACGCGCCACCGGACACCGGGTCTTTCTCGAAAATGTGGATGTGCTCGCCCTTCATCTGACCGTCGCGCACCAGATAGCATGCCGCCGTCAGGGATGCCAGACCTGCGCCGACAATATAGGCGCTCTTGTGGTCAACGCCTTCCGGCTTCTTGGGATGGGCAAAGGCTTCATAGTTACCGCTGGAATAATACATAAGTTCGTCCTCCTTCAATCAGACGCAGTGGAGAAAAATTGTTGTTCATCCGAAGCGCATTTCATCTCGCTTCGTGCCTGTATGATACCCCGATTTTCCCCGGAATACAATAAACAAACCGCGGCCGGTGTAAAAAAACCTGACACAAACGGCAGTTTGATAAAGGCGCCACCGTGCAATTCGGCGGCGCGTCTGGCGATGTCTTTTCCGCCATCTGCGGTATGCAAATTCCTCGATGTACCGCCAATAAACCTTCGAAATTTGCATTTGCATCTGACGAAAAATCCATACGTTAGCCGACCACCTCATTTGTGCGGTGTTACCTTAGGGCACTACCGCACAATTCGTCGGCAGCGCTGGCGATGCCTTTTCTGCCATCTGCTTCTTGCAGAAATCTCGATTTACCTCCAGTAAACCTTCGATTTCTGCAATCGCATCTGACAAAAAATGCATTCGCCATCGCACCAACTCATTCGTGCGGTATTGCCTTAGAATTGTACTGCATCATTTTTCCTGAGCAAAACTGTATGCCAGTTCGATCCAATCAAATAATTTCTCGTCCAAATCGGATGGACTGCTGATGACAAAATGTGTTGTCCACCGTCCCGGATACGGCTCGGTTTTTGCCGCCACCCGGTCAGCTTCCAGCGGTGCGGACAGCCTCAGCGTCAGCACAAAATAGTCTTCGGGCAGTTCTGATTTCTTTTTTACCTTCAAGAAGGACACACAGGCATAAAGGTGGCGATTGCAGTATGAAATTTGGGATTTTTGCACTTTGATTCGGCTTTCAGGGAATCTGGCAAGCAGCTTTTCCTGAAAGCACTCATACAGCGGATAGACAGCTTGATGCCGGTCAAAGAAAAAAAGAGTATCTTGTAGCGTTGTGTCCATTCTGTGCCCCTCCGCAAAATTACTGTTTAACGATTTCTTTTTCCGGTATTCTCTGTCCCTCGGATTTCCTCATGATAGAAATAATCCACGATCACCGGATGTCCCTGCGGGACTC
>ERZ826220.3913-NODE-3913-length-10984-cov-8.137067_pt1 | contig 10984 bp, 11 predicted proteins | sample MGYA00519927_ERZ826220 | MGnify/ENA primary metagenome ERZ826220 (study PRJEB31778, sample SAMEA3449225) | human gut metagenome | biome: human gut; feature: human-associated habitat; material: faeces | place: United Kingdom | collected 2010/2012 ...
ACATCGCCGCCAAGCTCGGCGCGGACTGCTGGCCCCTTAACGTCGAGCTGTACGGGCAGCCCGCGATCCTCGCCCGCGACATTGACCCGCTCAACTTGAGCGGACGGATGCCGGAGAACAGCATTTCGGGGAGTTTTTCGTGGCAGGGGCAGCCGTGCAGCATCCTCGTGCGCGCCGGCAGGGTGGTGCGCGGCATGAGCTGTCACTATCCTCGCCCCGAGAGCGTGCTCTACAAGACCACGGGCGGCGCGGTGCGCATTGCCCGCGTCTCCTCGGCGGACGCTCTGACGCACTCTGGCGTCATTTGGGCGGTCGGGGGTATGGGATTGCTCGGCAACTATAACCCTGCCGCAGAGGGCTTCACGGGGGCGTTCGGCGACGTTCTGCGGCGCACGGATCATACCGTCCTCGGCTATAAGGGCGGGATGCTCTACGGCGTGTACTGCAAGAACATGACGGCGCAGCAGGTCAATGCCTTCGTGCGGGGCAAGCTCAAGCTGGAATACGCCGTTATGCTCGACGGCGGGCACGTCGCCGCCATCCATGCGGCGTGCAGCAAGATCAACACAAACCAGCGGCAGTATTACGCCGTGCGGTTCCTGTAGGAGAGGTGAGACGATGAAGCGCGACGAGTTTATCAAGACCCTGACTGCGTGGGAGGGCGCGGTGCGCGGTGACGCGGTGCACAAGCGCATCGTAGACGCCTACAACAGCTATCTCCCGCACCCGCGCGGCTACAGGCTCACCTATTCGGACGACTACTGCGCGGCGATGGTGTCCGCGGCGGCGATCCTCTGCGGCCTGACAGAGGGCATTCCCATCGAGTGCAGCTGCGGCGAGCAAATGCGCTGGTATCAGGCGCGCGGCCAATGGATTGAGGACGACGCGCACGTCCCAACGGTCGGCGAGCAAGTGTTTTACTGCTGGAACGACCGCAAGGACTACGCCTTCACGGACTGCACGGGCGCGCCCAACCACACGGGCATCGTGACCGCCTGCGACGGGAAAACCTTTACTGTTTTCGAGGGCAACAAGGGGATCCGTCATGAGTGCGCGTACCGCGTCCTCCCCGTCAACGGGCGGTATATCCGCGGCTTCGGCATACCGAAATACCCCGCGGACAAGACCGTGCTTACGCGCGGCGACAAGGGCGAGGAAGTCAAAAAGTTGCAGGAATTTCTCAATGCCTGTGGGTACGAGTTGGACGCAGACGGTTCGTTCGGGCCTGTGACGCAGAAGGCGTGGGGAGGGTACATCACGGCATATATTCAGCAGATCATAAAGGAGTGAAGTGAGCATGGCCTACAACGAAAAGACAAACTATGCCAATGAGCGGAAATATCTCAACAATCTCATCTCCGGCGGCGGGGGCAACGCCGAGTGGGCGAAGAACCAGATGAAGGAGCTGAACTCCGCCGAGCAGAAGTACGGAAATTCCGGTGGAGGATCCTCCGGCGGCAGCTCCGGTGGTTCGGGCGGCGGATACACGCAAAAGACCGGAAAAGCCTATTATTATGATACGGAGAGCCCGACACAGACCGGATGGGTTCGTGAGGATGGCAGCGCGCCAAACTCGAATTACAAGGACACCACGCCCTACGCAAAGGGCACGAAGGGCTCCTACTCCGGCGCCGACCTGTCGCGTGATATGCGCTGGGCTGGGAAAACCGTGCAGAAGAACGGTTACGCCATTACATACGACGAAAACGGTTACGCTGTGAGCGCAATCAACGTCCGCAATGGTGCGGCGCGAGAGGATCTTGCTAACGTTTATCCGCGCGTAGACGCAGACGGTGAGCTGATCTACCCGACGTATGCGGACGGCACAAGAGGCAGCGGGTATGCCGGGACTTCCGGCGGATACGGAGGAGGCGTCTCCGGCGGCGCGATCAACCGCAAGAGTTCCGGCTATACAGAGCCGCAGCAGGTGAACGATCTGAGCGACTATTTGCGTGATATATACCGCCAGCAGATGCAGGCAAACCTTTCGGCGCTGGAGGGCGCGTATAACGCCAACGTAACGCGGATGCAGCGGCAGGGCGAGCTTATCCCACAGAAGTATGACGCGATGCGCAACCTCGCGGCGGCGCAGAACGAATTGAGCCGCCGAAACTTCGGCGAGTATGCCGCGGCGCGCGGGCTGAACACCGGCACGAGCGGACAGGCGGAGCTTGCCCGCAGCGCAGAGCTGCAGCGGAATCTTGCAGACCTCGGCGCACAGGAGGCCGAGGCGAGCGGAAACCTGGAAAGCGAGCTGACGGCGCTGGATCAGCAGTACAACGCGGCGGTGGCGCAGGCACAGGCGAGCGGGAACGCCGACCTTGCCAACGCGCTGTATCAGGAGCTGGTGCGCCGGCAGAGCGCAGCGGCGGCGCAGGCTGAGGCGGACGCGGAGCAGCAGCGCTGGCTCACGGAGTTTGAAGCGTCCCGCAAGGATGCGGCGGACAATCTGGCGCTGGCGTATGCCAAGCTCGAAGCGAGCAACAGGAAGAGCACGGGCAGGGGCAAGAGCGGAACGACCGACGATATCGGTGAAACGACCGAAACTGTCAGAGGGCCGGTCAGCGGAAACGCTCTGCTCGGAACAAACGGCCTGCCGAGCTATAGCGACATAAGGCGGACGATCCTGACCTACATGGGACAGGGCAATGCGGCCTCGGCGCAGAATGTTGTAAACCGGTACTGGAAGAATATGTCTGCGGAACAGCAGAATGAGTTGAGTGGCCTTTTTGGCGGATAAGGAGCGGACACTATGGCGGAAATGCCTGACCTCATTGCCTATCAGGAAAAGCAGCAGCGGCAGACCGCCGCAAAAAAGCCCAATCTGATGGCGTATCAGGAGCGGCAGGAGGCAAAAAAAGCCTCCGCTGCCCCCTATAACGATATTCTCGTGCAGGAGGCGCGGAAGTACGGCGCGAGCCGTGCGCGAAGCGAGCGCAGCAGCCACCGGACCGCAAACCACGCGGACGCAGAGCGCAGAGCGCAGGCGCAGGTGGTGAGCGACACCATCCGGGACAAGAAGGGCGGTATGCTCGGCGGCACGGTGAGCGGCTGGCTGGCAGGGCAGGTCGGCGCGGCGGCAAGCGGCCTTGAAGCGCTGCAGGCGGCGGATTGGGCCGTCAGTCCGGAAAAGGCGAGCATCGACGCTTCGCGCCGCAACATCGAAAATTATACCGCCAAGCGCGACGCGGCGCAGACGGCGGAGGAGCGCGCACGCTGGCAGCAGCTCATTGACCGCAACGAACGGCTTATTGCCATCAACAGCGAAGCCTACGCGAAGAAAACCGCCGACGTGGAGAACGCGGTCGGCAAGCTGGGCGATACGCGCGCCAAGCTCAAGAGCGACGCCGAGTACGGCATCGCCAAGGAAAAAGAGGGGCTGGGCGCTATCGGGCGCACGGCGGTGGACGTCGGTGTGGCGGGTGGACAGATGGCGATGGACGCACTCGCGGGCGGCCTGCCGAGCATCGCAACTCGCATGTTCGGCGACAGCACACAGGAGGCGAAGGAGACCATTTCCCCCGACGCGACGACCGCTGAGCGCATGGAGGGCAAGACAAAGGCGCTCGCCTACGGCGCGGGCAGCGCCGCGGTGAGCGTGGCGACCGAAAAGCTCGCCAACATCGCCGCCCCGTTTAAGAAGGTGTTCGGCGGCGGTGTGCTGGATAAGGCATTGGAGGGCGCGGTCGCCAAGATGGGCGGAAGTGCGGCGGGCAAAGCGGCGCTTTCGTTCCTCTCCGAGGGCGGTGAGGAAATGCTGGAGGATGTGGTACAGCCGATTTTGCAGAGCATCTACAACGGCAAGGGCGTCAGGCAGAACTATAGCGAGCTGGAGTTGCAGGACGTTCTCTACGACGGTCTGATCGGCGGCATTCTCGGCCTTGCGGGCAGCGGCGCGGAGATCGCCGGTAATGCCATCACGCGCGGGGGAACGGCAAGCGCCGCCCCGCAACAGGGCGCAGAAGCCACGCGAGCGAACGGCGAGGGCAATTTGGCACCCGACGCGCAGAACGCGCCACAGGGCGCCCAGAGCGCAGAAAAAACCGCCCCCGCGGAGGGAGCGGAATACAGGCGCAATTATGATCCGTTGGAAACGGCGGCGATCCAGCGCACGAGCAAGACATTTCGCAATATCGTGGCCGGAGTAGACACGTCCATTTCCGACTTCTTCTCCAAGTGGAAGAACGGCAGAAAAAGCCATTTGGGGGAGCCGCTGGAAAAGCTGTATATTGGGCGCGTGACGGATGCGGCAAAAGCGGAAATGAGTGCCCTGCTCGGATACGATGTGCAGTCCAGCGACTACATCATTACCGCAGACAATGTAAAGCATATTATGGACCAGCATGGGAACGACAATGCAGAAGTCTCGCGCGGCAATCTTCCGCTCAGCTCGATCTCGATGGACGTCATCGCAGATGTTGTCGAGCACCCCGACCGCATCACGCTCGGAGATGCGGAAAATTGGGAGGCTGGCCGCAATGGCTTGCAGTTTGAAAAAGACATTGGCAACGGGACTGTTGTATATGTCCAGTTCGACAACTTCAAGCGCGGGACAATCGAGCCGCGGACACTGTACATCAAAAAGAAAGGAACCCCTACCTCGACGGTGAATGCCGCAAACACGGCCGACACCTATACGTCCGAGACGTTCGAGCCTGAAGTTCCTAATGACAGTGTAGCACAAGGGCGCGGCACTGTCAATACACAGGATATGCAAGCGGCGCGGGAATATGCGCCGGAGCGGCACATCGACAACCGCACGAGCGAGAGCGTGGGCGCGCGGGACGTGAACGCTTTCCAGTTCGACCATCCCGAAATGCGGCCCTACTACACGGAGGCGGCGGAGCAGCTTTCCGGCATCGCCGGACTGTCACTCCACTACGGGCAGCAGATGGGCGGACGCGAGCGGACGGCGAACGGATACCGGCGCGCAAGCTATATCTTCGAGACGCCCGCGCTGCGGCAGGCAATGGACGAGGGGCTGACGCGAGGCCAGATCATCGACGCGGCGGACCGTCTGATCCGCGACCACGGACAGGAGAACGTGAAGGCCGCGAAGGTGCTGGAGCTCGTGCTGGATGATATGCTCACGAACGGCTACACCGCAGTGGACGGCTCGACCGTGGGGCCGAATCCGGATTATATTGCCGCCAAGAGCGCGATCAACGGCGCGCAGCCGGTGACGGAGCGCACGGCGGAGGAGCTGCCGATCTGGGACGTGGACGGACTGGGTGGTGCAAACCGCGGGAGCCTGAACAGCGATTTTCAGAATATTCAAGAGCGAAGCGACGAATTCCACCGCGTCAACCGCACGGCGGAGGAGCGCGCGGCGGAGCTGCACGGCAGAGCGCCGAGCGAGGTCCCGACCGTAAATCCTGCGACCGGCAAGGCGGTCAGCAAAGCCGTTTCGACCATCCTCAATTCCCCCGTGACCTCGAACGAGTTCGCCGAGGTGATCGAGCAGGCCGTCGCGGGCGGCACGTTTGACTATCTCCCCATCACGGACAAGGCCGCGCACACGGCGGCGCAGGACGCGATTCGGCGTGCGGGCGGCTATCAGACGGTAGCGGACGAATTCAACGTGCTTGCGTCGCTCGGGCAATCGGTCGGCAAGGAGAATATGGCACGCGGCATTGCCGCCTACAACGAAGCGGTCGCGGCGGGAGACCATGTGACCGCCTTTGAGCTGCTGACGAACATTGCGCAGAGCGCCCACACTTCGGCGCAGACGGTGCAGGCGATGAATCTGCTCAACCGGCTGACCCCGGCGGGGAAGCTGCTTTCCCTGCGGCGCTATGTGGACAGCGTGAACCGAAAAGCGCAGGAACGCGGGACCGGGCGCAGGCGCCGCGCCGCAGACGCGGAAACGGTGCAGACGAATTTTGTCGACCAATATGACGGCATCTTCATCGACCCGGAGCTTGCCGACGCTTACCTGACGGCGGAGAGCGACGCAGGGCGCAAGGCGGCGTGGGACGCGATCACGCAGAGCATTGCCGACCAAAGCCCGAGCACCTTCCGCGAAAAGGCGGATGCATGGCGGTATCTGTCGATGCTGGGCAATCCGACCACGCACGTCCGAAACCTCGCGGGCAATGCGATCCAGCTCGGCGCGCGGACCGTGAAGAATACCATCGGTGCGCTGATCGAGCCGATGGTCGTGCGCGACAGCAGCCAGCGCACGAAAAGCGTGGTCGGGCGGAGCGGAGCCGACGCCAAGCTGCGCCAATGGGCGAAGGAGCAGTATGCCGCCGACCAGCAGAGCGCAATGGGCGGCGGGAAATACAGCGAATACAACGCCAGCGGCATCGCCAGAGAGATCGAGGAGAAGCGCCGCGCTCAGGTTTTCGGCAAAAGCGGCGTCGGCAAGGCGGTCAATGCCGCGTCCCGCTGGAACACGGCGGCGCTGGACCGCGGCGACGTGCTCTTCAATCGTCCCGCCTATGTAGAGAGCTTTGCACAGGCGCTCAAGGCCAAGGGCGTGACGGCGGAGGAAGCGCAGAGCGGCGCGAAACCGGAGCTTGTGGCGGCGGCGCGGGAATACGCCATTAACGAGGCGCAGAAGGCGACCTACCGCAACACGACCGCCCTTTCTGAGCTGCTTGCCCGCGCCGGACACTATCAGGGCGATAACAAGGCGGCAAAAGCGCTCTCCATCGCCTATGACGCCGTAATGCCGTTCCGCAAGACCCCGGCGAACATTCTGACGACCGGCCTTGACTATTCTCCCGTCGGCATCGCAAAGGCTGTAAAGCAGGCGGCGGTGGACGTGAAGAGCGGCAAGGCGACGGCGGCGGACGCGGTGGACAGCTTATGCGAGGGCCTGACAGGGACCGGCATTCTGGCATTGGGCGCATACCTTGCATCGGAAGGGCTGCTGAATCTCCGCGCGGGCGACGATGATGACGAGGAGGCTTTCAACAAGACACTCGGCCATCAGGATTACGCGCTGGAGCTGGGCGGACGCTCGTACACGCTCGATTGGGCGGTGCCTGCGGCGATCCCGCTCTTTGCCGGCGCCGCACTCGTGGAGGGCGGTATGGACTTCGGCGGCCTGATGGATGCGGTGAGCAACATCGGCGACGTTGTGCTGGAGACCTCAATGCTCTCCACATTCAACGACATCATCCGCAACATCAGCTACGCCGACAATCCGATGGCGTCCGCAGTCGGGCGCGTGGCGTCGAGCTATGCGAGCCAGTTCCTGCCCACCGTCGGCGGGAAGATCGCGTCCGCGCTGGACGATACCGTGCGCAAAAGCTATGTTGAAAGCGGCACATCGCAGCTCGAACGGGACGCGAAGTATTTCGGACAAACCGTGCTGCGCAAGACGCCGTTCGCCCGCGAAGCCATGCAGCCGAGCATTGATATGTGGGGCGAGGAGGTCAGCAACGGAGATCCGCTGCTGCGGATCATTCAGAACTCCGTCTCCCCGAGCACGGTCAAGGAGATCAAAAATGATGCGGTCACGCAGGAGGTCCGGCGGCTCTATGAGGCGACCGGCGAGGGCCTGCCCTCCGCCGCGGAGAAGTCGTTCGTCGTAAACGGCGAGCGAAAGTATCTCACGGGAGAGGAGTACACGGAGTACGCGAAGGTCATGGGCCAGACGCGTAGGCAGGTTTTGAAGCCGCTGCTGAAAAGCAAGGGCTATCAGAAGCTGTCCGACGCCGACAAGGCCAAGGCGGTCGGATACGCCTATGAATACGCCAAGGTCAAGGGCAAGCAGGCGGTGAGTGATTACAAGGTGTCCGACAGCAGCGTTGCCAAGGGCATGATGAAGAGTGTTATGCCGCCGGAGACCTACATCCTCTACAAGGTCAACGCGGACAGGGACGACAATGCCCGTGTGGATTATGTGGAATCCGCGCAGACGCTCCTCGAGCTGTCCGGCATGACGAACGCACAGCGGGGCAAGGCGTGGCAGGAAAAGAACAGCACGACGAACGCGGCAAAGAATCCCTTTACGGGCGCACTGGCGGACGCGGGCGTTTCGCCGCGGACGGCGGTCAAGGTCCTCGACAAATACCGCACGCTGAACAATGCCGACGGCAAGGCCAAGGACAAGACGGCGGAGTTTCAGCAGTATTTGCACGAGCTCGGCTTCGATGCGGCGCAGATGGCTGCCGCGCGGGATACCTTCTCGTTCTATACGAGCGTTCCGGCAAAGTGGAAATGAGGGAAAGAGAAAAGCAGGGCGAAAGCCCTGCTTTTCGTTTGTTTACTATCCAATCGAGATGTTCTCAGGAAGTAACCGGTCTGAAGGAATTACAATAGGCGTTATACCAGTTGCAAGACTTACTTGAGAGATCAATGCTTGCGCATAGGGAAAGAGTTCATAATAACACCTAATGTGAATTTCCTTTTTCATTTCATCATTTACAATCGAATCCGTTTCAAAAACGCCTTCCAGTGTAGCAGAGATATGAAATATCTGTGGATCATCCACCGCCTCGGCTATTTGAACAAGGGTTGCCTTACAGTGCTTCGTGTCGGCGGCATATTCAATATGAAAATTGTATTTGAGCCCAAGATCAAGCCGCCCTTCTTCCTTGTCTTTGGTAGGAGGCACGTTATTATGAAGCTCAAAGTCTTTTGTTCTTTGCTGCAACAGACGTACGTTAACCATATAAATACTCCTAACTTCTCACATTGGGTCTGTTAATTAAATGCATTGTTTGGAGAGACGTCATGCAAGTAATTTCGTTATTGGTGCTATAAGATGCTCCGCTTATGAACTTTTGCCCAATCCACTCTGTAAGGCCACTAACTTTTTCAGAGACAAATCCGAGAATAGTATTCTCTTTATTGTGCGCAACAACGGCATCGTTGATGTATTGATTCAAGCTAATGCCGTCTTTTTTTGCCAACTTTGCAGCCATTGCGTGGACAGAAGGGGCAATACGTAAGGTCAGTTTTCCACTATACGCTTGGGCTTTTTCGATGGCAACATCAGGAATTGGGATTCCAACCTCTGCGGCAGTTTCCAGCCATGCAGTTTCGTTTTCGGCAAGCTCGCTAATGGCCTCCTCCATGGTTTCACCCTGTCCAACACATCCATCCAACTGCGATGTTGCAACCCAATAGATGTGCTGCTCGTTCATCATTTGAACTACTTTGAACGGGTACTTCATTGCTATTCCTCCTTGCTACTGAGAAGCCGCTTCAATTTCCTCGAAAAGTTTTTTCAACTCAGTGATGTACGCCTCTTTCACAAACTTTCCGTGTCCCGGAATGGGGATGATCTTAACCGGTTTTTTTGAAACGACAATAATCGGGTGCTTTCCGCCAGACTTTACGTCACAACCGTAATGCTTGGCGATACGCCTCACCTCATCGTATGTAATATCGTTCCGTGTGGGTTTTTCACGGAACTTTGCGATTAGTTTATCGATTTGAGACAAAAGCAGTCACCCGATTCTCTGTAAGATATGCGAATAGTATCATATATGCCACCGCAAGTCAAGGATGGAATTATGAACTTTTTCTTATGCGTGGTACTCGACGTACCACTTGCGGTAGCCGGATTTGTTCTTCTCGACGGCGATGCGGACCGTCAGGCCGTTCGCGGCGAGGATGGCGCACAGCGCGCGCCGGTCGTCCTCCTTTTCAATGGGAGCGGGGATGCGTGTCCAATCGTCCATTATCGCTTCGGCTCCTTTCCGTCTGTCACCATAACCACGCGCACCTTGCCGAACTGCTCAAGTGCCATTGCCACGGCCTCCTTGGTCGCCAGCTTGTCGCCGTAGTCCTCAATGTCGATGATGATGCGGATCATGGCTTGTCCCTCCGCTCACCGTAGGAGCAAAAATCGTCTGGCGTAATCTCCATATCGCTGATGTCGCAGATGAGAAAACCGTTAGCGTTAACTGTCGCGTTAACAAGATACTTACAGTCCTTGCACCGCGTCACGACTACGGCATCAACGGTGGTGCAAGCGTCAACTACTCCGCTTACTTCATCCAACGGGCAAAGTACAGCAAACTCATTGTCATATAGCATATCAACCAGTTTATCAGCGTCAATCGTCCTCATGGTCAGCACCTCCGTCCATCATTGCTCCGCAGTTGGGACAGTATGGCTTGCGATAAGTTCGTTCTCTGCCACTTTCGCAGATGGCAACAACCTCATCACAGTTTGAGCAATACCAATCGCCATCCGCATCTTGTTCCCACCGCCCATGCACCACCGGAGCAACGTCAGCGGCGGGAATACTGTTGATTTCCTGCGTGCAGATTTCTGGATTTTCGTACCGACGTGTGATTAGATCAATCACAGCTTCTCGCTCAATGTATTCAGCCATTGTCAGCCCTCCTGTTCCACTTTTCGACGATAAATTTGGGTTTACTATATACGCCACTTTCAAAATCACACTCTGGACAGTATATATAGCACTCTTCCGGGCTGTTGCCATCTACTGTTTCAAGTATTGCTTCTCCGCCGCAAAACGGGCAAGGTTTCAGTTCAAGCATCCTTCATCGCCGCCAATGTTTTTTCTCTCTCCGGCGAGAGGGGAGTGATCTTTCCGTGCTCCACGAGGCCGCGGAACACGTCGTACCCCATGTGAAAGACGATGCCGGCGCTGCTCTGGTACTGGACGCAGGGCACCACGTTCTTCATCACCCACGGTCGTTCAAAATGCTCCGGGCAGAGCATCGACCGCCCAGGCTCCAGCGGCAGGAGGAAGAGCCTGCCTTCCTTGTCGGCCTCGGCCAACTCGCGCATACGGTCCACGTCGCAGTCATGGAGGAGCGCTGTGATGATAGCCATGTCCATACGCATAGACATCACATCGGCCGGCATCATGTGCGTGTCCTCGTAGGCGGCAAGACGCTCAACGCCTCCCTGTTTGAATCCACCACGTTTTTTCATCATCGGGAATCCGTCTTTATCGCGGTATGTCAGTCGTTCCATCACTTTACCTCCTCCAACGGCATCCGTTACAGGCCCCCTCATGGGCCAGCGTGTAGTTTCCGCATTTCAGGCA
>ERZ826220.3923-NODE-3923-length-10962-cov-2.387458_pt1 | contig 10962 bp, 15 predicted proteins | sample MGYA00519927_ERZ826220 | MGnify/ENA primary metagenome ERZ826220 (study PRJEB31778, sample SAMEA3449225) | human gut metagenome | biome: human gut; feature: human-associated habitat; material: faeces | place: United Kingdom | collected 2010/2012 ...
TTAATAAAACTTTTTTATCTCCTCCTCTATTAATAATACAACTAATAGTCACTCTATCTCTAACTAATTTAGCACTATTTAACTCCTTCATCACTACCTCCTGACAATGTGTGCTGTATATACAAAGCATCATTATTATAAGAACCAACAATCATATAATAAACACCGTCTTTACTATCATTATAGTCCCAACATAAATCTGATAACTCTTTTTCATCTCTTGAATCATCACTTACTGCAATTAATCTGCACATATTATCATTAGAACCTGTTGTCTCTACAATACAACAATAGTTATTATAAATAGCCTCTATCTCAACTATAGGTCTTTTGCTAGTTTCATTCAAAATTTTAATCATGCTAATACCTCCTTTTTCTTTATTATAACATACTTTTAACAAAAAGTCAAGGGTAGCTCTTATGAACTACCCCTGATTGATTAAAGATGCTCAACTCTCATACCAATTTCCTTACGTTTACCCTCATTCCATTCATTAGAACCAAGATAACCACAAGTTCTTCTTGATACATACATCTTTTTCATATCTTTGTTATGACAACAAGGACATTCCCACTGATTATCAGAATTCATCTGACCTTGGAAACCACAAGCAAAACAATAATCTGACTTTGAATTAAACTCACCATATCTTACATGGTCATAAATGTAAGTGATAAGTTTCTCAACAACTGGCTGATTTTTCTCAAGATTTGGAATCTCAACATATGAGATACAACCTCCTGATGAAATAGGCTGAAATTCTGATTCGAATTCGAATTTCTCAAACGCATTTACTTCCTCACGCACATCAATATGATATGAATTTGTGTAATAACCTTTATCAGTCACATTCTCGATAATTCCAAATTTCTCTGCATCATGTTTGCAAAACTTATAACAAAGTGATTCAGCTGGAGTCCCGTAAAGACCAAATCCAAGGTTTGTTTCCTTCTTCCAAGTTTCACAAGCATCAGCTAAGCGATGCATAATCTTCAATGCAAATTCTTTACCCTCTGGTGTTGTATGAGATACCCCTAACATTGCATAAACTGTTTCATATATACCAATATAACCAAGAGATATAGTACTAAAGCCATCATGTAACAACTTATTAATACTCTCTCCTTGAGGTAATCTAGCAATACCTCCAAACTGCCAATGTAAAGGACTTGTATCCGATAAAGTATCCTCCAACAATTTATGCCTTAATAATAGAGCTTTATAGCACTTTGCAAGTCTCTCATCAAGTAAAGACCAAAACGTGCTCATATCATGGTCTGCGATGATACCAATTTGAGGTAAGTTGATTGTAACTACCGTAACCTAATATATTTCTATACTAGCCTGAGTACACCTTATTGTTAGTTTCTCACTGGAAAATATGTATAACCTAACTTCTCTGCTCGTGTGCTATAACGTGTACCATCATTAATTGAAGATACGGTATGTCTATCGACATCATATTTTCTAGCTATTTCATTGTAACTTAACTTTGTATTTTCTAAATCAAATAAAATATTTAATAAAACTTCATTGTTTACATTACTTCTCGCAAATTTTCTAATTGGGTAATTTATATCGTCATGAGTGTAAATCTCTCCAAGATTAATACGTCTTATGGTTTGTGCTGAAGTACCAAACTTAGAACCTATAGCTGTTAAGGAAAACCCCTGTTTTAGCATTGAATAAATTTCCTGAATAATATCTTCGGAAAAATTCTTTTTTGCTCCAGTCTGTTGTCTAATTGGATAAGTCTCATCTTTAAAATGCCAAGTATCTCCACAATTAATATCACTAATAGTTGAATAATTTACATTGAATATAGTAGCTAAATCCTTAAAGGATGCGCCAGCTTTAATTCTACTAATAATTTCTCTAACATTTTCCTGTGTTAACTTATTAGAATGCTCATTATATTGATCACCTCTTGTCAGATTATAACCATTCGGAACTAAACAATTAAACTTAGAAATATAGTAAATTTCCTTAGCATCCAAATCTTCTTTAGCTATGTCATCTTCAACTATCGAGATAGTAAAAGCAGATATACCATAAAGACGCATATCAGCATAAAGTCCAACTTTTATATCTCCTACAGTACAATGTCTAAAATGCTCCTTTAACCTATCAAAGGGATTTTGTACTGTCTGACAAATATAAACTTTATTATTTATCTTATTTTCAATTTTATAAATACAACCTGTTCTTTCCATAATTTAATATACCTCCTATTGATTAAATAGAACATAAAATAAATAATAGAAATTACAGAAAAACTAACAATGCCATATTATACTCGATGAACATCTCCACATATTAATGTAGATTTTGCTGCTGATTGACCATTACTAATAACACTTAGCACCAAATTATTAAACTTGGCTTTTATTTCAGCATATGTCATTCCAAGTACCCCACTTTGAGGCTTGACTTTTTTCTGCTTTCGCAACATTCGCACTTGACGTTTCCATCTATGCTGTAGTGACTTGGACTTTAGGTTCGTTCCAGCATATTAATGGCTGTTTACCACCTGCTCACGCAGATAGGGGGCATAGTCTTCTACCCTGATTAAATCTTCCTTCCCACAAATATTTTCCAATCTCAGACTTTGGTTCATGCATCATATCTACATACCACTCAGTTTTCTTCCATGGACTAAGGAAGCTGCGGCAACCCATCGGGGAGAAATCCTCGTTATTAAATTGTTTTCTCATCATCTTAGCAGAAACATAATCTGGATAACTACGTTTAATAGTACACTTAGCTGCTAAATGAGTTAAGTAATCATACTTACCACCTCTCAAGCAGTTATTTTCATCTAATACATAAATCAACTTTGGAAAAGATGGTGTAACATAAACTCCGTCAGAATTCATAACACCTTGCAATCTCTGCTTAAGAATCTCCTCAATAATTAAAGCTACTTCATTCTCATATGGGTCGTCATCACGCAACTCTAAAAATAAAGTAACAAATGGTGCTTGCAGTCACCTCATACCTTACGATATGCCCTGACTATCTCTTTACCCTCGTATAACGTTAGGCGGTGGTTAACTACTCCAACCGTTATAGCCTTTAGCTATAAGTAGAACGCACTACCCCATAATGGCTTTCACATTACAGGTTTAGACTCCATACACCAATATGGTGCGTATGTCTTAGTCGATACACCTTCTAGAAAATTACTTCTCTAGCTTGGCTCGGTATCCACAGACTTGCCATAATTAAATGGACATCAGTATCTCTTAGTCAGCTCCTTCGCTTTTGGACTAGCTAAATGCTAGGGTTGTAATTGTCATACAACCAATCTTATTCAACTGATACCGATAGCAAATATAATTTAAGTTATATTCACACCTTGCAAGTACAAGTTCACGTTCTTTCACCTTATAGAGTTTCCTCTACGGTGGGCACTTCTCTTAACTTTGTAACTTCTTTTCCATACTTCCATGTATGACCATATGCTGACTCTAATTCACCTCTACAACAAGCTGCAATTTTAACATTACAACTAGGCTTAAGACCAAAATAATCTGTTGCCTTACGAAGTGACCTAAAAGTCAAATTATCATCACAAACAATTTCAAACTGTCTCACTTTAGACCTATCTATCTTACTATATGAAGCCTGAGTATTTTGTACTTCTCCATCTACAATATATTTCCAAGTATGTCCATAAGCTTGAACCTGTTTTCCGTTCGCACAAGCTCCTATACTACCCCTTGCTCCTTTACATAGACCTAAATCTTCAATAGCCTCAGCTACAGAATCATATATGATGCAATCATCCATTAAAATCTGTCTAGGCGCTTTACGTTTAGATACAAACTTACTTGCCTGAATTTCATCATCTATAACCTCTCTCCAATGATAACCATAGGCTGATTCTAACTCTCCCTTCATTGCTTTAGATATAGCACCTTTAGCAACATCTGGTAAACCTAACTCTCGAATTGCAGACATTATACTATCATAAATGATATTGTTCTCAACGCAATAAATCTGTACAGCTTTTTCTTTAACTTTACTTTCAACTTCCATAATGCCATCAGTTTCAGACCAAAATCTAAAATGCATACCATGAGTTGAAGCTCGCTCACCTCTACACACAGCAGATACATGATTTATACCATAAAATAATTCGCACTCAGTTGCTGAAATAAAAATTTCATCAGTATCCAAACAGATTACTGCTCTTCCTCCTATAAATCCTATAGGTTCATTCACAACATAAGTTCCATCTTTAATCTGCTTATATATCTTTGTGGCTTTAGCTTTATCAAAACTACCTAAAACAGTATTATAACCATCTTCAACAGTATTAAGAGATGAAATAAGAAACCTCTCCATTAAAGTTGCATCATAATAATTGCACTCAAACAAAACATCAAAAGAAAAATTCTCTATACCTTCTGACCTTAAAGCTTTGCAAAACTTTGTATTACAAGCTAAATCTCTTGTAGTACGTTTATGCTCTGCAAACCGTTTTTTGTAATCGACAGTTTGTCCAATATAACATTTGTTTGTAATCATATTTGTGATTTTGTAAATATACATATAATCATCCTCCTTTTATTAAATATAAAAGAAGATTAGCATACAGAAAAGAAACTCAAAATTTCCATACCATTGGTTGTGACAAGTGTATTCAACTGGTATTGTATAGTTTGAACACCTTGCTCCAGTTCATACTTCAACTGCTGTTCAACTACCCCGTTAAGCTGTTCATCAGTATAACTCAATCCCACAGAATCCCACTGCTGCTGATTCTGAACTCTGAAACGCTCTCTTGAGATAGCTAAAAATTTACCTAAATGTCTAATATTAACACTCTGACCACCATACTGATTACTTGCAATAATAGCAACTACCTGAGTGATGATATTACAAGCTGTTCTAAATGATTTAGGTGATACAATCAAGTAATCATTCATAACAGTTCCAAAGTCTAATATACTTTTAACGTTGATTAGGCAGCAATTGACCATACTCTGTACTGTATAGTCAATATCATGCCAATGAATTTCCATGTCTTCATCAGCTTTTCTAATGTCATCTGGTAATAAAATCTTCTTGGCAATTGTTCTTGATACCTCACCTGCCATAAGGTCTCTCTGTGTAGAATTTATATAACTATTCTTATTGGAATTTTCATCTATAACTCCAAGATTAGTTCCATCGAGAATACCTAAAACAGATGTCTCAGCCTCTGACAAGTCTCTAGCTAACTTATGCTTATACCTGTAAAGCATATACTTCTTGGCAAGCTCAAATTTACCTGCTTTCATAAGACCAACTTCAACTAAATCCTGAACAATCTCGATATGAATACAATCATCTTTAATAGACTTAATCTCCTTTATGATTTTATCAATCTCTTCATCAGTAGCTTGGTCTAAGGTAGATACTTCATTATTAGCCTTCTGAATTGCAATATTAATCTTATTTGCAATAAACTTGGTATGTCTACCATTTCGCTTAATAACTTCTTTAAGCATAATTATACCTCCTTATGTTATTAAATTTTAAAATTGTTATTATATGGTGGGTTTCTACCCATAATTATCCCTCCTTATAGCTTGTACTCTTCAACAAAATTTATAATCTCCACTGGTGTAGCTGACTTAAAACCATTATCAGCTGCTCTTTCAAGGTTTTCCCATACATCATCAACCAAAAGAATCTCATCATGTGCATAGTCAAAAGCCTGAGAAATAGCAATTAACATGCCTAACTTCATCTCTTGACTACCTACACAATAATTTTCTAACTCAATACCATAATGCTCCTTAACCCAGTTTTCTTTATTCCTAGCATGAATAAAACAATCAACTCCGCTTATAAGACCTTGACGTTTATTTTCACGCTTAGCATAATCTATAAATCTTTTGATAGTATAATTCATAGTACAAGTAGAATATACATCTTTGCTTAGAAGTACTCCAACATTGTACTCTGTATCAAATTCATCAAGTGGTGAAGTATGGTCTGAATGAAAACAAAGAGTATCATCAAAATCCCATAAAACCATCCTAATCTTCTTCACATCTATCATTATCATTCTCCCTAATTGTACTAAAATGATGAACTGCTAAACTAATAAAATGTCTATCTCCCTGTTTTCCGTTATAACTCTGAAGTCTGCAACCAATATTCATATGCTTAATAGTATCATGTGAATTACCGATATATAAAGCATCATGATTCCAAGATGTAGCTCTGAAATAACTCAACTTACCACGTTTTCTCTGCACACTTACAACATATTCTGCAATATCTAAGCCAGAATCATCATAACTTTTTCTTGTGCCTATAAATCTATGAAAACCACCATATTCTATTGTACACTCATTTGTATAAAACTCTGGTTCCTCAGATAAAATTTCAATATCACTTGCTAAAATATAACTTTCAATAACAAAATCTGACTTTCTCTCATTTAAAGTTCTAAGTTCGCCATGTACTTTGATAAAATTGCCAACATTAAGGACTACCCCTAATTTTGTGGTATAATCTAACTGAAAAGTATCAACTTTTCCATTCTTTCGCTTAGTTTCGATAATTACTCGAAATGTTCGTACAGCACCATATTTACCTAATAATCTTGGCTGTGTTACAACCTTCCCATCCAACTCTACAAGAACTGTACTATCTTTATTAAATTCAGACATAAAATTCCTCCAATATAAAATTTTTATTATAAAATAAAAGGACTAGCATAACTGCTAATCCTTATTTTTTGACCTAAATTTTTTACAAAACATCAATAAAAGACAAACTATCCAACAGACTAATGTAAATCTTACAAGTGTAACTCTATGTAAACCAGTATACTTTGTTATATCCAAAACAGAAATGCCTAATACATCAGATTGTTTTAAACAGCCTAATACTCTTGAATCCGTACTTGCATTTCTATTATCTCCTAAAACAAAGATTTCTCCATCTTGAACAACTATATCTAAATCGTTCTTATGCCAATCATCTGCCAAATAAGTCTCATCGAGGAGTTTACCATTTCTAAATAAACCTTCAGAGTTTATTACAATATGGTCACCTGCTACCCCAATTACTCTTTTTATTAAATCCTTATTTAAAGCCTCACTTTTAACAGCTACAATACTACCATAATCTACTTGAGTAGTTTTTCGTAATATTAGAAAGTCTCCATCCTTATATGTAGGAAACATAGAGCTACCACTAACTTCAGCTGTTTCAAAAAATAATAAGTAACTTAGCAATATAAAAGCTATTATAATAGTAAAGCCCCATGACTTAACTACTTTCAACAAAGTTATTCCTCCAAAAATATACTATCAAGAATACCGTTAATCTCAGCAAGAGATTTAACCTTATTCCAATTATCCTTTTTCTTATCCTTAGTAAGACGAATCTTATAATATAAAGTATCATCTGTATAAGGTAAAATAGACTGTATAATACGTCTATTAAGCTCTTCTCGCTCCTTAGCACCTAAAGGCTTATCTACTGCCTTTACAGAAACATCAATATCATCCCCAGTTTCAAGTCGACATGTTACAATTACTTTGTTAATTACTGACAAAATTCAGTCCTCCTTATAAATTTAGCCTAAAATTCTCAAAAAGAATTTTTATATAATTTATACATAATATGTAAAGATGCCTAAGAAATAAAGAAAACTAAAAAGCAGTAGCAAAACTGCTACCACTATATTAGTAATAATAATTTGAAGTCTTATTACTTCTTCGATATGCACTCATCATTTGCCGTTGCTGAGCATTCACAATTTTTTGATTCTCAATAGCAATCTGCCTACTCAAAGTCTCAAGCCTCATATTATTTCGCTTAATAGTATTAACAAAAGAATTATATCGTTTAATCAGATTACTATAATCAGTTCTTGCTTTTCTATCTCCATTATTAGCTCTTAAATATACTTCCATACTAGTTATCTGCTGTTGCAAAGATGACAGCTGAGCCTGTAACATTTGTGACTGCTCAGTTACTTCCTGATATTCAGCCTGATAATGAGCTAACTTATTCTGTGTTTGTATTTTCATATTACACATGCTCCTTTCCTTGTTTTATAAATTAAAGACGGATGGAACATATTTAAAACAAACTACATAAAGCTACAATACCTTTGCATTTCTATAAGACTCCAGTAATTTTTCAATCTCACTCTCTGAATTAGATGTTAACTTAACATGTACACTATGAGTTAAATCTAAACTAAATACCCCCATGATTGATTTGCCATCAATTATATAGCGTCCAGAAATAACATCAACTGTACCATCAAAATTCCAATTACAATTTACAAAATCTTTTACCTTTGCTATAGTTCTAATACTTAAGTCAAGTTCCTTTACCATCTCACTGCTCCTATAAAAATCTAAATGCCTTTAATACAAAGAATATAATCACAAACAATACAAATGTAATCCACCATAACTTTGTAATCTTAACAAGTTTAAGCCCTACTTTCTCATCATCAATAACTACATCGAATACCCAACTATATGCAAAAATACTTAACAGTATTATTGCAATTGTAAATGGTAAGCCTAATAAAGTATAGGTACACATACCCAAAGTTAAGCATATACCTAAAAAAGCTAGAGCTAAATTAATAGTAAACTTATTAAAATCTTTTAAACTCATACGTTTTTGATTTGTAACTAATTCCTGTTTAATCCTTTCAAATGTCATTTTTTGCCTCCTAATTCATTTACAATATTAAAACCTATATTAGTAGAAACCTGCTTTAACTGAGGTGCTACCCCATATAAGTTCGTTACTATTGGAGTTAGAACTTTATTACTCTTTACATAATTAACTGAATAATGCCTATTTTTAGCTAACTCACGTACTTGCAACTCTGTATAAATAGTCTCTATATTATAACTTTCGTTAAAATTTAACATATTTGTAATATTATGGTAATATTCTTTATACTTTGCTAATTCTGCCTCAGTAAGTTCTGTACCTTCTACTACCAATCTTTGAGAACCCTTATTAGTACAAGTATATATTGTAAACATACTCTTATCCATTGTACTTGATGCTAATATACCAACATCATCTGGCTCACATATAAACTTTTGAGTTACATAATATGTATGTTTTTTACCTGAAGAATCATATACTTCAAATGAATCAAACAAATTAATCTCATCAAGATTATTTAGTATACAATTATAAATATCACTAGCATGACCTGCAACTACGCAATTTCCAAGTTCTCCAATATTAGCAGTTTCTACATGTCGACCTACCCCTCCTGCTAAAGCATCTTTACTTACTCCATCATTTATATAAGCTAATATACCTAACTCTGGAATAGATAATACATTTGAATAAGTCTTTACCTCTTTTATAACTTGGTCTTCATCTACATTTTCAACAGCAACAGTCGTATCTACAAGTGTTGAATTTGAATTCTCTATAACATCACTGGTCTCAGTATTTGAAACATAAATTATACTCTTATCAATATTTTCTTGAATAGTATTTTCCATTTTATTATTATAATAAGAATAAAAACCAAAAATACTTAAACCACTAATAATACAAGAACTTCCTAAACAAGTAAGTAAAACATCTCTACGCTTCACATTAAAACCTCCAATATTATTAAAATTAATTCATAATAATATATAGTTTAGATGACTTTATTTGACCTACACATTAAAAATAGGCTAGATAACTAGCCTATTATATGTATAAAAAATCAACCAAAAGCTATGGTGCTAAAGGAACATCCTTTACTGTAATAATGCCTCGTAAAATTGCATTCAAATCAACGTAATCCATAAAATTTCTTGCTCTAGTTGCCATCTTATCTGCAATAACATTACCCTCTACCACTGAATGTCCTTTAACTTTAAAAAATTTAAAAGCTAAATCATACTGAGTTCGTAACTGATTCAAGAGAGTAACATATATTGATTGTAACATACCCTTAGCTTGTCAAGTACCTTTATACCAAGATTCTACACCTTCGTAATCATAAACTATGTTATACCTTTTAAAACCCATATCCTTTGCTAACTGAACACCTACAAGTACAGCAAGCAACTCACCTGCAATATTATTTAGTGAAGCATACTGTTTACACTCAACTACCCCATAGAATTTAAACTTTCGACTATTACTGGCTTGTATATAGATACCAAAAGCAACAGAACCATCCTTAAAAGAACCATCTGTATAGATATTTACAACATCATCACTTGTAGGCTCATTTAAAGTGAATTTCTTTCCTGACTCTTTATCTTTAACAAGTTCATGACCGTTCAAATAAGCAACTGCCTCATCCTCATCATTAAAACCACGATACTCTGCACCGCTATAGCCTGTAATTGCACTCTTACATTCATCCCAACTATACACAATACCTATTCTATTGCCTTTACGAATAGCGTAACATTTCTTTGCCATATAGATACCTCCTAAATTGTATAATATAATTATACCATTATTCTTTATAAAAGTCAAGACAATCTATAATAAAAAAGGGAGTGATTTTCATCACTCCCTCAACGTAACCTAGATTAGAAACCGAAGTTACTTGTTGAACTTGCTGGAATCCAGAAATCTGCATTTTTAACAGGTGTCCTATTAAGAAGAACTGTATATGCATTATTTGCTCCAGTTACATCTGTATTTGTTGATGGGTCAAAGTAAGTACCATCTCCAAAGATTAACTTATCGAGGTCTGCTTTCTTAGCTGGATTGAAGAACAAGCTTAATGACCACTTAGCATCATAAGTTATGCCTGCACTAGCATTTTCCTTACCTGAAGCATCACCAGTAGGTGCTAAGCCGTAATCTAACTTATCAGTAGCTGTAATATCTGATAATGTATTACCTAAGTTTGTATAACGTCTTATAACAAATGTACGAACTCTCTCATCATACCAATTAGTGCCATTACCTAAAGTAGATGTCCAACTTTCAGCTACCCCTGATGTTTC
>ERZ826220.3927-NODE-3927-length-10955-cov-9.014679_pt1 | contig 10955 bp, 9 predicted proteins | sample MGYA00519927_ERZ826220 | MGnify/ENA primary metagenome ERZ826220 (study PRJEB31778, sample SAMEA3449225) | human gut metagenome | biome: human gut; feature: human-associated habitat; material: faeces | place: United Kingdom | collected 2010/2012 ...
ATCTATGATAATCTTATATCTCAATTATATCGTCCTCTTTTCCATTATATGTAGTATTCAATACCAGATATATCTTATCACACCGCTTTACGTTTGAAAAGACTTTTTAATAAAAACACTGTTCTTTTTTTCAAAAGTGCTTTATAATAAAAAGACGCTTCCCGCAAAGTGCAGGAAGCGCTGCCTGATCCACAAAATATGTTCAGAAATATGCAGCAATCCAGAAGTCTTTTTTTAATTCTGAACAGCTGTAAATCATGTTATCAGAGAGGTGTTGTATGCTTGCTTTAAAAATTACTGATGTAAAAGATTTTATGAATAAACTCCTGATCGGTGAGGTATTTGACCGTTTTTCTCTTGTCGAGGCATCTGTGACAACCTTCAACACTTTTACCATAAACGGAAAACTTCATTACGATTTCTTTGATACTGACACAAAGGCTGCTTTTGAGGAGAATTCCACAGAATATTCCCTCTGGCATGATGTAAAACCTTATTGTTTTTCTATCATACGCGGCAGACGCACACCTTTGAATTTCAGGATTGTATTTGAACTTTCTCATGATCAGACACAGTCGTTGTTAAAAAATGAACAGCATATTGCAGATATTCCTGTGCAAAGCTTTTATCTGAATATCCGGTACAAGAACCAGTCCCTTTTATGTACAACAGGTGTTTCTTATACTTCATTCAGTCCGGATAAACGTCTGGAACATCTCTGGGATGATTCCATGACTGTTTTTCTCTCCAGTCATCACATTCCCTGTGAGAAATTATGAGTAGATTCTGTTATCAGTCTTTATCCGAATAACGCAGATAATAGACCAGAATATCTATAAACTCACTGTTCGTCGGTTTATCTGCCATTGTACACCCTGCCATTTCTTCCAGTGTATCCTTATGATTCATCCAACATAAGTTTACCAGTGTTCTTATGTTGTGTTCTACATTAGACGGCGTTGATTTATATTTTCTTGCAATGACCGGATAAATATCTTTGGTGACTTTTACCGGTCGCTCATAAATTTTCTGTGCCATTTCTACTGCATCCACAACATAATAATATCCTTTATACTTTGATGTTGCACCCAATTTTCTAATAACTCCATAAACTGCACTCATACATCGTTCCTCCTGTAACTTCCATAATCTGTGTTTTTACAGATTTGGATATCTCATTTATTTACACACATTTCTCTATAAGTAAATGAAAGTCACGATATTGGCTGCCCGGAAGCACCATTGCAGTCACTATTCTCTGTAACCCGTTATATTTTATGCGGATTCGGCATATTCATTAAAATATCGGCAACTTAATAATAGGAATTCATAAGACATTTGTCAATACCAATGTAATTGTTTTCCACAAAAATAAGGAGCAAAAGTTATTCTCCGCTCCTTATTTGATATTCTGCTATTCTGACAGGCGTATCTGTCCTCTCATTGATCTGCCGGCAAATTGCCTGCTTTCTATCTTATTTTGCAATCATCAGCAAAATTTCATTGCTTCTCTGAACAAATCTGGTCATTTCGTCCGGTGAAAGCTGTTTATGGCTCATCATCGCAAGGTCATACAACTGTTCACAGATAAGCGGAGCCTTGTCAGATTCCTGATTCTCTGCCAGATATTTAACCAATGGATGATTCGCATTCAGAACCAGTGTTTCCTGTCCGCCAAACATATTCGGATCCATTCCATACATATTATACATCTTCATCATATCCTGCATACGGCGGCTCTCTTCGGAAAGAGTCATCATTGCTGATACATTTTCATTTTTCAGATTCTCAACATGTACTTCCAGTTTATCTTTATTAAGGCTCTTGCGGAAAAGTTCTGTCAGTGCTTTGACAGTTTCTTCATCGGCAGTACCCTCACCCTTCATTTCTTCGGTCAGATCCGCATCAATACGCTTAAACTGTACTTCCTGATGTTTCTGCTCAAGACTGGAAATAAATGCACTGTCAATATTATGTTTCAGGATAACGGCATCTTTTCCTGCTTCCTTAAACATATTGATATACTGACTCTGCTGAACTTCATCAGTTACATAGAAAATTACTGTCTTCTCAGGTTCTTTCGCTTCCGCATTGTCTTTGTTTTCAGACTCTGCTGCATCTTCTTTCTTTTCTTCTGTCTGAGCCTCAGTTTCTTCTGTTTCTTTTTTATTCTCTTCAATGCAGTCCTTTAATGTGAGATATTTGCCATCAAGATTCTTAAAGAGTACATAATCTCCCATTTTCTCTGCAAACTTAGCATCTTTAATACAGCCATATTTAATAAACGGGCTGATATCATCCCAGTATTTCTCATAAGATTCTCTGTCAGTCTTGCACATTCCGGTAAGCTTATCTGCCACTTTTTTGGAAATGTATTCAGAAATCTTCTGTACAAATCCGTCATTCTGCAATGCACTTCGTGACACGTTCAATGGAAGATCCGGACAATCGATCACACCTTTCAGAAGAAGCAGGAATTCAGGAATTACTTCCTTGATATTATCTGCGATAAATACCTGATTGTTATAAAGTTTGATCGTTCCTTCAATGGAATCATACTCTGTATTGATCTTCGGGAAGTACAGGATACCTTTTAAATTAAACGGATAATCCATATTCAGATGTATCCAGAATAACGGTTCCTTATAATCCATAAATACCTTGCGGTAGAATTCCTTGTATTCATCATCTGTACATTCATTCGGATGCTTCATCCAGAGCGGATTAATATCACTGATGGAAACCGGACGTTTATTGATCTTTACTTTATCCTTTGCAGGAGAAATTTCAACAACTTCCTTTTCACCTTTATCATTTTCTTTTTCTTCTGTCTTTGCTTCCTCATGAATATGTTCAACAACTACATCATCGTCTCTTAACTCAGATTCATCAATTGTCTCATATTCCTGAGGTGCATTTGCTTTGGAAAGGTAAATATGAACCGGCATGAAGGAACAGTATTTCTCAAGAATCTCACGCATACGGTACTCGTTTGCAAATTCCAGGCAGTCTTCATTCAGGAACAGGGTGATTTCTGTACCAATCGTATTCTTGTTACCTTCCTGGATATCATATTCTGTTCCACCATCGCAGGACCAGTGTACAGGCTGTGCACCTTCTGTATAGGAAAGTGTATCAATATGCACTTCATCCGCCACCATAAATGCAGAATAAAATCCAAGTCCAAAATGACCGATCATCTGATCATCTGTAGTTTTGTCTTTATATTTCTCAAGAAACTGAGTTGCACCTGAAAAAGCAATCTGGGTAATGTATTTCTCTACTTCATCAGCAGTCATGCCAATACCATTATCGATGAATTTCAGAGTTTTCTCATCGGGATTAACAATTACCTGAATCTCCGGTTTGTATCCTTCCGGAAAAGTATATTCTCCCATTACTTCCAGTTTTTTCAGTTTAGTGATCGCATCACATCCGTTGGAGACCAGCTCTCTTACAAAAATATCATGATCGGAATATAACCATTTCTTGATGATTGGGAAAATATTTTCACTGTTAATTGATAAATTTCCATGTTTTACAGCCATGCTGTCCACACTCCTTTTTGTTTTTAATCATTTGCCGCAACTTTATCTGTCAATATACTGCATTCTTATCTGCTCTGCCTCCGAAGCCAAAACTATCCTCTCCTGTTTATCCTTTGAAATAGCTTTTGACTCCTGTAAGTTGCTTCTCTGAAAGATATAGTAATACCATTTATTCCAAAAGTCAAGAAAAAATTAGCACTCACTAAAAATGAGTGCTAATAATTTTATATTTTACATATTCCCCTGTATTTTTTCTTCAGATAACTCTTATTTCTTTCGTCTTTTGTATACCACAACTCCCACAATACATCCTGCTGCAATCGCCAGAATAATCACAAACGGTGTGATATTAGTCGTATCTCCTGTCTTTACCGCTGTTTTCGCACTTGCTCCATTCGGCTGCGGAGTCGGAGTTGCAGTTACAGTCTGCGCCTGTGTAATACTGAAATTCACCTGTTTAGTATCCTGCTCCCCTGTATTCTTCCATTCACTTCCATTATACTTCTGACGGTCAAATGTAACTGTCAATGTGTAGGTTCCGGCCTTCGTAATTCCAAATGCAGCAGTATAAGGTGCACTGCTCCAGCTATTTGTATTGATCACTTTCCAGTTATACGGTACATAGCGGACATCTCCCTTTCCCGGACTTTCATTGTCCATACCCGCTCCGACTGCTGTAAATGTAATCTTTGACTGTGTTGTGTATCCATCTGAACTGATTCCTGTAATCTTATTATCTGCCGGATCTGCAATTTTCGCCTTGCGGGCAGCTTTAACCGTAAACTGAACTTTCACTTCTGCACTGATCTGCTGTTTATTATCAATCACAACTGACTCTGTATAGGAGCCGGCCTTTAAACCCTCCTTCGGGCGGATTTTAAATGTACAGCTCTCCCCCGGTGCAAGCTCTGTGGCTGAAAGTTTCCCGATTTTAAAGTTTTTACCTGACGGTGCATTTAAAGTTACATTTGTATTCCCCTCATTCGTCACTGTAACTTTCTGCGCTTCCGGTGCCTCACTATATCCTTCTTTTGCTTTTCCAAAATTCAGTTCTTCCGGTGTTACGGATAATTTATAAATCTTTTTCACTTCCGAAACAGTCGCAGAAGCTTTGATCGTTGTTAATACATCTTCCTGTCCTTCCGAACTGGTCTGGGCTATCTGAATACTATCCAGATAATTGCCGACTTTCAGACCGGTCACCGGTACTGCTGTAAATGCAGCAGAATCTCCCGGCTCCAGCACTGATGCCGAAAGTTCCCCAATATCAAAATACTCTGCATATGGCTGCATCAGCGAAACAGTTGTATTTCCTGTATTGGTAAGTGTAATGGTCGTCGCTTCAGGAGTATCATAACCTTCCTTCAGATCATCATAACTGAAAGATTCCGGATCTGCCTGAACTGCTGTGATCTGTTCCTGTTCTGCCTCTTTTACAGATACTTCCGCAGTTACCTGCGCTGCTACTTCCGAATCCTCTTCACTTTCAAATATCAGGGTATCACTGTAATCCCCCTTCGTCAGACCGGTTTTTGGCTGTACCATGAACATAAGAGAATCACCTTTTGCAATCTGTATTCCTGATACAGCTTCACTTCCATCTTCGTTCATCACCTCAAAATAATCTGATTTCGGTATCTTTAAAGTGACAGTTCCATCCCCTGTATTTGTTACGGTTACGGACAGTGTCTCATTGGCCTGTGTATAATTTTCTTCGATATCGCTGAAATTAAGACTTCCTGTATTTACATCAAGAGACTGTGCCTCAAGAGATGCATCTGCATTGTCACCTGCCGATGGAGCCTCGCTGTCATCCGGCGTCTCTGTCGGTTCTGCAGAAGGCTCATCCGAAGGCTTCAGATCTTCGTCATCTGATGAATCATCCTCACCTTCAACTGCAATCTTCGCTTCAAAAGAAACCTCAATACCTTCTTCCGTCCGGTATGTGATCATATCATCATATTCACCCGGTTCCAGCCCTTCCCTCGGCTGTATCCATACGCTTACAGATTCACCTGCACTCAGCGGTTCTGTAATATCCTGAACCATAAAATGTTCCGGACTGATCTCCTGAAAATTCAAGTTCTCATTTCCGGTGTTCGTAATCTGCACATACTGTGCTTCCACATCCTCAAGATCACTCTTTACTGTTCCAAAATCACAAATCTGATCTTCGCTGTCCTCTACAGTGGCAGTCGCTTCGTAAGTCTTTTGATCTTTCTCTGATCCATCTGTCTGCACATTTCCGTTCTCATCCACCTGCAGCTGATCTTCTGTATAAATTTTCATCTGGGAATCATCAGTACCTTCTGTTGTTTCCTCCGGCTGACCTTTTGTGTTCTGAGAGTCATCTTCCTGTTCATTCCCTGCATTCTGCTGTACATCTTCTGTTCTATCTACATCCTGATTTTCAGAATCCTGACTGCCTTCTGCATTATCTGCTGTTTCTTCCAGCTGTGCCTCCTCTGTTCCATCTGCCGTTTCTTCCAGCTGTGCATTCTCTGTTCCATCTGCCGTTTCTGTCTGCTGTGTATCCTCTGCTTCCTGTTCCACTGCTTTCGCCTCTTCTTCAGTTGCAGCTACCTCTAACGTCTTTGCAGTAAGAGTACCTGTCAGTCCGCTTCCATCTACAGGGGTCAGATCAAGCACCAGTCTGCATCCCAGATCATCCTGAGTGATCGTATAGGTCTTCTCAGTACCTACCTGTGTTAACTCCTTCTCCCCTGTCTGTCTTGACCAGGAAAAAGTGAAATCTTCATCCGTAACCTCTTCCGGTGTAACCTTTGCATAATCTGCACTCAACACTACGCCTACAGCTGCAAGTCCCTTAATCTTAAGCTTACCGCCCAATTCTCCTGACGGAGCTGCCGCAAAAACCATGGATGGAATCATTGAAATAACCATCATCACAGTCATTACAACTGCAAGAAATCTCTTTCTCTCCATCTGTAGTCCTCCTTTTCATTTATAATAAGATTTGTAATTATTCAGCAGCCGCTCTGAAGGTACTGAATAATTACAGTTCTGTGATGCTTCTGTGTCTGTCTGCCCTTTTCATTCCCATCACAGACCACAACATCGTTTTTCTCTGTATAAAAGCATTATAGCATCACATTTTCCGGAAATGTAATCTGTATTTTCTCCCTTAAAACAACTTCAGCCCCTGAGTATCAGAGTTCAATTTTCTCCAATATTCAGGGACCGAACTGTGTTTTACAGTTATTTCTCCGATATATCACGTGATATCCATAATTTGACCGAACAGTTTTTATCCTTCTACTATCAGATATTTTCCATCCGGCAGAGCAAATACTTCACTTGCATCTTCCAGTTCTTCATCTGACATTCCTTCCACATCAGCGCCTGACTCTTCCAGATATTCTCTCACTTCTTCAATAGAATCCACAACCTGCGCCATGCAATCCTCAAGGAATGCTTCCGCTGCTTCATATGATTCTGCTACCGCCTGTGGAAAAAGCTGCTCCTGATTTTCAAGAAACGTATTAATACATTCTTCTGTAAACAATTTAAATAACCTCCTCAATCTTTCCCTTTGCCCGGATCAGCTTCTCAAGGACCGGTTCAACCTGTTTTGTCATATAGGACGTAGCTGCCCGTACCCCCTCCTTGGAATGCTCCATGGCAAAGCCATATTTTACCGCTTTAAGCATCTCTATATCATTATATTCGTCTCCGAACGCAATACATTCTTCCGGCGAAATATGATATCTTTTCTGATATTCTCTGATTCCTTTTGCCTTGTTTGTTCCAAAAGGAATAAAATCAATCCACTCATTTCCCGAAGTGACAACAACACATTCTTTTCCAAATCTGTCCATCCAGTATTTCACAGATTCTTCTGTAAGGCCGGCCGGTTCAAACACAGCCAGCTTCATGATAGGAGCCGTCATCTCTTCCATGCTGTTTACAAATCTGCATTCATTTTTTACTTCATATAACATATGGTCATGAAATCTCTTTGTCTTCGGCATCAGGTAGTGGTAATCCTTTGCAGAACAGGTAAACTCGGCATCCTTCTTTTCCAGGATTGCAGAAATAATCTCCCCTGCCAGCTTTCTGTCAAAAGAATCCTGATACAGTACCTCTCCATGATCCACTGCCAGTGCACCATTCTCCGAAATATAGGAAATCTCTGAAGCAACAGGCGCAAACAGCTTTGTCATATTCGGATATTGCCTTCCACTGGCTGCTACAAACATAATCCCCAGTTCCTCTAACTGCCTGATCAGCGAAAAAATTTCTTCAGGCAGAGACTGTGCCTTATGTAAAAGTAACGTCCCATCCAGATCACTTGCAACCAACCTAATCATTTCCATGTTCCTCGCAAATTTTTACCAGATCTGTCGGTTTCTCAGCGACAAGATCTGCTCCATTCTCATTCAGTTCTTTTCGGTCACGAAAGCCCCATAGCGCACCTACTGTATACATTCCTGCTGCTTTACCGGTCTTCATATCTGTACTTGTATCTCCCACATACATACATTCTTCCGGTTTTACACCAAATTTCTCCGCAACCATAAGCGGACCATCAGGTGCCGGTTTCCTGCGGATTGCTTCGCTCTGACCAACTACCATATCAAATTCCCCGTCAAAAAGCTGCGCAATTACTTTCACAGCTGCAGGATGAGGTTTATTTGAACAAACTGCCAGCTTCATTCCATGTTCCTTCAATTTCTTTAAGGTTTCCGGCATTCCCTTATAGGGAACTACTTTATACATCGGATCTGCTTCAAACATTTCCCGGTAAAGCTTCTGTCCCTCATCATAATGCGCAAGTTCCGGATCCCCCGCATCCTTAAGTGCGCGGCGGATCAGCATATTTGCCCCTTCTCCGCTGTAATATCTGAAATTATCCACCGGAAGTGTTTTCAACCCGAATTTTTCCATAATAATATTAGTCACATAAGCCATGGAATCCAGCGTATCAGCCAGTGTTCCATCCAAATCAAATATACATGCTTTAATCATCTTTTGTCATCCTCTTAAGTTAATTCCTGATTTCTTCATTTCATAAAATAATCTGGCAACCGGGAGTCCTACCACATTATTGTAATCTCCGCTGATCCCCTTTACATAAATTCCGAAAAGTCCCTGGATGCCATAGCTTCCAGCCTTATCCATAGGCTCTCCTGTAGCAACATACTCTCTGATCTCCTCATCTGAAACCGGATAAAAAGTCACATCTGTACTTTCATAAAAAGTATGTTCTGTCCAGACTTTTTCTTTCTTTTCCCATACAGAAACGCCGGTATATACCTGATGAGTATTTGCCTGAAGTTTCTTTAATGTATTCACTGCATCCTCTGTATCATGAGGTTTGCCAAGGATCACATTCTCAAACACTACCACTGTGTCAGATCCGATCACAATTGTTCCGTCGGCACTATCTTTCATAGTGCGGATAACAGAAGCTGCTTTATCCGAAGCCAGCTGTTTTACTGCCTCTCCCGGATTGTCTGAGATACGATTCTCATCACCTGATGCAGGCAGCACTTCAAAATCCACGCCAGCCCGTTCCAACAGTTCTTTTCGTCTGGGTGAAGCAGATGCCAAAATAATTTTTCTCATAATAACCTCTTCTTTCCTGTCATAGTATACCTTGTATCTTTTTGGTATGCAACTGCTTTCATTAACTCTTTCCATAAAATTTCGCTTTCCTTTTTATCTGAAAAGTATTAAAATAACAATAACCTATAGCTGAATAAAATGGTGTCAGGAGTAAAAGATATTTTTATCCTGACTCGCTGTCAAAAATAGGAGAATATCAGAAAGGAGTTTATGATTATCATGGCTAAAATTAATAAATACTGGGGATATGTTGCAATAGGTGCCCTTACAGCAGCTGCTGCCGGTGCTGTAGCTGCCCTTATTGCCAAAAAAGGATCCTGTAAAGAGGATTTTGATTTTGAAGATGACTTTGATGATTTCGATCTGACTGATGAAAAGGAAACTGCTAAGGAAGATCAGGAACCTGCCGAAGATTTCCAGTCCTGGGAACATACAGGCGAACAGTCTGCAACAGATGACACCGAAAGCGAAGAAGCTGAAGAAGCTGCTGATACAGACGATTCTGAGAAGTCTTCCGATAAAGCTGCTGAAGTTGAGATTAAAGATGCAGAAGAGGAAGAAGATGCCGATGAACCCGAGAATTTTGAAGAGACTATGGACGCTGCATCTGAATCTGAAGAATAAACGTTACCGTTCACAGTAACGTAACCAAAAAGGAATGTTACTTCACGATTATACAATCGTAGAAGCAACATTCCCTTTTTATTCTGATTATATTACTATTTCAGTCTCATTATGCTTTCGGAAGTTTAAATGAGCTCTTCAGAGACACGATACGGTTGAATACCGGTGCACCCTCTTTAGAATCATGGATATCTGCACAGAAAAATCCTGTTCTTACGAACTGGAAGCTGTCATAGCCTTTTGCTTCCATAAGTGCTGGTTCTACATATGCAGTAACTTTTGTCAGAGAGTTCGGATTTACATTCAGAGAACCATCTTCTTTGTTGTATACACCCTTCTCCTCGTCTACGATATTCTCATAGAGACGTACTTCTGCTTTTCCTGCCTGACTTGCTTCTACCCAGTGAATGGTTCCTTTTACTTTTCTGCCATCCGGCGCATTGCCACCCTTTGTTGCAGGATCATAAGTACAGTGTACAACACGTACAGTTCCATCTTCATCAGCTTCATATCCTGTACAGGTTACAAAATATGCGTTCATAAGACGAACCTCTGTGCCCGGGAACATTCTCTTATATTTCTTAGGCGGATCTACCATGAAGTCTTCTCTCTCAATATAGAGTTCTCTGCCAAACGGTATTTTACGGGTTCCCAGTTTTTCATTCTCCATATTGTTCGGAGCTTCCAGATATTCTACTTCGCCTTCCGGATAATTATCGATCACAAGCTTGATCGGATCAAGAACAGCCATCAGACGTGGACGTTTCAGTTTCAGATCCTCACGGATGCAGTATTCAAGCATTGCATAGTCAACAGAGCTGTTTGCTTTGGATACACCGCAGAGTTCTACAAACATTTTGATGGATTCCGGTGTAAATCCACGGCGGCGCAGTGCTGCGATGGAAACCAGACGCGGATCATCCCATCCGTCTACGATGCCTTCCTCTACCAATTTCTTGATATAACGTTTACCTGTAACTACATTTGTCAGATACAGTTTTGCAAACTCAATCTGCTTCGGCGGCTGTGGGTATTCCAATTCTTTTACAACCCAGTCATACAGTGGTCTGTGATCCTCAAACTCCAGAGTACAGATGGAATGTGTGATTCCCTCAATCGCATCCTCGATGGGATGGGCGAAATCATACATTGGATAGATGCACCATGTATCACCTGTTCTGTGGTGAGTCATAT
>ERZ826220.3928-NODE-3928-length-10955-cov-3.416606_pt1 | contig 10955 bp, 10 predicted proteins | sample MGYA00519927_ERZ826220 | MGnify/ENA primary metagenome ERZ826220 (study PRJEB31778, sample SAMEA3449225) | human gut metagenome | biome: human gut; feature: human-associated habitat; material: faeces | place: United Kingdom | collected 2010/2012 ...
GGTGGCTCCTTCCGTTGGGGAGACGAACTCCTTCCGTCACGGCTTTGCCGTGCCACCTCCCTCAAAGAGGGAGGCTATAAGGCCCCCTCCTCGAGGGGGCTGTCGCCGCAGGCGACTGGGGGAGTTTTTAAAAATTCGGGAACACCAGTCTCGAGCTCAGGATCACCATAAAGCAGACGATGCACACCGCCAGATCGATATAATCCTGCCGGGTGCAGCGCAGCACCTTCAGGCGGGTGCGGCCATCACCGCCGCGGTAGCAGCGGCACTCCATAGCCATGGCCAGCTCATCGGCGCGGCGGAAGGCCGAAATGAACAGCGGAATGAGCACCGGCACCAGCGCCTTGACGCGCTCCATCATGGAGCCGTTGTCCAGCATGGCACCGCGGGCTTTCTGGGCGTTCATGATCTTGTCGGTCTCTTCGATCAGGGTCGGGATAAACCGCAGGGCAATGCTCATCATCATGGCCAGCTCGTGCACCGGGAAGTGCAGCCTGCCCAAAGGCTTGAGCAGCTGCTCGATGGCATCCGTCAGCACGATGGGGCTGGTGGTATAGGTCAGCAGGCTGGTGCCCGCGATCAGTGCCATCACGCGCACCGCCATCAGGATGGCATAGCGCAGGCCCTCAGCGTAGATGTTCAGCACCCAGAAGTGCACCAGCGGCTCGCCCTCGCCCGAAACAAAGAAGAGGTTGAGCACCGCGGTAAAGAGGATGATGGGCAAAATGGGCTTCAGGCTCTTGGTGATCAGCTTGAAGGGGATCTTTGCCACGCCGTACATGGCCACAAGGAACACAAGGGACAGCGTCAGGCCCAGCGGGTTGGACGCGGCAAACAGCAGGATGATGTAGACGATGGTCAGCACCAGCTTCATGCGGGGGTCGAACTTATGCACAAGGCTGTCGCCCGGGAAGTGCTGGCCGATGGTGATATCTCTCAGCATCCGGCAGCGCCTCCTTCCTTCTTTGCTTCCCGCGGGAGCACAAGGCTCTCGCCTGCCTCCCGGCGGCGCTTGGCTTCCAGGATCATCTTGACCGCATAGGGGATGGTGTACACATCAGCGGGCACATCCACACCCATCTCCCGCAGCTTGAGGAAGATCTTTGTGACCTGCGGCACGCTCAGGCCCAGTGCCAGCAGCTCGGGCGCACGGGCAAACACGTTCTCCACGGTGTCGTACATGGCGATCTTCTTGTTGCTCATCACCAGCACACGGTCCGCGTACTTGGCAATATCCTCCATGCTGTGGGAGACCAGCAGCACGGTGGTGCCGGTCTTTTTGTGGTACTCCTTGACCTCAGACAGGATCTCGTCCCGGCCCTCGGGGTCCAGACCGGCGGCAGGCTCATCCAGCACCAGAATGCGGGGCTTCATGGCCATCACACCCGCCACGGCCACCCGGCGCTTCTGGCCGCCGGACAGCTCAAAGGGGCTGCGCTGCAGCAGCGCCTCATCCAGGCCGACAAAGTCCGCTGCTTCATGTACCCGTCTGTCGATCTCGGCCTCGGCCAGCCCCATGTTTCTGGGGCCAAAGGCGATATCCTTATAGCAGGTCTCCTCAAACAGCTGGTACTCCGGGTACTGGAACACCAGACCGGTGAGGAAACGGAATTCCCGGATCTTTTCCGGCTCGGCCCACAGGTCGCGGCCATCGATGATGATGTGGCCGCTGGTGGGCTTGTTCAGGCCGTTCATGTGGGTGATGAGGGTGCTCTTGCCGGAGCCGGTGGCACCGATGATGCCCACAAAATCTCCCTCTTCCACCTCAAAGCTCACGTCATCCAGCGCGGTGACGGCATTGGGCATTCCCGGGTTATAGACATAACTCAGGTGATCTACTTTGATAATGCTTCCCATCTTCCGTCCCCTCCCTTACTTCAAAAGCTCATACAGAGCCTGTGCGCACGCGCCGGTGTCGATGATGCCCTCGGGCATGGGGATGCCGGCCTTGACCAGCTCATCCCGCAGCTCGGCAGCCTGCGGCACATCCAGCCGCAGGGCGCGCACCTTTTCGGTCTGGCTGAACACCTCTTTCGGGGTGCCCTCCATGACCACATTGCCCTTGCTCATCACCAGCACGCGGTCGGCCTGAGCAGCTTCTTCCATATAGTGGGTGATGGACACCACTGTGATGCCCATGTTCTTGTTCAGATGGTGGATGGTCTGCATCACCTGCTCCCGGCCCCGGGGATCAAGCATGGCGGTGGCCTCGTCCAGGATCAGGCAATCGGGCCGCATGGCGACCACGCCCGCAATGGCAACGCGCTGCTTCTGGCCGCCGGACAGGTTGTGGGGCGCACGCTCCCGGTACTCATAGATGCCCGCCATCTTCATCGCTTCATCCACGCGGCGGCGCATCTCTTCCGGCGGCACGCCCAGATTTTCCAGCGCAAAGGCGACATCTTCCTCCACCACGGTGGCAACGATCTGGTTGTCCGGGCTCTGGAACACCATGCCCACGGTCTGGCGGATATCGTAGATCTTATCCTCGTCTTTGGTGTCCATCCCCTCCACCAGCACAGTGCCGCTCTCCGGCAGAAGGATGGCGTTGAAGTGCTTGGCCAGCGTGGATTTTCCACAGCCGTTGGCCCCCAGCACTGCCACAAATTCGCCCCGCTTCACCTCAGCCGACACGCCGTTCAGGGCGTAGTCCGGCTGTTCCGGGTCATAGCGGAACTTCAGATCTTTCGCAGTTAAAATCGTTTCTTCCATAGGTTTTCTCTTTCCGGTGGTGCGCCCTTCTCAAAAGGGCTGTACCCCATTCTTGGTTCTTCTTCATTTTTTCAGAATGGCTGCCGTCAGGACACTCCCCCAGTCTGCTTCGCAGACAGCCTCCTCTGAGATGGGGCCTCTGGCGCAACCGAGAAGTTTTCCGGCAAACGGTCAATGTTCCCGCCATGCCAAAGGCTCCCTCCCCGAGGGAGCTGGCACGGCGACAGCCGTGACTGAGGGAGTTCATTCTTCCCAAATGGCCGTTGCGCCGCAGGGCACAACGCCGCCGGTGGCGGAAACGGGCAGGCCGATCTCATCACAGCTGGTCTTGCCGCCAAAGCGGGGCACCAGCGTGGTCTTGAGCATATACTCCATGACCGCGGGGGACAGGCCGGTGGTGTAGCTGTTGACCGCAAAGAAGAGGGGCGTATCGCTCAGCACTTCCTCGCACTGGCTGATGAGCTCGTAGATGCAGTCCTCCAACTTCCAGATCTCGCCGCCGGGGCCGCGGCCGTAGCTGGGCGGGTCCATGATGATGCCATCGTAGGTGTTGCCCCGGCGCTTTTCCCGGGCCACGAACTTGGCGCAGTCGTCCACCAGCCAGCGGATGGGCCGGTCGGCGAGGCCGCTGGCGGCGGCATTGTCCTTGCCCCAGGCCACGATGCCCTTGGAGGCATCCACATGGCAGACGGTAGCACCCGCCGCCGCACAGGCCAGCGTTGCACCGCCGGTGTAGCCGAAGAGGTTCAAAACTTTAATGGGCCGGCCTGCGGCGCGGATCTTCTTGGCGTACCAGGCCCAGTTGACGGCCTGCTCCGGGAAGACGCCGGTGTGCTTGAAGCCGGTGGGGCTGACGATGAGGGTCAGCTTATCCTCCCCTTCTCCACAGGTGATCTTCCACTTTTCGGGCAGACGGCGGCGGTACTCCCACTCGCCGCCGCCCTGATTGGAACGGTGGTAAACGGCGTCCGCCTTGGCCCAGAGGGGGCTCTGCTGGGGCGTCTTCCACACCACCTGCGGGTCAGGCCGGACAAGCAGCGTCTCGCCCCAGCGTTCCAGCCGGTTGCCGTCGGTGGCATCCAGCAGCTCGTAGTCTTTCCATGTATCTGCAGGGCGCATATGCGTCCTCCTTCCTGCTTTTTATCTCTATCTTAACCTTCGATGATTCGCTCGTTGATTTTATCCACGATGCGCTTGGCGCACAGGTCGATGGCCTCGAGGTCCTGGCCCTCCACCATGACGCGGATCTTCGGCTCAGTACCGGAGACGCGCACCAGCACACGGCCCATGTCCATCAGCTTCTGCTGCTCGTTCTCGATGAAGTCGGCCAGCACCTTGTCACCCTTGTAGGCGGCCTTCTGGGCGGCGTTGGCCACCACATTCACCAGCACCTGAGGGTACTGGGCGTAGATGCCGTTCAGCTCGCTCATCTTCTTGCCACTCTCGGCCAGCAGCTTGAGCAGCTTGCCGGCAGTCAGCTCACCGTCACCGGTGGTGGCGTGGTGGAGCAGGATGACGTGGCCGCTCTGCTCGCCGCCGATGGCGTAGCCGTTCTCCCGCATATTCTCGAGAACATAGCGGTCGCCGACGGCGGTCTTCTCGGTGTAGATCCCCTGGGACTCCATAAACTTGATGAAGCCCAGGTTGGACATGACGGTGACGACCGCAGTATTGCCGTCCAGACGACCCTTTTCCTTCATGTTCATGGCCAGCAGGGCGATGACCTTGTCGCCGTCGATCTCCTGACCCTTCTCGTCGCAGGCGAGGCAGCGGTCCGCGTCGCCGTCAAAGGCGATGCCGCAGTCAAAGCCGCCCTCGATGACAGCCTTTTCCAGATTGTCCAGATGGGTGCTGCCCACACCGGCGTTGATGTTCTTTCCGTCAGGCTCCACGCCGATAAAGGTACACTTTGCGCCCAGACGGGGGAACAGCTGCCGGGCTACTGCTGCGGAGGCACCGTTGGCGCAGTCGATGCAGACGTTCAGGCCGGATAGGTCGCCGTTGATGGACTCATACAGGTGGTCGGCGTAGTCCTTGATGCCGTCGGTGCGGTAGGTCACGCGGCCCACATCGTCGCCGGTGGCCAGCTTGAGGCCCGCGCACTGATTGTCGATATAGGCTTCAATTTCGTTCTCCACCTCGTCCGGCAGCTTGTAGCCGGTGCCGGCGAAGATTTTGATGCCGTTGAATTCCATCGGGTTGTGAGACGCCGAGATGACCACACCGGCGTCGGCATTGTACTTGCGCACCAGATAGGCCACGGCGGGAGTGGGGACGACGCCCAGACTCTCGACGTCCGCGCCCACGCTGCACAGACCGGCGGTCAGGGCAGCTTCCAGCATATCACCGGACTGGCGGGTGTCCTTGCCGATAAGGATACGGGGCTTGTGGCCGGTGCTGCTGGTCAGCACGGCGGCAGCGCCGCGTCCGATGAGCATCGCCATCTCACAGGTCAGGTCTGCACCAGCCACGCCGCGCACACCGTCGGTACCAAAATACTTTCCCATAGTAAATACCTCACTTAAAATAAGCTCTGCTGTCCATTGTCCTCGGCGCTGCCGCTCTCAGGCGCTTTCAGTCCGAGATGCTCATAAGCCAGCCGGGTGGCGCAGCGGCCCCGGGGCGTCCGGGTCAGAAAGCCCATCTGCATCAGGTAGGGCTCACACAGGTCTTCCAGCGTCACGGCCTCTTCGCCGAGGGCTGCGGCCAGTGTTTCCAGACCCACCGGGCCGCCGTTGTACATTTCTATGATGGCGCGGAGCAGGCTGCGGTCCAGTTCGTCCAGCCCCAGCGCGTCCACGTCCATCCGCTTGAGGCTCAGCAACGCCACATCCCGGTCGATGATGCCGTCGCCCAGCACGGTGGCAAAGTCGCGGACACGCTTTAAAATCCGGTTTGCCAGACGCGGTGTTCCCCTGGAACGGCGCGCCATCTCAAGCGCTCCCTGCGGGTCCACCTCCACATTCAGTACTTTTGAGGAGTGCAGAATAATGTTGGCCAATTCTTCCTCCGTGTAAAATTCCAGATGGTGGATGACACCGAACCGGTCGCGGAGCGGGGCAGTCAAAAGACCTGCACGCGTTGTTGCGCCGACCAGCGTAAACTTCGGCAGATCCAGGCGGATCGAGCGCGCCGAAGAGCCTTTTCCGATCATGATATCAATCGCAAAATCCTCCATCGCTGGGTAAAGAACCTCCTCGACCTGGCGGTTCAGGCGGTGGATCTCATCAACAAACAGGACGTCGCCCTCCTGCAGATTGTTGAGGATCGCTGCCATCTCACCCGGTTTTTCGATCGCCGGGCCGCTCGTTACCTTCATATGGGTTCCCATCTCATTTGCAATGATGCCCGCCAGCGTTGTTTTTCCAAGTCCCGGAGGGCCGTAAAACAGCACGTGATCCAGCGGTTCCTTTCGCAGCTTGGCCGCCTCAATAAATATTTTTAAATTATCCGTAGCTTTTTTCTGTCCGATATAATCCTCCAGCTTCTGCGGACGCAGAGTCATCTCCGAGCGTTCTTCGCCCTGCCCCAGCTCCGCTGCTGTGATTCGTTCTTCATAATCCATAATGATTCCTCATACTCTTTTTTCTGCAAAGCCTCCGGCGCTGCTAAATGAGATTTTTCAGTGCCGCTTTAATATAATCCTCTGCGGAAAGGTCATTATCCTTTATATGAGCCAGCGCGCTGGTGGCCTCTCCTCTGGTATACCCCAGAGAAATGAGAGCTGCGACCGCTTCGGCTCTGCCTCCTCCTGCCGCCGGCTGCTCGCTATCAGAAATCACCGCGCTTTCCATGCCCGATTCCACCGAAGCAGCGAACTTATCTTTCAGTTCCAGTACGATCCTCTCTGCAATCTTCTTGCCCACACCATTTGCCTTAGTCAGAGCCTTTGCATCTTCGAAAGCGATCGCCTCCTGCAGCTGCTCCAGCGTAAACGCCGAAAGAATAGATATCCCCGCCTTTGCACCAACTCCGTTAACGGAAATCAGTTTTTTAAAAGCATCCAGCTCTCCTCGCCTCGAAAAGCCGTACAGACTGACGTCGTCCTCCCGCACGCTCATCATAGTGTATACTTTGACTTCATCGCCTTCGCTGCTCAGATATGCTGCCGAATTGGCCGGCACGAAAATCTCGTATCCTATTCCACCGGCTTCAATAATAACATATCCTGCCCCCTTTTCAGCAAGGGTTCCTTTGACAAATCCAATCATTTCAGTTTGATCTCCCTAAGCATTTTTCTGGTGTCTGCCGAATGTCCATGGCAAATAGCTGCCGCCAGCGCATCTGCCGTATCATCCGGCTTCGGTATTTCCTTCAGGTTCAGGATGGTTTTGACCATGATCTGCACCTGTTTCTTATCCGCCCGACCATATCCTACGAGTGCCTGTTTGATCTGCAGCGGAGTATATTCTTCGATTTCCAGTCCGCCCTTCACACAGGCCAGGATCGCAACGCCTCTGGCCTGCCCGACTAAAATGGCAGTCTTGGCATTCGTATTAAAAAACAGTTCTTCAATGGATGCCACATCCGGGTGATGCTCCTCAATGATCTCCCGCAGAGAATCATAAAGATATTCCAGACGCTCCGTCATCGGTGTCCCGGCATCTGTTGTGATCGCTCCGTAATCGCAGACTTTGAACTTGTTTCCGATCTTTTCTACTACTCCATAACCCAGGATCGCATATCCCGGGTCGATGCCTAAAATTTTCATCTGTTTCTATCGTCCTTGCTCGTTTTTTCTCAACTATTAGTATAGCATACAAACATATGTTTGCAACCATGAAATTACTGTGATATGATAGAAAAGAGCAGAAAAAAGATTTCGACTCATTCATGACATATGCCTTGCGTATTTTTTTCATAATATGGTATAATTATAAGCAAATCACCATCCCGCCGCCGGGATTTGGACTCCTTGATACGAGCGGGAAACGGCATCTTGGAGATACTATATTTGGAGGAACTGATATGCGAATTTCCAGACAGAACAAAATACTTGAACTCATTGAAACATATGAGATTGAAACGCAGGATAAGCTGGCATCTCTTCTTCGTGAATTCGGATACGAAGTAACGCAGGCCACTATTTCAAGAGATATCAAAGAGCTGCATCTGATCAAGATCCTGTCTTCAACAGGGAAGTATAAATATGCGGTCGCAGCCACCAATGACACTCCGATTTCCGGACGGCTGTCCAATATTTTCCGGGAAACCGTCAAATCTACGGCTTATTCCGGAAACATCGTGCTGCTGAAAACCCTTTCGGGTTGTGCAAGCGCCGCAGCCGAAGCACTGGATTCCTCCGGGATCCCCCACGTGATCGGCTCAGTTGCAGGAGATAACACCATTATGTTCGTCACCGATGATCCCGAGAACTCTCCTATCGTTGTAGAGTTTCTCAACAATATGCTGAAGAAATAGAATGACAGATTTTCTCTCTGTCAGCGAGGTTACAACGCTATGATCAGACACATCAGTATTAAAAACTTTGCAACAATAGAAAAAGCTGAGATCGATTTTCACAGCGGACTCAATACTATCACAGGCGAAACCGGCGCCGGTAAATCCGTTGCCGTAGAAGCCATGAGTCTTGCCCTTGGCAGTCGTGCAGACACTGCATATGTCCGTTCCGGGAAAGACAAGGCCGTGATCCAGATGATCGCAGAAGACAAGGATGATGAGTACATCATCACCCGTGAAATATCTGCATCCGGCAAAAACATCTGCCGGATCAATGATGAGATCGTGACCCTTGGACATCTGAACGCGCTCTGTAAAAAGCTGGCGGACATCCATGGACAATACGATCACCAGTCCCTGCTCAACCCGGATCATCATATCCATCTGGTAGATCTTTATCAAAAAGATCAGATCTTGCCTGTTAAAGAAAAGGTTCAGCATCTGTACCAGTCCTACACCAGCCTTCGCTCCAGGCTGAAATCCATTCTGGAGGAAACGGCAAAAAATAAACGGGAGCAGGACTTTATGGCATACGAACTGGAAGAACTCCAAAACGCACAGCTTCAGATCGGAGAAGATGTCGAACTGGAAGAAAAAATCGAACTGCTTCAGAACAGCGAAAGAATTTATGAAAATCTGGCCGGTGCTTACCAAATCGCATCCGAAGATGAAAACGCTGCGCTCTCTGCGATCAAACGCATGTCGGACATGCTGATGGAAATCGCCCCTTATACCCAGGAGCTGGATGATCTAAGCAGACGCACCAATGAGCTTTACTATGAGCTGGAAGACATATCTTCATCCGTGCGAGACTGCCGCGACACCACGGTATTTTCTCCAGAAGAGCTGGATGAAGCCATTGAGCGAAGCGATCTTTTAAAAAAGTTAAAAAACAAGCACGGCAGATCCATCGAAGAATTGATCGCATATGCAGAAGAACTGGAAGAGAAGCTTTCCAGTATCGAAAATGCAGATGCATTAAAAACGCAACTGGAGCATCAGCTTGCTGCGCAGAGACAGGAACTTCTGGTTGCCTGCGAGATGCTCTCCACTGCACGAAAAGAGGCAGCGGCACAGCTGGAACAAAAGATAACGAAAGAACTGACTCAGCTGAACTTCAACGATGCCCGTTTCTCCATAAGCTTCAAACGTGCGGAGCACTTGACATCAGAAGGGTTTGACAATGTGGAATTTCTCATAAGCACCAATCGCGGAGAACCTTTGAAACCGTTGAGTAAGATCGCGTCCGGCGGTGAAATGTCACGGATCATGCTGGCTTTTAAAAAAATAACCGGTGACTATGACGAGATCCCGACTATGATCTTCGATGAGATCGACAGCGGCATCAGCGGGATCGCAGCCAGTGTAGTCGGACACAAGCTCAAAGAGATCGCTGCGACACACCAGATCATCTGCATTACGCACCTTCCTCAGATCGCAGCATTCGGAGAACACAGCTACAAAATCGAGAAACAAACAGACGAATCATCCACATATACTACGATCACTGAACTGACAGCAGATGAAAAGGTACAGGAAATCGCCAGACTTCTGGGCGGTGCCACTATCACCGACACCACTCTAAAATCCGCGAAAGAACTGATCCAGTCATCAAAATAAAATAAAGGCCATGACACATTACGCATCCTGATATGCGTTTCTGTATCATGGCTTTTCTTTTCTCAAAACACGTTACCTGAAGCTTTGCCTGAGCCTCGAAACTTTGTCTATAATATCCGCTACCGTATCTTCCATCGATCCGGATCCAGACCCCACAGTCACTTCTGCATACGTCTCATATAACGGTCTCCGTTCTTCGTAAAGTTCTCTTATTCCCTGATCCTTGCTCATAGCAACACCTCGTGTTGTGATATTGTTGAGTCGCTGCAGTATCGTTTCCACCGAGACCTGTATATACACGATACGCCCCAGCTTCTTCAGATGCTCCATCGCCTTTGGATAATAAACCGCACTGCCGCCAGTCGCAATGACCGTATGCGATGCTGACACACCGCAAAGCACCTGTTCTTCCAGTGCTTTAAAGACCTCCATCCCATCTTCGTTGATGATTTCCTGCAAACTTTTCCCGGCAGCCTCCTGGATCAAAAGATCTGTGTCCAGAAAATTCATCTGTAAACTCTTAGCCAGAACAACACCTGTCACGCTTTTCCCACAGGCCGGCATACCAGTCAGGATAATATTTTCCCTGCCGGTCACCATTTGCTCCACCAGGTCCAGTTCCTCTTCCGAATACACGCGCACCCCTGCTTCCCGCAGCATCTGAACCGTGATCCCCTGACCATCGATAAGATTCCCTTCAAAAGTCCCGTCATACACCTTGTTGCTTCCGCATGACGGGCTTTTTTCCTTCAGGACAGCACATAGCACCTCTTCCTGCAAAGCACGCTCCAAAGCGATTTCTGCACCTCTGCGGTACTCTTTCGTCACATCTCTGCCATCTCTTGTTATCACCTGATCACCGATTCTCTGAGCATCCGTCCGCGGCACCGGAAGTCCGCCGTCCACTTCCGGGCATACCGGGATCAGACGGTTTTCTTCTTTCCATCGAATAAATCTAGGATCCCTTTCTTCTTTTGTTTTTCCATCATAGCGCACTGGTTTATCACCGTATAAACACTGGCTCACTAAAATCTTTTTCATACACACCCCTGGTAACATTTTAAAAAAAGAGCAGCATCACGCTGCTCTTTTTGATGACTATTCTTCTGTTGCTTCAGCTTCCTGAGCTTCGTCCTCTGCCGGAGGTTCGATTGTCTCTCTGA
>ERZ826220.3932-NODE-3932-length-10949-cov-3.386543_pt1 | contig 10949 bp, 10 predicted proteins | sample MGYA00519927_ERZ826220 | MGnify/ENA primary metagenome ERZ826220 (study PRJEB31778, sample SAMEA3449225) | human gut metagenome | biome: human gut; feature: human-associated habitat; material: faeces | place: United Kingdom | collected 2010/2012 ...
TGTGGATGCTGGAATCACTCAGGATGCTCCAGGTCTTTCCCGCCGGGTCCGTGACACACCACTTATCAGGCGGCCGCCTCATCCTCCCTGCTCTCGGCAGGGAGCTCCACCCGGCGGGGAGAGAGGAACTCCACCTCCGTGGCCTTGATCAGGAAACCGGGCTGACGCTCCGGCTCGTCCTCGAAGGTGATGGTCTCAAAATTCCCGGAAGCGGCCAGCTTGCAGCCCTTCCAGGCGAAGGCGGCGCAGCGCTCCGCCAGGGGGCCGCGGACCTTGATGGAGATGAAGTCCGTGAGCTTGTTCCCCGCCTGGTCCTTGTAGCGGCGATCCGAGGCGATCCGCAGGATGGCGTAGGGCTTCCCGGTGGTCTCGTTCATCTTCAGCTCCACCTCGTTGGTGAGGTTACCGATGGCAGTGATCTTCAGCATCGTTCATTCTCCTTTTTCTTTTATGATAGATTAAATGGTCGTGATAGCCGGAACAGGGGCCCTCCCGGCGGGAGGGCCCCTGTTTGCGCTTACTTACTCCAGTTCTCGCTGTCGCCCAGGATGGCGGTGTGCGCGTTGGCGGCTTCCATGATGGCGTAGTACGCCCAGTGCCGGCGGCTCACATCCGGGAAGGTGTTGAGCCGGGAGAGATGGTCCGCGATGTAATCCGCATCCGCCTCCCGGCCCAGCAGGCGGTTGACGATGGTGACCACCTCGGCTCGGTTGATCTCGCTGTCCCCACGGAAGGTACCATCGGTATAACCCATGACCCAACCGTACTTGGCGGCGGCCTTGATGTACGCGGCAGCCCAGTAGCCGTCACTCACATCATCGAAGTCCTTGTACCGTTCCATGATCTCCTGGGAACCGTCCCCGTAGACATCGAAGAAGCGGACCGTCATCGCCACGAACTCCGCGCGGGTGATGGCCTCATTGGGAGCAAAGCGGTCCTTCGTGCGGCCGTAGGCCACCCCGTAGTCGGCCAGGTACTTCACATAACCGGAGTACCATGCGCCGGAGGGGATATCCACGAACTTGGTACCGGCTGCCGCGGGAATGGTGTCGCCCCGCTTCGCTGCCAGCAGGCGGGCAAAGATGGCGGAAACCTCCGCACGGGTCATACTCCGGCTGGGGCCGAACGTACCGTCCCGATAACCCATGATATAGGCGCTGTGCCGTGCGGTCTCCTCCCCTTCGGGAACGGTCAGCTTACCGTCCGGATCGGTGCGGCCCTTGGCGATCTGTCCCAGGTCACCCTTGACGGTGATGCCCATGTCCTCCTGGGGGATCTTCTTATGGTCCGTGACGGTAACGGTAACACGGTGATCCTTGTCGAAATCCAGGCCGTCCGGCAGCTTCACCGTGATGTAGCCGGTCTTGCTGATCGTGACCACAGCGTCCGGGATGGGTCTGCCGGTCTCGGTGTGCTCCACCTTGACCGTCAGAGTCCAGCGCTCCCCTTCCGCGTCCTCGTAGCCGCCGGTCACCTTTCCCTCCTCGTTGGTCTTTCCGCCACCGGTGGGAACTGTGATCTGACCAGCCTCGTCGGTCTCGCCGGAAGCGTAGTTGCTGTTTCTGTCCGCGACCTCAACACTCATACCGGAAACGGCGCTCTTGTCCTTGACCAGCCGCACCGTGACGGTAGTCTGATCCGCATAGTCCAGGAGCCGATTGCCCGGCAGGCGGATACTGAGGGAGTCATCCTCGTGGAGCGTGACCGCCGCGTTGACAACGGGAGCCTTGGTATCCGTGTCCGAGACGGTCACAAGGTAACCGCCCACGATGACCTCGCCGCTGCCATCCGTCACGCCGCTGTCACGGATCTTCCCGATGGGCTGGGTCTCCAGCTTCTCCCCACAGTTCTCGCACTCCCGGTGCTTGCTGCCCTCGGAATCGATAGTGGGTTCCCGGTCAATAATCCACTCTCCGGGCTTGTGGCCGGTAGGCTCGGTATAGTCGCTCTTGTTGGTATCGCCGCAGCGGGTACAGGTGTTGATGGTATAGCCCATCTCCGTGCAGGTGGGAGCCTTTACTTCGGACTTATAATCATGGCCCAGCGCCTTCTCCAGCGCAGCGCCGCAGCGGGTACAGAGCTGAGGCTCGGTGCAGGTGGCGGCGCTGCCGGGAACGTGGCCTTCCGCGGAGATGGCGTCCAGCCGGTGATAGCCGCAACGGGTGCAGCGGTACTCCTCGACACCCTCGCCGGCGCAGGTGGCGTTGGTGACAACGCTCCCATCATCCCAGCTATGGCCCAGGGCGTTCGTGTAGTCCGTCACGAAGCTGCTGCCGCAGCCATCGCAGCGGTGGATGGTCTTGCCGCCATTCTCGCAGGTGGCGGCGATCACATGGGCCTCATACTTGTGGGGAAGTGCGGAGGTGATATCCTCGATATGACGGTCACCGCAGACAGCGCATTCCCGGACGGTATAGCCGGGGCTGGTGCAGGTGGCGGCGACAGAATAGGTCTCATAGCGGTGCTCCCCCTTGGGGGTGGCGGTCTCCTTCATCTGCCCGCAGCGGGCGCAGAGCTCCAGCAGTTTGCCGTCCGTCTCGCAGGTCGCTTCCCGGATCACAACGCTCTGCCACACATGGCCCAGGGAATCCACGTAGTCCCGCTTCTCGATCTTCCCGCAGTCCGTGCAGAGGTAGCGGTCATAGCCCAGGGTCAGGCAGGTGGCCGGAGTCTTGTCCAGCAGGATGAAGTGATGGTCCTCCCCGCAGCCCTTGTCACTGCAGCAGTTCCCGCCGCAGTCCTTCTCCTGGCAGCCGCAGTTGGGATCTCCGCAGCCGCAGGCGCACTTGCCGTCCGCGCTGGGCTCGGTATCCCGCAGCCAGACATTGGCCACGCCGTTCTCCGTCATGCTCACGCCATTGCAGATGTAGGTAACGGCATAGTAGACCGTGTACTGCCCCTCCTCGGTATAGGCGGGGGCGGAGACCAGGGTGCAGCTATCCGCACTACTGCCGTAGCGGATGACGGCGCGAACGCTGGCGTCAGACAGGTCGGTGACGCTGATGGTATGGGGCTGGCCGTCCGCCACGCCGTAGTAGCTGGCCACGACCACCTTGGCGGCGGTGTAGTCATACTGGGTGAAATCGCAGAGACCACACTTCTCCACCGTGGCGAACCGGCCATTGGCGGGCTGCGGCAGGGTCTCCTCCGTCATGCTGTGGCGATCCAGCCGGGAGGACTGCGTGTAATTCGTGCCGTAGCAGAAGCAACAGTAGCTGCCCCTCTTGGTCACGGTACGGTGGTACTTGCCGTCCACGTACTCATAGGAGACCGTCTCCGGCAGGTCCTCTGAGAACTTGGCGGCGCAGTCGTGGAGGACGTAGATGTTCTTGTCCCAGGCGTAAGGGGCCCCACTGGTCTCATTGCTGTTCCAGTCCCCGCAGCGGCTGCATACCGACTTCGTCCAGTGATAGCCGGTATAGCTGGCGTCCTGGCCGGGCACACCCGCGTCCAGATTACCCACCGTCTTCTCATCCATGCACATGCCGTTGGAATACTTGACGTTGCGGTTCATGGCCGTCTCGCCGGACTTCGTATACTCCGGCACCCGCCAGATGGTGAAGTCCGTATTGTCCCGGCAGGTGGCGCAATAGAAGGTCTCGTGGGTCACAACGGAGTTGATGTCCAGCTCGTTGGTCCGGTTGCTGGCCTGCATCCAGTGCTCTGCGGGATCGTGGTAGCTGTTCTGCTGCCCGGCCATCGCGCTGGGGACCATGCCGATACACAGGACCAGCGTCAGCAGCAGCGCCACGGCACGGCGGGAAATGGTATGATTCTGATTCAAGTACATGTCCTCCTTCTCTATTCTATCGTTTTGTTGCAATGGGGATCATTCTCTCACATGGCCCTCACCTCCCTTCCGGCGCTTCTTCGTTTTTGCAGGTACTCGTTCCAGTCCTTCCCGGCGGCGGGCTCCTTTACCGTCACGGTGTAGCCCTCTCCGCTGTACTTCTCCCGGAGCTGGCGGGCGACCTCCCGGCCCCGCTGGTCGGCGTCCAGGCACAGGACGATACTCTGAACCCCAGGATGCTCCCGCAGGTACGTCCGCAAGGCGCCGTCGTACAGCCCGCAAAGGGCCACGGCGTTGATGGGCCCCCGATGGAGCGTGAGATAGCTCATAAGGTCGATGGGCGCCTCAAACACCCAGACCCGCTGGGAGGCGGCATCATACGGGATCGAGAAGCCGATATCCTTCTCGCTGCCGCTCACATCTCCCCGGAAGCCCTTCCCGTCCCGGTCATAGGTACCCCGCAGCCCGGCGTATCTTGCCTGGCCGGAGCCATCCCTGCCCACGAACACACAGTTGTGGTGGGTGGCGTCCTCGTAGAGGAACCCGCTCGCCAGAAAACGGCGGATCACCCGTAGCGCGATGCCCCGCTTGCGGAGGTAGGCAAAGACCCGGCGGTCATCCACGTTCTTGGGTGGCAGGGTGAACGGCTTTGAATGCTCATCCTCCCGTGCTTCCGGCACCTTCCGGACAGGGGAACCCCTCGCCTGCCCGCGGAAGGCCAGCAGGTACTCTACCGCCTCCGGGAAGGACTTCCCGCAAAAGCGCCGCAGGAAGTCGATGGCATCCCCGCCGGTATTCTCCGAGTATCGGAACCAGGTCCGCCGGTCCTTGATCCGCAGGCTGTCCATCTCCGCCGTGGTATGGTACCTGCCGATGCGCTTGACCCGGTATCCCAGGCTCGTCAGCAGTGTCGGCAGATCCGTCTCCCTGGCGAGGCGCATTTCCTCCTCTGTGAAGTGACAGCTACTTCCGCTCCGCATTCTCTCCCTCCTTCCTCTCAAAATGCGAAAAGCCGCCCAGGGCATCCAAACTGTGTCGGATGCCCTGGGCTGCTCTCCTGAGTATTTTTCTTTTTCGCCGTTTACGGCCTCACACGGCCTTGTATTCCTCGTTGGGCTCCGTACCCGCCTCCTCCGGGGAAGGCTCCTCACAGGGCCCGACAGGGGCCTCCGTGGGGGCATCCTGCTCCGTGTCGGTACCATCCGCGTCCGCGGCGTCCAGGGCCTGGGTGATGAGCCCCAGCACGAAGTCCCGCTGGGTGAGCTTCCTGCCGGTGCGCAGGCCCTCCCGCTCCAGGTGCCGCTTGATCCGCTGGAACAGTTCCTCCGGGATCTGGAATGCCATCGTTCTGTTTTTCTCCGTCATGCCGCTGCCGCCTTTCTGATTCTCCATCATGTTGTAGTATTCCTGGATGAGCTGGGTGATGTACTCGCTGGTGGTCTGGCCCAGACGCTCCCGTTCCTCGCTGACCCGTTCGTGGAGAGCGATGGGGATCTGGGCGCACAGGTTCTTGGTCTCTGCCATGTTCGTTCCTCCTTTTGTTTGATCGCAACGCAAGGATACCCGAAAGCTACGGAGAAAGCGATTACCAACACCACCAAGGAATCCCTCACAAACGAAGCAAATGCAACAAAGGCAGGAGACTAGGACACTTTCTGCCATAAGCGCAGAGCCGCCCCTGGTTGGGCGGCTCCGCGGTGCTCACCTTTCAGCGCTTACTCCGCCAACTGTTCCCCCTGTGTTTTCATAATCCAGTCCTCCAGGTTCTGGGACTCCTCCAGCCAGCGTGCCATTTCATAGAGTGCGGTGCGTTTCTCCTCCCTTCTGAGCCGCTGGGACGTCTCAAAGAGGCCCCAGATACGCTCCAGCGTTTCCGTGCCGCTGGCGTTCATGGGCAGTTCCTCCTCCAGCAGTACATGACCCTTCCCGGATCGGAGCGACGCCTGCTCTTCCTCAAGCAGGCCCAGCAGCTCCCGCTGCTCCTCTGCGGGGATGTCCCACGCCTCACCGATGAGTTCGATGCACTCTCTGTGGAGCTGCACATCCAGTTCTCCGTGGAGCATCAACAGCGCCAGTGCGTCCTTTGCGAGATCCATGCAGTTTCTTTGCGTTTTCTTTTGTCATTGTCATTTCCTCCTTTTTCGGGCGTTGCCCGGTACGGATACCATGCCACAACGCCGGACGGAAAGCCATTCACAAAAGTCAACGAAAAAATCTCGCAGACGGAGGCATAGAATCCATAGACGGAAAAACGCCGCCCTGCCTTCCAGAACGTGTGGGGGCAGCAGGGCGGCTTATTTGATCTTCTTTTTTGATAGCCTCGGAGTTCGAATCACCTCAGTTGGAAAAATTGGCCTTCTGCATCTTTTTTGTGCACCTCTCACCAGAGGCTGCCAATTATTTGGAAATCGCGTTTTTGCAACTTTTCCGTCTCAAATCTTCGCATAAAACGAGAAAACACCGCACTTTCGTGCAGTGTTTTCCGGTGCTGCATCTTTTGGCAACACAACCTGGAGCTGATGGCCGGATTCGAACCGGCGACCTACTGATTACGAATCAGTTGCTCTACCAGCTGAGCTACACCAGCGTGGCGCTATCAAGCGCAGGAAACATGATACCATAGTTTTCCCTCCGCGTCAAGGCCGGAAATTTTCCATTTCCGCCAACCGGACGCGCAGGCGGCGTATACAGGGAGGGCTGGATATTACAAAATGTATTCTTGCAGTGCCGCCGTCATTTCCCGCCTTGTGATTCTGCCGGAAATCCGGTGCCTGTTCCCCGCCGGGACGGAAGGACCCTCTCCCATAATTCGACACTTTTTGACATTTTTCCCGAAAGGCCCCCGGAAGGCCGGAGAAAGCGACAGCGACATAAGTTCTTCGATAATTTTCTTCTACCTAGAGTTATTCACATTGTCCACAGAGTTTTCCACAGGCAAGAAAGCGTGGATTTTCAACGGTTTCCGACGCCGCGCAAAAGTTATCCACGTCCGTTTCTCCCCTTTTTCCCTCCCTTTTCCCGCTCGTTCTTCCTTTACATAATCCCCCGCCTTCCGCAAGTTCTCCGTTTTTTCAGGGAATTTCCTCTGGACAAGCGTCTTTTTGCACCGCATTCTGCAGCCCGCGTCAAAAAGGCAAGTCCCGGCCCTTTACATTTTCTTGACAGGCAATGAAAGGTCCGCCTTCCCCATTCATTTTCCCCGTTTTACGTCGTTTGCGCAAACAGAAAAGCGGCCCGAGGGCCGCTTTTCCACGTTCCTTTTTGGTTTTCCACAGGAAAAAATCAGGGAGCCGGGGCGTCCAGGGAACGGGTGGCATAGGCGTTGAGCTCCATGCCGGCGGTGTGGCCCGCCAGGAACTCGTAGTAGCCCTGGGCGCCGATCATAGCGCCGTTGTCCCCGCAGAGGGACAGGGGCGGCAGGTAGAGCCGGCAGCCCCGGGCATCGCAGGCCGCCTGCAGCTGGGCCCGGATGATGGTGTTGGCGGCTACGCCGCCGGCGGCGGCCAGCTTATGGTAGCCGGTGAGCTCCAGGGCCCGGATGGCCCGGGGCACCAGCTCGGCGCTGACGGCCTCGGTGAAGTCCCGGGCGAGAGCCGCCCGGTCCAGGGGCTCCCCCACCTGCTGGGCGTGGTGGGCCAGATTCACCACCGCCGTCTTCAGGCCGGAGAAGCTCATGTCCAGCTCCGCTCCCGTGACCCTGGCGTGGGGCAGGGGATAGACCCCGCCCCGGGACTGCTGCGCCAGCTCGTCCATCGGCTTGCCGCCGGGATAGGGCAGGCCCAGGACCCGGGCGGCCTTATCGAAGCACTCCCCCGCCGCGTCATCCCGGGTGGCGCCCAGGACACGGATGTCGGTGTAGTCCCGGACATCGGCGATGAGGGTGTTGCCGCCGGAGATGGCCAGGGCCAGGAAGGGGGGCTCCAGGTCCGGGAAGGCCAGGTAGTTGGCGGCGATGTGTCCCCGGACGTGGTGCACCGGGATCAGCGGCACGCCCCAGGCATAGGCCAGGGACTTGGCGAAGCTCAGGCCCACCAGCACGGCCCCGATGAGGCCCGGGGCATAGGTGACGGCGACGGCGTCGATGTCGTCCTTGGTGCAGTTGGCCTCCGCCAGGGCCCGCTCCGTCAGGGCCGCGATGACCTCCACATGCTTGCGGGAGGCGATCTCCGGCACCACACCGCCGTAGAGGGCGTGCATCTCCGCCTGAGAGGCGATGGCGTCGGACAGGATCTTCCGTCCGTCCTCCACCACGGCGGCGGCGGTCTCGTCGCAGGAGGATTCAAAGGCCAGGATCTTCATTCGTATTTGTCCTCCAGTTCCTTCCAATTCAGCTTGGGCGGCACACCGTCCGCCAGGGTCCAGGGGATCTGCACCGCGAGACCGTAAAGGGGCTCCCGGAGCCGCAGCTGGTAGAGCTCCCGGTGGTGGGCCATGATCTCCTCCCGGCTGTGGGGCTCCTCCGCCCAGTAGAGGGTGCGGAACGGAACGCCGAAGAGGGTCATGTCATAGCCCGCCTCCCGGGCGCCGTTGCGGAGGTAGAAGGCCAGGCGCCGCCGGGCCATCTCCGGGTCCGGGGCGCAGTCCGGCACCTCGGACTCGCCGAAGAGGACCTTGCCGCGCTCACATTCCACGAGCTTTGCGATGAGCTGCGCCCCCAGACCGTCGTTGCGGCGGTGCCTGGCGACGCAGAGGTAGTCAAAGAGTACCCAGCCGGGGGCATACTCCCAGGTGAAGGCCCCGCCCACCAGGTCCTCCCCGTCGAAGAGGCCCCAGGGGTGGTATTTTCCGGTCTGGCGGGCTCCCTCCATCACCCGGAGGGGCTTCAGCTCCGCCCCGGGGAAGGCGTCGTCCAAGTCCCGGTCATAGAAAAGCGCCATTTCATCCGCGCGCAGCAGTCTCATTTCCATCGGGGCTCCTCCTCACTCGCTCCAGGCGACCTTCTGGCTGTGGATGCCGCTCCAGGGGATCTGAACGTATTTCCGGTAGTTCTCGGGGGTGAAGCTGCTCTCATAGACGTAGCGGTGCTGCTCCATCAGCTCCGCGTCCTCCACCTCATGGCCCGGCAGGTACAGCGTCTTATAGTGGACGCCGAACATCTCCGTGTCGTAGCCCGCAGTCTTCAGGCCGCAGCGGGCATAAAAGGCCAGACGCCGCCGGGCCATCTCCGGGTCGGGAGCGTCCTCCGGGGCCTCCACCTCGCCGAAGATCACCATATCCGGCTCCGTCTCCCGGAGCTTTCGCAGGATCATGGCACCCAGGCCGCCGTTGCGGTGGCTCTCCGCCACGCAGAGGTAGTCCAGTACCGCCCAGCCGGGATGTCCCAGCCAGAGGAAGGCGGTGCCTGCGATCTCCTCCCCGTCAAAGAGGCAGTAGGGCTTGTAGCGCCCTCGCTCCATCAGTCGGAGCATGGCCCGCAGGGGCTTCAGCTCAGATGCCGGAAAAGCCCGGCGCAGCTCCCGGTCATAGACCGCTTCCAGCTGCTGTTCCGTGGGAAATCTCATTTCCATGGGTAAACTCCTTCGTCATGATGATGGCATCCTCCCGGGGATGCTCGTAGTAATTCTTCCGGCGGCCCATGCCCCGGAAACCCCGGCTGCCGTAGAGCAGGATGGCGGCCTGGTTGCTGGCCCGGACCTCCAGGGTCAGGAAGGCCAGGCCCTGGGCCTGGGCGAAATCCAGGAAGACCTGCAGGATCTGCCCGGCCACGCCCTGGCGGCGGCAGTCCGGCCGGACGGCCACATTGGTGATATAGCCCTCGTCCAGGATCACCTGGAGCCCGGCGTAGCCCGCCACACGGCCCTGATCGTCCAGGGCCACCAGCATGGCGGCCTCGGACAGGCGCAGGTTGCGGTAGACCTCGCTGGAGTCGTGTTCGCCCACCACCGCGTCATAGCCCTGATCCAACAGGTCCAGGGTGGTCTGGCTGTCACGGCAGAGCAACACGCAGTGCGCGCCGTAATTTTTCAGATCGTCCACCAGGTTGAGGGCAATGGGACTGGTGCTGACCACAATGACGTGTCCCTTGGTATCCGCGGGAATGGAGCGGGGCGTATGGCCCTTTTTCTGGGCTTCCAGCCAGGGGGCGTAAAAAAACTGGATGAAGGCATGAAAGGTACAATGGCCGATTATCAAATCGGAATGGTGTCTGAAACTCCGCTCATGGATGTATATCCATATAGCGCAGGGCCCAATGATAAACCGGAAGTCTGATTTAGTGATTAGCGGATTAGCGACAAGTGATTAGTAGTTACGCTGTATAGGCATAAAATTTATCACTTGTCACCAATCCACTGATCACTGATTGCTTCTTATTACTAATGAGCTTATCATTTATCATTAATCACTTATCACTAAATACATGAATATTGCGGAGAATTTAAAGCAAGTACTGGTCGAACTGCCTGCGGGAGTCCGTCTGGTTGCTGTTTCGAAATTCCATCCCAATGAGGCGATAGAAGAAGCTTACAGCGCGGGACAGCGTATTTTTGGAGAAAGCAAAGTACAGGAAATGACAACCAAATATGAGAGTCTTCCTAAAGACATCGAATGGCATTTCATCGGACATTTGCAGACGAACAAAATAAAGTATATGGTTCCTTATGTAGCTATGATTCACGGAATCGATTCATACAAATTACTTACAGAAGTCAACAAACAGGCTGCTAAAGTAAACAGAGTCATTAAATGCCTGATACAGTTGCACATTGCACAAGAGGAGACAAAATTCGGCTTCAGTGCTGAAGAATGTAGAGAAATGTTGGCTGCCGGAGAGTGGAAACACTTGGACAATGTACAGATATGCGGACTTATGGGCATGGCCAGCAACACCGATGATACTGAACAAATAGAGAGGGAATTTTGTTCTTTAAATAAGCTATTTAAAGAATTGAAAGAAACTTATTTTCCGGAATCGGACAACTTCTGTGAACTATCTATGGGGATGTCACACGACTATCATCAGGCTATTGCCGAAGGGAGTACATTAGTACGGGTAGGAAGCAAGATTTTCGGAGAAAGAAATTATTAGTATATCATTCATTATAAAAAAATTATATATCATGACCGATTTAAAAACTACTTTTGCAGGGCTTCAACTAAAGAATCCCATCATCATTAGCAGTTCAGGCCTAACAAACAGTGCCGGAAAGAACAAAAAGTT
>ERZ826220.3940-NODE-3940-length-10931-cov-2.734093_pt1 | contig 10931 bp, 7 predicted proteins | sample MGYA00519927_ERZ826220 | MGnify/ENA primary metagenome ERZ826220 (study PRJEB31778, sample SAMEA3449225) | human gut metagenome | biome: human gut; feature: human-associated habitat; material: faeces | place: United Kingdom | collected 2010/2012 ...
TCGGGATGGTCGATCAGATACTGCTTGGCAGAATCGCGGCCCTGGCCGATGCGCTCATCGCCGATGGAGAACCAGCTGCCGCTCTTGTTGATGAGCTCGAGCTGCACGGCAAGGTCGACCATTTCGCCCCACTTGGAGATGCCTTCGCCGTACATGATATCGAAATATGCCTCTTTGAAGGGGGGCGCGCACTTGTTCTTGACGATCTTCGCGCGCGTGCGGTTGCCGATGACCTCGGAGCCGTTCTTGATGGCCTCGGTGCGGCGGATGTCGATCCGGACGGACGCGTAGAACTTCAGCGCGTTGCCGCCGGTGGTCGTCTCGGGGTTGCCGTACATGACGCCGATCTTCATACGCAGCTGGTTGATGAAGATGACGACGCAGTTGGTCTTGGAAATGTTGCCGGCAAGCTTCCGCAGCGCCTGCGACATGAGCCGGGCCTGCAGGCCGACGAAGGTGTCGCCCATCTCGCCCTCGATCTCCGCCCGCGGTGTCAGCGCCGCGACAGAGTCGACAACGATTATGTCGATGGCGCCGCTTCGCACCAGTGTATCGCATATCTCCAATGCGTCCTCACCGGAATCAGGCTGTGAGATATACAGGTTATCCACGTCAACGCCGAGATTGTGGGCGTATACCGGATCCAGCGCGTGTTCGGCGTCTATGAATGCCGCTGTACCGCCGAGCTTCTGAGCCTCCGCTATGGCATGCAGCGCCAGAGTAGTCTTGCCTGAGGATTCGGGCCCGTATATCTCGATTATCCTTCCCCGCGGCAGACCGCCTACGCCCAGCGCGTAGTCAAGCTGTAAGCAGCCTGAAGGTATGGTAGAGACGCTGATATTCGCCGCAGCGTCTCCCAGCTTCATTATAGCACCTTTGCCGAAGTCCTTTTCTATCTTGGAGAGGGCGATTTCCAATGCTTTTTCTTTTTCCATCATACTTACAGACCGCCTTTACAGCATAATTTGTTTCTTATTAAGATTATTATAGCACGTTAATATCCAAATTGCACCTGTTTTTTGCAATTATTTGTTTCCTGAGAAGATTCAAAGCGTTCAGCACCGCGCCATCCCGCACTCTTTCACGGTTGCCCTTGAGATTGACCTCATATGCGTTGCAGCCTTCCTCCGTGGAAACGGCGATAAATACCTGTCCGATCAGACCGGGCGCGCCCGTAGGTCCTGCGTAGCCGGTGGTGGATATACCTATGTCGGCGCCGCTCTGGAGGCGTATACCGTCGGCCATCTCTTTGGCAGTCTCCGCGCTTACGTCAGTATACTTTTCCAGCGTTTCGGCCTTTACGCCGAGACGGCGCATCTTGGAATCGCAGGAATAAGTCACTGCACCTTCCATGAACCATTCGGAGCTTCCGGGGACGGATATAAGTCTGGAGGCTATCATGCCGCCTGTACAGCTTTCGGCAACAGCGAGCTTGAGTCCGCTAGCTTTCAGCAGTTCCGCGCATACCTCGTGCATTTCCCTGCCGTGGGTAGAATAGATAAATTCTCCCACTCTGTCCTCTATGGCCTGCATAACGGGCTGAATGAGCTTCTCCCCTTCCTCCTCGCTGCCACAGCGGGCGGTTATGCGTAGAGTAGTCTCAGCCGCCTTGGCATAAGGCGCTATTGTTGGATTGCTCTGGGCGTCCACTATGTCCTTTATAGCGTATTCTACCTGAGACTCGCCCTTGCCGAATATACGAATGGTACGTGAATGGAACATGCAGTTGCTGCGTTTTTGCAAATACGGCACTACCTCTTCCTCAAACATGGGTTCCATCTCCCATGGAGGTCCCGGCATCAGTATAGCAGTCTTGCCGTTCTTCTCCATTATGCAGCCAGGCGCTGTTCCTCTGGGATTTGGCAGTATTATGCAGTGATCTGCGGGAAACATGACCTGTTTAATGTTGTTGGGCGTACAGGGATAGCCGCGGGAGGACATTTTTTCCAGCAGCCATGCTTTATATTTCTCATTCACTACAAGTTCAAGGCCGAAATAATCAGCTACAGTCTCCTTGGTAAGGTCATCCTCGGTAGGCCCGAGTCCGCCTGTAAACAGCACTATATCCGAGCGTGAAAAGGCGTTCGCTATGCACTGCTTAAGCCTTGCAGGATTATCGCCCACAGTTACATGATAATACATGTTTATACCGAAATCAGCCATTCGGCCGGAAAGATACCGGGTGTTGGTATTGAGTATCTGCCCCATCAGCAGCTCCGTGCCGACAGAAATAATCTCTGCGTTCATTGATAATATGCCCCTGTTATATCTGATCAAAATTGATGCAATTTATATTCTTGCGAATGTAGTCAACGGCAGATATCACTGTAAAGAACACGGATATCCATACCACTATCACATCAAGCTTAAAGCCCAGCCATGCACGTATTGGAGTGCTGAGCATTACCAGCACCAGCGCCACCGCCTGAGTGGTGGTCTTTATCTTGCCAAGCCAGCTGGCGGCTATGACCACGCCTTTGCCAGTGGCTACAAGCCTGAAGCCGCTTATAAGGAACTCTCTCGCAATAATTATAATGGCGGCTATAGGGTTGAGCATACCGTTTGCCGTAAGCATTATGAGCGCGCTTGCCGCAAGGAGCTTATCCGCTATGGGATCCATAAGCTTGCCGAAGTCTGTTATCTGATTGCGGCTGCGTGCAAGATACCCGTCAGCAATATCGGTCAAAAAGGCCGCAATGAATATTCCGCATGCCACATATATTGCCGAAGGGGATTCGATGTAAAAGCAGGCAATAAACAGCGGCACCAGCGCTATCCTGATAAGGGTAAGCCTGTTGGGAAGGTTCATGTTCAAGTTTTTCATATTTCTTCTCCTTCCATATCATAAGGGCCCGCACCGGTTAGCTTTATCATGGTAAAGTCGCCGGGCTTAAGCCCTTTGTTTTTGATGGAAAACATCACGGTACCGTCTACCTCCGGGACCTCGGCATAAGTTCTGCCGTAGGCTATATCGCCGCTTATCTGCTCAACGAGAGCCTCGGTCACGGTGCCTATGCGCTTTTTGTTGTACGCAAGGGATATGCCCTGCTGAAGGGACATTATCCTTTTGAGACGGCGCTGCTTTACGTCCTCATCTATCTGGTTCGGCATATCGGCAGCGGGCGTATCGTCCTCCTGCGAGTATGCAAATGCGCCGAGCCTGTCAAAGCTGTGTTCCTTAAGGAATTCGGTCAGATGGCCGAATTGCTCCTCCGTCTCCCCCGGAAAGCCTGTTATGACGGTAGTACGCAGTATGAAGTCAGGAGCCGTGCGCCTGATATAGTCGGTTATCTCGCGGATATGCTCAGCGGAGCCATGGCGGTTCATGGCTTTCAGCATATCCGGATCTATATGCTGAATGGGTATATCTATATAGTTGACTATCTTCGGATCGGCTACCATAGTATCCACCAGCTCTTCGTCTATGGTGTTGGGATAGGAATAAAGCACACGTATCCAGTGCAGCTTATCTATCTTTGCTATACGGCGCAAAAGTTCTGCAAGCATGGGCTTGCCATACAGATCGGTTCCGTAAGCAGAAGTGTCCTGCGCTATCAGCGTGAGCTCCTTTACGCCGCTGTCAGCCAGACTCTGTGCCTCCTTCACCAATTTTTCCATTGGAACGCTGACTTTACCGCCGCGTATCAGCGGTATAGCGCAGTAGGTACAGCGATTATCGCAGCCGTCAGCTATACGAAGATAAGCGCTATATGATGGTGTAGTTATTATGCGTGCGTCCTCAGAACAGCTCTTATAGCTGCCGCCTGCCGCCTCGGTTATCTTTCGCACAAGCCCTTCCTTGTCCTTTACTCCCCAGAATATATCCACCTCGGGCAGCTCCTCACGGAGCTCCTTGGGGTAGCGCTGGCTGAGGCAGCCTGTTACTACCAGCAGGCGGCAGTTGCCGCCCTTCTTGTGCTGTGCCATCTCGAGTATGGCGCCTATGGATTCCTCCTTTGCGGGGTTTATAAAACCACAGGTGTTTACGATTATCACCTCGGCCTGAGCTTCATCGTTAGTTATCTCAAAGCCGTTTTCCTTAAGCATACCCAGTATCTGTTCGCTGTCTACTCTGTTTTTTGAGCAGCCCAGAGATACCATTCCAACAGTTTTTGCCAAGTTATCCTTCCTCCGTATCTGCGCCCGTAAGCTGCTGATATTCCTCGAAGCTGCTTATCAGGAGCTTTCTCGGCTTGCTTCCGTCAAAGCCGCTTACGACCTTCATCTGTTCCATTATATCTATAAGCCTTGCGGCTCTGGCATAACCGACCCTGAGCCTCCGCTGTATCATCGATATGGACGCCTGACCGCTTTCCAATACTATCTTCACCGCGTCGTCCAGCAGCTCATCCTCCTGCTTGCCGTTGCCCTGGCCGGTAACGGCATCTACCGTGGAGGAAACCTCATCCAAAGTTATCTCCTGATATCTGGGCTGATTTTCGTCCGTCTGCTGCCGTGTAAAGAAGTCCATTATGCTTTCGACCTCCTCATCGCTGACGAACGCCGCCTGGGCGCGCACCGGCTTGCTTGCGCCGTTGGCATGAAACAGCATATCGCCGCGGCCGAGCAGCTTTTCAGCGCCGCCACAATCCATGATGACCCTGGAATCCACGGCGGAAGACACCGCCAGCGCTATGCGGCTGGGTATATTGGCCTTGATAAGTCCGGTAATTATGTCGGTGGAAGGACGCTGTGTAGCCACTATTAAGTGAATTCCCGCCGCGCGGCCCAGTTGTGCAATGCGGCATATGGATTCTTCCACTTCCTTGGCGGCAACCATCATAAGATCAGCCAGCTCATCTATTATTATGACGAGCCTCGGCAGCTTTTCCGCTGGATCTTCCTGAAGTTCGTTATATCGTGAGATGCTTCTGGCATTTACCTTGGACATCTTCTTATATCGCTGATCCATCTCCATGACCGCCCACTTCAGAGCGCCTGCCGCCTTCTTGGGGTCGGTAACAACAGGCATAAGAAGATGCGGCATCGGCGCGTAAACCCTCAGCTCCACCTGCTTGGGATCCACCATTATAAGCCTTACGTCTTCGGGCTTTTTGCCGTATACGAAGCTCAGTATAATGTCGTTTATACAGACGCTTTTGCCGGAGCCTGTGGAACCGGCAATAAGCAGATGCGGCATCTTATCCAGGTCTGCGCAAAGCACCTTGCCCGCAATATCCTTGCCTATGCCGAAGCGCAGCGCGCTGCTGCCGTCTGAAAACTCGCTTGATTCTATTACCTCCCGAAGCAGTACCGGCACCGTGTCCTTATTCGGTATTTCTATACCTATGGCCGACTTGCCAGGTATGGGCGCTTCGATCCTTACGCGAGGTGCGGCAAGGGCCAGCGCTATATCGTCAGAAAGGCTGGTTATCCTGTTTACTCTCACGCCCTGAGCCGGGTGCAGCTCAAAGCGGGTTATGGTCGGGCCTACGCTGTAGTTTATTACCTTTGCGTCTATATTGAAGCTTGCAAGGGTCTCCTCCAGCTTCTTTCCCTTTGCAACAGGCGATTCAACGCCTTTGGATACCGTCAAGGCGGGTTTCTTGAGCAGCGTGATAGGCGGACGCACATATACCGGTGGCTGAGGCGCTATTGAAGTTTCGGTATCCCCATCGTCGCCTGCCGTCACCTTAACTGACTTTGCTTCAGAATCCTTTTCTTCCTCCGTATCCAGTTCCATTACATTGGGCGGCTCTTCAAAATCGAAGTTCTGCTCCGGCTCTTCAGGCTGCATGTCTATAGTAGTAATTTTGCTAACATCCACGGGCTTAAGCGGCTTCAGCTCGCCATCGTCCAGCCCGGAAAGTATATCAAAAGGATCGCCGTCGTCCTTGCGCTTTGGCAGTTTTCCATTCTGTGGCAGGAAGGAAATATCGCCGTCCCAATCGTTTCGCATATCGTCTTCCCTGCGGCGCACAATATGGCTGTCGTCATTCTTCCTGCGCGCAGGCTTCTGAGGCTTTGGTATGGCAGGGTCCCGTTCTTCTTTATTTTTTTCAAGCGTTTCGGTATAAAGCTCTTTACCGTTGCCGCGGCGCTTTCGTGGTTTTGGCGGGTATATTTGTTCCAGCCCGTCGAAGGCGTGCTCATAGTCGTACCGCGCCTGCCGCTCCGCCATGTCACGGGCGTGAACCTGCTGCACCTTTTCGGAGACAGATTCCACGCCGGTCCTTATGCCGCTGCCCACTTTCTGGCCAAGGGTTCGTATGGAAAGCTTGGTAGCTACCAGAAATACTATAAATACCGCAGCGCCGAAAAAAATATACGTACCGGCAGTACCTAAAAGCTTCATTGAAGGATATGCGAGAAGCGCGCCCAAAAGTCCGCCGCCCTTGCAGTACAGCTTTCCGTACATATATGCGTCGGAATAGTAGGCTGTCACCTTGTCCACCGTTATTTCGCCGCGGGTAGCGGTATGTATAATAACGAGGAGACATACGACCCCGCCAACTATCAACCACAGCGTTGAACTGCTTGCAGGTGATTTTGACATAGCGATAGAAAGTATACCCAGGCCGGCAAGAATAAAGGGCGCTGCATAGCCAGCGATTCCGAACAGGCCGAAGGTCAAGTTCTTCGCTGCATTTCCTATCACGCCTACCATATCTGTATATATTCCAGCGGCAAGGAAAAGCGCAAGAGCGATAAAGCATATACCTATTATCTCCCTTTCGGTCTGCTCCTGTCTTTCCAGCTCAGCCTTTTTTACTTTCCTGCTCGAATTAGCCATCGGGTATTCCTTTCTGAATTTACCTACCTATTATACACCATACATGCGCCTTTTAAAAGAAAAAACAGGGGCTGCATTTTGCAGTCCCTGTGATTTGTCTTAAAGCTTACTCTTCGTCAAACTTGAAGCCGGCGAATTTGTCTGCCAGAGAAGTAGTGGCCCTCTCCACAGGAAGCAAATCATATTCGTTCTCTTCGCGGCGCTGACGGCGGCGCTCGGCGCGCTCGGCCTCGCGGGCCTCGTTAGCAGCCTTTGCGGCTTCGGCAGCTGCGGCGCGCTCAGCAGCACGCTCTGCGGCTACGCGTTCACGCTCAGCCTTTTCAGCTGCCAACTGCTCTGCTACCTCAGGGTTCTCCTCAAGGATAACATCGCGGCGGCTCAGGCTTATACGCTTTGCCTCAGGATTTACATCGAGAACCTTACAGCGTACTACATCGCCAACATTGATCTCGTCTTCGACCTTTTCGATGCGCTTTACGCCCACCTGAGAGATGTGAATCAGGCCGTCGATAGTGGGCTCAAGAGCCACAAATGCGCCGAAGGGAACTATGCGCACTACCTTGCCCTCTACGATGGAGCCTACGGGGTACTTCTCGGCAGCCATAGTCCAAGGCTTGGGCTGGAGCTGCTTATAACCGAGGGATACGCGCTGTTTCTCGACGTCTACGTCCCGGATAAGGACTTCGATCTCCTGACCTATGGAAAGCACATCGGAAGGATGCTTTACGCGGCCCCATGCTACGTCGGTAACATGCACCAGACCGTCGATACCGCCGATATCAACAAACGCGCCGAAATCGGTCAGGCGGCGCACAACGCCCTTTACCTTGGAACCGACTTCCAGCTTGTTCCAAAGCTCCTTCTTGGCAGCTTCGGCTTCTTCCTTCATAACCGCCTTATGGGATGCTACGATGCGCTTGCGGGACTTATCGACCTCGATAATCTTGACCTTCAGATCCTTGCCTACGAACTCGCCGATATTCTCAACATACTTGGTAGACAGCTGAGATGCGGGAATAAAAGCACGGATACCGTTGATGGTGGCGATCAAACCGCCCTTTACGACTTCCTTGCCCACGGCGTCAAAGGTCTTATCCTGCAGGTTCTCTTCGTCCTGCATAAGGTTGTCCCAAAGCTTCTTGCTCTCAACGTTCTTACGGGAGAGGAGCACGTTGCCCTCGCCATCGTTAACCTTAATGACCTCAACTTCGATCTCGTCGCCAACCTTGACAACATCTTCAGGGTTGACTTCAGTATCAGAAGAGAACTCGTTGCGTGGAATAAACCCGTCGGACTTATAACCAATGTTTACGCATACTTCGCCGTCCACTATCTGCACGACGGAGCCCTTGATGATTTGTCCGTTCCTGATGCGTACAAGTGTCTTTTCAAACACTTCCTCAAAGCTGGGCTCGGCAGCTTCAGCGGTTTCGGCAACGGGTTCCTGGACGGCAGCTGCTGCTACCGCCTCTACTTTTTCTTCTTCGGGGCTTGCAGCCATCGTCTTTTCCAGTTCGCTCATTCTTTCAATAACCTCCAATATAATCCATTTCGGCGTCGATGCGCCTCCAACAACCCCTATTATATCATTGATATCAATATTTTCAAGGGTTATTTCGCCTACTTTTGCCAGAGATTCAACGGTTTTGCAATACTTTTTACATATCGCACACAGTTTTTGTGTATTTGAACTGTGATGTCCGCCAATCACGAACATGTGGGTGCATTTCCTGCTCAGCTCCGCCGCCTCGTTTTGTCTTAAACGTGTGGTCTCGCAAATAGTATCGAACGATGCCAGCTCATCGCATCTTTCCCTTATTGCTTCCTCCACCTGGCGGAAGCATTCTTCGCAGGCGGTAGTCTGGGACACGAGGCAGCACTTCTGCATATGCAGCAGTTTCCTCGCCTGCTCAGGATCGGACACGACGGCTGCGCCTTTTGCCCAGCCCTGTATGCCTTTCACCTCCGGGTGCCTGCTCTCGCCGAATATTACAACGGAATATCCTTCATCAGAGTGTTTTCTAACTATGTTGTGTATGCGCTTTACGAAGGGGCATGTGGCGTCAACAGCATAAAGCCCCAGTTCGCGGCACTTTTTTATCTCCTGTGGCGCTACGCCATGGGAGCGTATTATGACATTGCTTCCGGCAGGTATCTCCTCGAGCGTCTCGGCGGGTATTATCCCCTCTGCGCGAAGCTCATCTATGACAGTAAGGTTATGTATGAGCTCGCCGTAGGTGTATACGGTACCGCCGTCCTCCACCTCTTTACGGGCTATCTCTATGGCCCGTTCCACGCCGAAGCAGAAGCCTATGTTCTTTGCCGCGATGACTTTCACTGCATATCCTCCAGCCGCGCTTTAAGCCCCTCAAAGGCAGCAGTAAGTCGGTTCGTGAACTCGTCCGACATCTCATTGCGGCTGAGGTTCTCAAGGCCCTCCCTGCTCACAGGCTCCCCTACGATCATTCGGAACCGCATGGAGTCATAGCACTTGGGATCGATATACATTGGTATTACAGGCGCGCCTGATTTAAGCGCCAGGAATGCGGTACCCTTTTCCAGTTCGTCCAGTTCGCCCGTAACTGATCGCTTGCCTTCTGGGAATATTCCGAAGACCTTGCCATCTTTCAGCACCTCCATAGCCCGCTTGAGAGAGGCTATATCAGCTGTATGCCGATTCACCGGAAACACCATGAGCCCTTTGAAGAACACCTTACCCAAGCCGTTGAAAAGCTCCTTCTTAGCCATGAAGTGGACTATCCGCGGAGAAAGGAATGCTATCATCACTGGATCCAACATGGATAAGTGATTGCATGCGTATATTGCTCCTCCCTTTACCCGGAGTCCCTTTAGGTTATATACCTGAGGCCGCATTATTATCATGAAAAGCGGCCAAAGCAGATATCTGAAAAGTATATAAAGCATTACTTATGCGCCTCCGCCCCAATGTTTTTAAGGTTTTTAAGCACGGCGTTCACCGCTTCGTCTATCGTAAGGTCGGTGGTGTCTATAAGTATCGCCTCTGGCAGCCTGAGCAATGGCGCAAAGGCCCTGTGGCTGTCATTGTAGTCGCGCTCCGCTATATCCTTCGCCATGTCCTCCACGGTCATGCCGTTGTCCCCGCCCTTTTCTTTTAGCTCCAGCAGCCTGCGGCGAGCGCGCTCGTCTACGGAGGCGGTGACATAGAACTTGTTCTCGCATTCGGGGATCACATAAGAGCCTATCTCCCGCCCGTCCATGACTACATCTGAGGTATGGGCGATATTGCGCTGTATCTGCGCCAGCTTGATGCGCACGTCCGGTATGGCGCTTATGTCGGAAGCGCCCCGGGATATTTCCGGTGTCCTTATAAGGCCGGAAACGTCCTCGCCGTCCAGATAGGTATGCTGAGTTCCGCCGATATTTTTCGCATATATCTCGGTACATTCAAGAAGGGGCAGCACCTGCTCCTTATCGTTTGGGTCTATACCCTCTCGCATGGCTTTTAACGCCATTGCCCGGTACATCGCGCCCGTGTCGAGGTAGAGTATGCCGAGCTTTTTGGCTACCGCCCTGGCAACCGTGCTCTTGCCCGCACCCGCAGGGCCGTCTATGGCTATATTTATCATTATACATTCACCTCGCGTTATCTTACGGATCTGCCTGCAAGCACACCCGTGGAGTAAGCTATTTGCAGGTTGAAGCCTCCGGTGTATCCATCTACGTCGATTATTTCGCCCGCAAAGAACAGTCCCGGAACCAGCTTGGATTCCATGGTAGAAGGATCTATCTCCTTTACGCTCACGCCGCCCCTGGTTATTATCGCCTCTTCAACAGGCAGGGCGTGATCTACTATCAGCGGTATGCACTTGATGGTTTTCACCAGCGACTCCCTCATGGCCTTTGTTACAGAGCTGATGTTAATTTCCGCGGGCACGCCGGATATGCTTATAACCACCGGTATGAGCCGTGACGGAAGCAGGTCGTTCAACCCGTTTATAAGCTGTTTACGCTGGTACTTTTCAAAGTCCCGCAAAATGCGCCTGTCCAGCTCATCAGGGGTAAGGCCGGGTTTCATATCAATGGTGAGCCGCACACCTTCCGGACTGTCGGCTATCCTGCTGCTGGCGCTGAGCACCAGCGGACCAGATACGCCGAAGTGGGTGAACAGCATCTCGCCCAGTTCCTCATATACCAGCCTGTTCTTTTTGTTGTACGC
>ERZ826220.3942-NODE-3942-length-10928-cov-6.573991_pt1 | contig 10928 bp, 11 predicted proteins | sample MGYA00519927_ERZ826220 | MGnify/ENA primary metagenome ERZ826220 (study PRJEB31778, sample SAMEA3449225) | human gut metagenome | biome: human gut; feature: human-associated habitat; material: faeces | place: United Kingdom | collected 2010/2012 ...
GCCTTGTGCGGCAGTCATAACCATTATAATAATAAGGTCCAGAACAGCTTTTGCCGAAAGAATTGAGTAATCTCCGTAAATTCCGTCCTGTATTGCACCAACAACCGCCATTGCTCCTATACATACAGTAAGAGAGGCATTTACAAAGGCACTTACAAAGCCTGTATCTGACTCACTTTTTGTTTTGTATTTGAGCCATTCGCCGAATTTCTCCATACCGGCTTCAATATTAATCAATTCACCGATTAATGCACCCAGAGCAAGGCAAATAACAATCATCATTGTGCCACCGCTTTCGAGTTCACCGTTATTATTTATACTGAGCATTTTTTCAACCGCTCCACCGATGCCGAGAAAAAGCACACATACGCCTGTTGTAGTCATCAAAGTATTTTGTACTCTGTCCTTCATTCGGTTGCCAAACAGCAAACCGGCAAGTCCTCCGGCAACTATACCGATTACATTTATTAATGTTCCTAAGCCTGACATTATTTTTCTCCTAAAATTATAATTAAACGGACAAATTTTATATTAGTATCAGTGTTAGGCTATGTCAAGACAAATTATTTGGTTCTAAACTTTACTTGGGGGTAATGTTTAGAACCTTTCTAATTTTAGCAAATAAAGATAGGCATAAACACATCCATAAGATATAATTAAATCACCACAAAATAACACATCAAGGAGAATGTTTATGCCTAATACTTATTCTATATCAAATTTACTTGAAATAAAAGACCTAATTGTTGATGATTTTATTTCTTCTTCCACTGATATTCATTTATACTTTCATCTTGAACAAAGGGATGTTTCTTGTCCGTTTTGTAATTCAATTACCAATAAGGTTCACGACTACCGTACATCTATTATTAAAGATGCTCCTGTTCAAGGTAAATTTTTATTTCTGCACTATAAAAAGAGAAGATATCATTGCAGTAATTGTAATCATCACTTTAATGAACCTTTTAACTTACTACCCAAATATTGCCGTATAACTAACAGATTGTGTATTCTCTCTATTCATCAGTTAAGAGAAGTTCAAAACATTTCGTCTGTTGCCAGACAGCTTGGTATCTCTGTATCTACTGTTTTCAGAAGAATTAAGGATATATCCTTTCCTAAGCCTAATCATCTTCCCGAGGTGCTATCAATAGATGAATTCAAAGGCAATGCCGGAGGAGAAAAGTTTCAAGCTATTTTTACAGATCCCGTCCATCACAAGGTTTTAGATATTTTACCATCGAGAACCCAAACTCGGATTGCTGAATATATTCGTTCTTTTAAAAACAGAAAACAGGTTAAATATTTTATTATGGATATGAACAGAGTTTATCTTGATGTTGCATTAACATATCTTCCAAATGCAACTATTGTTATTGATAAATTTCATGTTGTCAGATACATCACATGGGCTCTTGAAAATGTAAGAAAAAGAATTCAAAAGGATATGCATCCTTCTAAGCGAAAATACTTTAAACGCAGCCGACGTATTCTGTTATCTCACTATTCTTTGTTATCGAGCGAATATAAGCAAGCTTTAGAAATCATGCTTCAACAATCATACGACCTTGCCCAAGCTTATTATCTAAAGGAATTATTCTATGAATTTATGAGCTCCGAAAATTCTTCAGTAGCAAAAATTAGACTTAAAAAGTTTATTTTATCTGCTCAGGTAAGCCAGTTAAGTGAATTCAATGCAACATTAACAATGTTAGGAAACTGGAGTAAATACATTTTAAATGCTTTTGATTTTCCTTATTCTAATGGATTTACAGAAGGATGCAACAATAAGATTAAAGTAATAAAGAGAAACGGTTACGGATTTCGCAATTTCAAAAACTTTAGAAATAGAATTTTATTATCTATGTCTTAATCAAATATGGTGATATAAAAGAAACCTGATACTATTGTACCAGGTTTCAAAAATGGGTTTACCCCCATGCTTGACAAAGAGCCCAAATTTAAATAATAACAAAGGCACTGTCAAAGACAGTGCCTGAAAATACTTTATTTTTAAATTGATCAAATTTCAATTTTAGCGCCCATAAGTTTAACAAATTCTCTTACAATTGCTGAATCTCCGGGCCATGCAGGTGATGTAACAAGGTTGCCGTCAACAACTGCCTGATCTGCCGGTACTTCAACATATGTACCGCCGGCAAGAGTGATGTCAGGGCCAACTGCAGGATAGCATGTAGCCTTTCTTCCTTTAAGTACATTAGCTGCTGTAAGAATCTGAGGTCCATGGCAGATAGATGCAACAGGAAGATTGTTGTTCATGAAATACTGAACGATTTCGATTACTCTGGGATTAAGTCTGATATATTCGGGAGCTCTGCCGCCTGTCATGAAAAGACCTGCATACTCTGTAACATCAACCTTATCAAAATCTGCTGTAAGTGCGAAGTTATGACCGCTCTTTTCAACATATGTCTGGTCGCCTACAAAGTCATGAACGGCTGTCTTAACGATGTCGCCTGCCTTTTTATCGGGGCAAACTACGTCTACCTGATAACCGAGCATCTGCATACTCTGGAAAGGTACCATTGTCTCATAATCCTCTGTAAAATCGCCTGCAAGCATTAATACTTTTTTAGCCATAATGAATTCCTCCTTATATTTTTATGAACTAATTATAATACAATTTATTCATATAAACAAGTATACATCGGTCTTTTTTTGTAAAATTCTGATTAAATATTCATTAAAGCTAAAGCTGTATATCAAAAAGCATCTTTCATTATTACATCTTTCAGAAAGCTGTTAAATTCATTATATTCAGCATCGGTAAGCTTATTAGGACGGCTCATAACAATCAGCTCATGTCTGGAATTTCCGATATGATACGGAGGATGAATATGAGAATACTGATTTTTAACAAAACCGCATCTTTCATAAAATCCCTTTCTTCTTATTGAAATATCGTCAACAGGAGGATCTATTTCAAGAATCAGTCCTCTTTCTTTCAATAAATCCAATATTCTCTCTCCATAAATAATTATATAATAAAACTGCTTGTTCTTGTCTATCTTTTCCTGCTCCTACTTGTTTTTGTGTTGTGCTATCAAAATGAAGATCATAGTCACTTAAACTTGTATAAGGACTATCTTGTTGTGCCATTTCTTCTGTTCTGTAAAATAACCAAGATGTTTTATCTTCTCCAAATTGATTATATAACTTGTCAAATAATGAGTCGTCATGGTTTGTGTAATACCAAAATGCTGCTTGTTGAACTGCCTCAATATCACTGTTTGTTATAAGATTATCATAATCTTCTGCATATATTCCAGCAGCATTTAGTAATGCAGTTTTTTCAGAATCTGTTGATACGCCCTTTAAGTATACTAAGTCTGCTAACGCTAATAAATTGTTATACTGTCCATTTGTAACAATTTTATTTAATACTGTATTTCCTGATTTTTCTATTTTATCTTTTTCAGTTTTTAAATCATATGCAATTGTATATTCTGCTCTTTTATTTGTATCACTAAAACCAACTCCTGCTCTTACACAGTAGTAATTTCCAGTAATCATATTATTACTAGTTTTACTATCATATTTTACAATTTGCCAAATTTTGGTTCCAACTATTGAATCTTCTGTTGCACCATTTGCATATGGATTGAATATAGCATATCCCATTTTATCTGGTGTTGTTCCATTTCTAAATTCGTTTATTCCAAAATACAATGGTGTTGTAAGTGTTGTACTTGCTTTTGCAATGTTTGGAATAATCATAATAAGAATTGCTATTACAATGCTCATTATTGTCAAAGTTATTTTTTTCTTACTCATAATAAATATCTCCTTTTACAAATAACGTTTACTTTATTTTATTGCATTAAACATATGAAGTCAATAGGCTTTTAAGGTCCTTTTTATACTGATATTTTTTGTCCTCTAACCACTTACGGAAAGCATTTTTTTAGACCTTACTATTTTTTTACGCTCACATTACAATTATATTACATTTTTGTTACAAAATCAAGATTTATGTAAAATGTTTATTCATTTTTTCAAATTTTCTTAGGGCCTAGCCCGTTTTATTCACCCTCTTATCATTTTTTTGTTACAATTCGCTATTCATAAATTATTAGACATAAACCACAATTTTTTATCAATGTTTATTTATATTTTTTTATAAAATTGCATAATATTATAACAGCTTGTAATAAAACTTATGGAGGTTTGTATGAATAAAATTATTTTTAAAGTTACTGTTTTTATGTTTATTTTTTTTATTTCTTTTAATACATATTCTTTATGTGATGACATTGATTCTGATACTATTGATATAAAAAAGGAACTACTTGAAACCTCAACTCCACCTGAAAAAGAGATTAATCCACCAAGTATAAATTCTAAAGCATCAGTAATAATTGATAGAAACTCTAATATCATTCTTTACGGCAAAAACGAAAATGAAAAAAGAAAAATGGCATCAACAACAAAAATAATGACAAGTCTAATTGTTATTGAAAATTGTAATTTGAATGATACTATTGAAATTTCCAGAAAAGCCGCATTAACCGGAGGCTCCAGACTAGGTCTTAAAACAGGTGATAAAATAACAATCAAAGATTTGTTATATGGTCTTATGATGCGTTCTGGAAACGACTGTGCAGTTGCACTTGCAGAATATGTAGGTGGTGATATTAATGGCTTTGCTCATAAAATGAATAAAAAGTCTGAAGAATTAGGTTTAAAAAATACACATTTTGAAACTCCTCATGGTTTAGATTCTGATGAACATTATACAACTGCATATGAACTTGCATTATTATCCAATTATGCCTTAAATAATAAAATATTTACAAAAATCGTTGGAACAAAGAATTATACAATCTTAATTAATGGTCAACAAAAGCAATTAACAAATACTAATGAATTATTAGGAAATTTTGATGGTATATATGGAATTAAAACAGGATTTACAAATGGAGCCAATCGTTGTTTAGTTACTGCTTGCAAAAGAAATGATATTGATGTTATTTGTGTTGTTTTGGGTGCTGACACAAAAAAGTTTAGAACACAAGATAGTATAAAATTACTAAACTATGTATTTGATAATTTTAAATCCATAAATATTGACAACATAATCTCCTCTGAATTTGAAAATTGGAAAGAAAACAATCTTAATAATATAGTCTTAAACAAGTCAATTTCCCAAAATATTAATTTAAAAGTTAACCCTTTATATAACAATCCTATAAATAATAAAAGTCCTTATATTCCTATTAGGAAGGATTTTATTAACTCTATCCATACTACTATAGATTGTCCTTTATATTTTGAAACCCCTATAAAATCTGGAGAAGAAGTTGGACATATTAATATAAATATTTCTGAATATTGTAATTTATGTTACTCTATTGTAAATATTTTTGAAGTAAAGCATAAATGCTGGAATAATTATTTTTTTGATTTGTTAAAAAATTATTTTAATATTTTAAAAGAACAAATCTAGAAATTTTCATTCCCAACTCTACTTTTTATCATACTCAAAAAAATTGAAATTTTCAGTAAATTTGTTCGTGCGCGAAAATTTATGAAATAAATTTTCTGTGCAATGTAATATTATATATTAGGAAAGTTGCATAACTTTCCTAATATATAATAAAAACGGGATTAAGGACCACTACCACAAAATCTCGTTTTTTGTTTGTAAAATTGAATTCTTATAATTTGTGCGATAACTTGTAAGTTGTCGCTATAGTTCAAATCAGTACAAGTTTTATCTAATTTAAATTTTCTTGCAAAAAGAGTTTAATTCAACACTGAATTAAACTCTTAAATCATTTCTTATTCTTCTATTTTTTCAAAAAATTCTTTTCCAAGACCACATAAAGGACAAACCCAATCATCTGGTAAATCTTCAAATTTTACTGTTTCTACATTATCATCATAAATATATCCACAAGCTGTACATTTATATTTCATATCACAAACCTCCTTTTTATTTTTTTATTAAATCATCTGCCATTTCAAATAATTGTAAACAATTTTCTTTTGAAAGTCTAGATTTAATTGTAACTACTGGTTCTATTATATCTATATTTTTCATTGTACTCAATATCTCTTTCATACATTTAGCAGAATTTGGAGCCCAAGTTCCATTTTCAATCAGTCCAACAATCTTATTTTGATAATTTTTTTCTTTTAAATTCAATAATAAGTTCCTCATTGGAGTAAATATTTCCATATTGTACGTTGAAGAAGCAAATACAACTTTACCATATCTAAATGCATCTTCTACTGCTTCTGACCAATCTTCTTTTGATAAATCAACTAAAACAACATTTCTTTCGCCTTTTTCTTCTAAAATCTCCTTTAATTTTTCACAAGCACTATATGTATTTCCATGAATTGATGCACATGCTATATACACTCCTTCGCTTTCTGTTTTATAACTACTCCAAATATTGTATTTTTCAATATAATGTTCCAAATTTTCTTTTAACGTTGGCCCGTGTAAAGGACAAATCTTTTCTATATCTAAATTCATAACTTTTTTTAATAGTGTTTGTACTTGCATACCATATTTTCCAACTATATTAAAATAATATCTTCTGGCTTCACAATCCCAATCTTCTATGGTGTCTAATGTTCCAAATTTACCAAATGCATCTGCTGAAAATAATGTTTTTTCTTTTTCTTCATATGTCACCATTACCTCTGGCCAATGTACCATTGGTGCCATAATAAATTTCAATTTATGATTTCCTAAGTCTAAAATATCCCCTTCTTTTACTTCAATTTTTCTTGAATCTAAATCTTGTATTTCGAAAAATTGTGGTAAAAAGGTAAAAGTTTTTGAATTTCCAACTAACTTTATATTTGGATATTTTTTTATTAAAGTATCTATATTGTAAGCGTGGTCTGGCTCCAGATGTGAAATAACTAAATAATCTGGATTTCTACCATTTAATACTTTCTCTAAATTTTTAAGCCATTGACTAGTTTTTCTTTTATCAATTGTATCCATTATTGCAATTTTTTTATCAATTATTATATATGAATTATATGATACTCCATTTGGAACGTCATATTGATTTTCAAATAATTCTATATCTTTATCATCAGCTCCAATATATATGATATCATTAGAAATACTAATATCTCTCATTTTTAATCACATTCCTTCCTAGTTACAAACCTGATTGAAAAAAATTAATTATCCTTCAACCTTAATTATATATATTTATTCAATATCTTTTGCCCAAAGTCCATGTTTATTACAAAAAGAATAAATCTTGCTTCCTTTAACATATGGAAATATTGCACTTGCTTTTTCATTTGGCAATAAAAATTTCTTTATGATTTTGTTATTTGATGACATTGCAATCCATTCTATAAAATGATCTTCTTCCATAACGTGGTTAACCGTGACAATTATTCGATTATCTATAACTTCATAATTTGGTACATGCTTTTCAAAAGCTGCATCTACACTATTGGGAACTAATTCTATCATTTCCTCTCCGCAACATTTAATACTACAATTATCACAGTTACAATCTTTTATAACTTCAATTAAAGTATTACATTTAGAACATTTTTTTATTACTAATTCTTTTTCCATAAATTTCCTCCATATCAATTTATTTTTATTATAATATAGCATAAGAATAGAAAATTAGCAACTAATTTTTGCTATATTTTCTTGCAGATAAGAATAGCTTCTAAAATTCAATCTTCACTTTCAACTTACTATTTGTTTTTTTATATCATAAAAGCAGATAATTATCAACCAACTCTCTGTCCCCCAATTTTTACAATATTTTAAATTATATTTTTCTATAATTTATATATTTAATTTCCATCACTAGACATAAAATATGTAGCGATAGGAATTTCGTTATTAATAGTATTTTTGTCAAGTCTTATTTTTATAATATTTAAATCTGCATCTTTTAATTGTTCTATCTTATTCCTTCCACCTTTACGCTCTATTACTGTATTAGAATTTATTTCTACTTTCATTTCAAATTTCCCACCATCTACATTATAATCAGGTATTAAATCTTCAAAAGTTATAGTTAATATTGCTTTATTACTATTTATTATTTCTATATTCGTACCTATTGGAGAAACTGTTAAATAAGGCGAATCTTCTAATGTTAAGTTTTTAATCAATTCTTTTCTTAACTCTTCTCCCTTTATATTACTTAATATACTAATTGCCTTTGATTTTTTTTTATATGTATATGTATCTATGTAATATCCAATTTTCATCTCATCATAATATACTTTTTCATTTGTTCTTCCATTTATAAAATTCAAAGAACTATTTACATCAATAGAATATTTTTTATTTCTTGACTTATTTTCAAAAACAATCCTATTAGAATCTATATTAGTTATAATTCCATTATAATTTTTTTCTTCTATGTTATTAGTAATATTTTCAGGAATATTATTAATTTCTGTTGTTCCTTGTATTTGATTATCTGATTTTGTATTTTCTCTACTAACAACATTTCCATTTTCATCATAGTATGTGGTAGTTTCAACATCATATTTGTTTCCAAATTTATTTTCTATTGGATCAAATCCACCTTTACCATAGTCTTCTTCTATTCTTTTTTGATTTCCGACTACAAATATGTTTTTATAATCATAATAAGACACATATGTTCTTAAAAATCCATTTACATATGCTACATATTTTTTTCCATCTTTTCTGACAATATGTTCAGGCATATAACTAAATGCTCCTAAAAAGAAAATTGCTGGAGTTGATAGTAATAATAAAATAATAACTATTCCTATTAAAACATTCCTTAAAATTTTTTTCTTTATTTTTAAGAGTAATTGTATTATACCAGCAACAAAACCACCTATAATTATTACAGCAGATACTATATATATCCATTCTCTAAACATTAATTTAAATGAAGATAAAATAAAATATAATGTAACAATTATTAGCATATAAAGTATAGTATCTAACAATATAATTTTGGGAATATATTTTTTTATTTTTTCCATTATTTCTCCTCCAAAACTTATTACTTATTGACAAATAAATATTAATTTTCTATAACTTCTATTGATTGCAATTTCATGTTATCAAAATCAGCATTTTCATCTTTAAATGTAACTTTTACTCTTTTACCTTTTTTCAAATCTCCAATAACTTTAGTGTCATCTTCAATATACGCTTTTACTGCAAATGGAAAATTATAACCAGTATCTGAATGAGTATCATCTTCTAAACTATATTTTAAATACACATATCCTGACTCAACATACTCATCATCAACAGTTACAATTGAAGAATATGCTCTTTTTCCAATTAACGCATCTTTTTTCATTTGATTATAGACATTTGATTTTAAAACAATAATAGCATTATCTTTAGTATCAAAATCATTGTCTCCCATACTATAACCTTTTTTACTTAAATCTCCACTACAAATTAGTATGTCTCCTTCTTGTATATAATTTGTATCGTATTTTTGTAATGTCAAATAATCTATACAGGTCTGATTATTATCTTTAAAAATTGCTCTTGTATATTCTTCCATTTCTAATCCAAATTCTCCAAAATGTTGTCCATTAAATATATAAATATATCCATTATGATTTAGTTCCACTATCCCTTGAATAACTGTATCTTTAATAACATCTGTGATTTCATTTTTTCTTGAAATATCGTATATAATTTTTCCATCTTTATCATATATTACAGTACTATCAGTTTTTTCATTATTTTCATTAGATTTTTTATTATTAATTATTATACACATTATAATTATTAAGATTATAACAATTATGGCTAAAGTTATTATTAATTTCTTTTTCACCTTTCTAATCTCCCTTTTAATTTTATATTTTGCCCATTATATCATTTTATAAGTAAAAAATATACATTTTTGATTAAAAAGGATTGGATTATTTATTTTTTTATCTTATTCGACAAATTTTGTCATATTATTTTATTAAAATTCGCTATAATTAATATAGATAGATTGGAGTTAATTATTATGGATACCAAAATATTTTATCTAATTATGAAAAATACTGCAAAATTAGAAAAACTTGTTGAAACAAATGTTTAATTTTTCCTTTTCAGACGATTAAAAATGGAAAAGTAAGATATAAATTTAAAAATTTTATATCTTACTTTTTTATATATTAATACAAAGCAATTGAATACCTAGTTATAGACATCATAAAGTCAATTATAATAATTGCTAAAAATAAAATTAATAAACAAATTTGAACTTTATGAGGAATTTTTGTTGTAATCTTTTCAAGTTGTTTCTTTACAAAAGGATGAATTTTTTCAACAAAAATAGTTCCTATTATCCCCCAAGCAATTGAATAAGCAAGGCTTATTCTCCCTTGAAAATTAAATGGTTCGCCTGTGTAGTCCCACCATCTTAAACCAAATAAACTTTCTAATACCACAGATACTACATATTCAAATATGGTAAATGCTATCATAGAAATAAAAAACTTTCCTACTGTATTTGTTTTTATTTTTTTCAAACTTTCTATTAAAATTATTGCTCCAAATCCGTATATTGGACAAACTGGTCCATATAAAAATCCTCTTTTGTTAAATACTCCCAATGTTAGTACACAAAAGACTGTTTCTAATATCCAGCCTAAAAATGAGTATGTAAAAAAGTACATTAATAATTTTTGTTTTTCTGTTAATTGCTTTGTTTCAATTAATTTTTCTTTTTCCATATATCCCCCTATATTTCTTTGTTATTTTTGTTTATAATACTATAAAAAGATAAATATTGCAATGATTTAATTTAAAATTTATGCCTCTTTTTAAATTTATTGTTACAATTCAAAGTTTCAGAAGAATAATTTTTATAAAACAAATTTACATAAATAGTCCCACCATCTTAAGCCAAATAAACTTTCTAATACCACAGATACTACATATTCAAATATGGTAAATGCTA
>ERZ826220.3948-NODE-3948-length-10910-cov-3.583141_pt1 | contig 10910 bp, 8 predicted proteins | sample MGYA00519927_ERZ826220 | MGnify/ENA primary metagenome ERZ826220 (study PRJEB31778, sample SAMEA3449225) | human gut metagenome | biome: human gut; feature: human-associated habitat; material: faeces | place: United Kingdom | collected 2010/2012 ...
CTATATTGGCCACAGACAACAAATTTTCCATTCGCATATATAATTCCATTCCATGTATAAGAAGAACCTGCTATTTGCTTTGGCGTTGTCCAATTTATACCATCGGTTGATGTTGTTACATATCCACTTGCTCCAACCGCTACATATTGCCCATTACCGTATGCGATTCCGTACCAATGATTCGTACCAACTACTGCCATAATGTTTTCTTCGATTTTAATTGTTCTTAAATCTTCGGTCAACGGCGGAGTAGTCGGTTCTTCCGGCTTTTCAATAGGTGGTTCTACCGGCTCATCAAATCCCCCCCCCGTCATTTTTCTCGCAGGATGCACACATCCAAGCACATACCGCAATGCAAATCATCTTTTTAATCATAACTGCGTTTTTTAAGGTTTGTATAAATCGACATTAAAAGTAGTCATTTCAGATGATATTGCAAAATCGGAATTTCAGCAATCATTTCGGTTGTACGGTCGTTTTTACAATCGTGCCCTTTGTTCCGACAATAATTACATCCACAGTTTTTTTCGTCTTGGCTGCATTCTGTGCCCAATACCAAAGTGTCGTTACATTCATATCATTCTATGTTTTTGTTTGGTATATGTATATATGCACATTGACAATTACAATATCAACATCTGGTATCTTAATCGGTTTTTGGCAAAGGACAGGAATTGGCTGAATCTTTCCCCATCCGTCAAATTCCTCGTATTATATCGGTATGCAAATTCATCGCAGTACAATTCCAAATGTTTCCGAGTAACCAAATGATAAACTCCTATTATGCCACGTTTCAGTTGGCTCCAAAAACCTTCAATCGAATTCGTATGATAACCGCCTTTGACATATTCTCCTCTATGGTGGTCTACTACTTTATGCACATAATTTTCCGACAAACCCTTGTAGCCATACCAGCCGTCGGTAACAACAGTAGTTCCTTTCGGCACAAGTGAATTTATCACACCATGCAATATCCATTTGCTGGCTTTCGGAATAGGCTCTACATAGACTTTTCCATCGGATAACAGACCCATTACAGGTGCTTTCAATTTAAGACTACGGCCTCTTGTATTCTTCAACCGTTTGCCTGCATTCCGATTCTTGTTCTTGCCTCCGATATACGTTTCATCGACCTGCGTAATATCGCCAAAGTCAATATCCGCATTATATCTGATGCTATAACGTATCCGACTCAACATAAACCAAGCAGTTTTCTGCGTAACTGCAATATCTTTATGCAATTGGGTACTGCTTATGCCTTTCTTATGAGCCAAGAATACGTATATCGCTATAAACCATTTCTGCAAAGGAATATGCGAACCCTCGAACATGGTTCCTACCGTTACGGTAAATCGTTCCCGGCAATCCTTGCATTTGTATAGCCCTCGGAATACACCGCCATTGGTCAGTTTGTAATGTTCTTCCGACTTACTGCCACAATGAGGACAAACCGGAACACCATGCCACCTGATATTTTCCAAGAAAAGCCTACAATCCTCCTCGGATTGCAAGTTTCTCAATAAATCTATCAGCGACCTTATCATTGTGGCATTTGGTAAATCGAATCCAATTCCGGTTTGGATTAAATGAATCCCAATGAATTTGGATTATATATGATTATATTACCACACGAAGCCCGATTTTGCACTATTTTCGGAAAAATTTTCAAAGAAAATGAAAAAAGCCAACCGTACTGGTTGACTTTTAATGACTTGTATTTTGTCCTGAATATGGATTTTCAAAGAAAAATCCTATATTTGCATATAAGATATGCCTATATTTAGTTTGGTACATTAAAGTATATAGATGTCTTGTAAATATCACCTGTTTTTATTCAGTACTTCATTTGCTTGGCAACATAGTAATATGGCAAGTTGCACAGAACGATAAACTTGGATTCGGAAATTTATAGCATCTACAGGAATAACCCTATTGCTACATCTTATTTACATAACTCGTAAGAGAAACTATGAACACTCTATATACGGGGCACTGTACCGGAGCCGAGGTCAAAAAAAGCACAGGTTGCAGAATTGCCCGAGGCAAGGGTGTTCCATACCGGATCGGTGATCGAATTCTGAAATCGAAGACGGGAACACTTGCCGATCCAGAAATCGATAAAATGAATAAAGTTTCGGATTCTCATGAAGGGCCTGGTGTCAAATCGTTGGCGGAAGAGGTTATCGCCGTTTTATACGGACGGTTCCGGCAAGGTTCTCTGCGGGCCTAAAGAATCCGGAATTGGAGTTTGGACAACGGAAGTAAGGGCGAAATCTGTTATAGCGCAAGAAAAGGGTAAACCGGTTCCTGCTCGATGGAAGCGCTGCCGACCTCTGTCCGATCTGGGCCTTGTCTTTCAGCGAGTTCCAACGTTACAAGCCTTCGCAAAGTCCACATCTTTTTCTTAGGGAAAACGCTAAAAAGTTTACCGTAAGTGGTTTATTCCCTATTTTTTGCCTATCTTTAACGTCGGTATGAAATTTCTAAATGAAACCATATTATAACCAAAGCCGATAGCGTATCCGGGATCGCCTTACGACACACTATGCAGGCGCAAGCCGAAAGGCAAAGAACAACCATCTTAAATATTTTATAGAATCATGAAAATTGCAATTCCTACAAGAGACTGTCGCATCGACGACCACTTCGGCCATTGCGACCATTACACGATCTATACGATAGAAAACAAAACCATTGCAGCACGCGAAGAGCTGCCCTCGCCGCAGGGGTGCGGTTGCAAGTCGGGCATCGCTGCCGACCTGCAGCGCCTCGGCGTTACGGCGATGTTGGCGGGCAATATGGGCGAAGGGGCCAAAAACAAACTCGAAGCCCACGGCATCACGGTCGTGCGGGGTTGCAGCGGCGACATCGAGACCGTAGTCAAAAGCTACCTCGCAGGATTCATTCTCGATTCGGGCAAGAGGTGCGCCGGACACGACGGAGCGCACCGATGTGACGGGCACGGACACGAACATACGCACGAGTGCGGACATTAAGTTCCGGAAGCATGAAAAACAGGCTGAGAACGAATATCCTGATCGACGCCGGACTGCTGGTCGGCATGGCGGCGGTCAGCATCAGCGGCTTCGTGATGAACGTCATCCTGCCTTCGCGCCACGCCATTCGCCATGCCGGAGCCCGTGCCCATGCATCGCAGCTCCTGGGCATGGGGCGGCACGACTGGGGAACGATACATACCTGGGTGGGCGTGGCATTGCTGCTACTGTTGATCTTGCACGTCGCGTTCCACTGGAAAACGATTGACGCCTTCTTCCACAAGAACCTCCCGAACAGAGGCGTGCGAACCGCGGTCGTCGGACTGTTGACCCTCTTTGCACTCATGGCGATACTGCCATGAATCTATGCATTGTAGGCGGGCGCATGGGAAAGGCGGAGCAGAGCGAAACATGAACGGATAGGCCCCTGAAAGTCGGAGATGATTTTCGGGGGCTTGCTTATATCCAGGGCTTCTGGACAAGGGACACTATACAGAGGTAGCCGGCCGTGCCGTTCGTCCATTAAACCGTTCACGCCGACGTCGTCGGCATTCCAGAATTACCGGATTTTTCGCCGACCACCTTTTCTGCGCCGGAATTTCCGGCTGAAATATGAACGGGATGGCCCTGGCCTTGACTCGTACGGTTTTATTGAGTACCTTTGTGAATTCCAAAATTTTCAGATCATGCACTTAAAAATCGAACCGAAAAAGGTGGTCGATGCTTACAGTACGCCGATCGTCCAGCAGACATCGTTCTGGTCGAAAGTGAAGGAGCGGTTGGGAATGGATTCCCGGGCATTTGATTTTTCGGTCCGCAACAGCGAAATTTACACCAATGTAGGCGGCTATGCACATACGCAGGGCGACTTCATCACATTCTTTCAATACCTGAACACCGAGGATTACATCGCCTATTTCCCTTACGGTCCAGAGATCGAGCCTTCGGAAGAGAACCACGGCCGTTTTCTGGAAGAGTTGTCCGAATCGCTGCGTTCGTACCTTCCGAAGCACTGCGTGGCCCTGCGCTATGATCTGAACTGGGAATCGCACTGGTGCAAGACTGAAAATTTCGATACGAAGGGCAACTGGCTCGGACTGCCAGATAAGGAGTTTCAGGAGTTTAAGCTCAATTACGGCACTGCGGAGTGGAATCTGCGTAAAGCCAATACCAACATTCTGCCGGCCAACACAATCGTCGTGGACCTGACGCCCGATGAAGCGACTATTCTCGACCGCATGAAACCCAAGACGCGCTACAACATCCGTCTGGCCCGGCGCAAGGGAGTCAATGTGCGTGCGGTCGGCATCGAAGGACTGGATGTCTGGTACGAACTTTATATGGAAACCGCCTTGCGAAACGGACTTTACATCAACGGCAAGAGCTATTTCCGTTCGGTATTCGCCTCGAAGATGGAGTGTCCGGACAAGGCGGTGCAGGTGAAATTGTTGGTCGCCTGTTTCGACGACACACCGCTGGCGGCGATGTTCCTCATCCTTTCGGCCCACCGGGCGACCTACCTCTACGGAGCCTCTTCCTCACGGATGCGCAACCTGATGCCGACCTATGCCCTGCAATGGCGGGCTATGCAGATCGCCAAGGAGAACTGTTGCAGCGAGTACGATATGTTCGGCATCGCCCCGTGTCCGGATCCGTCACACCCGATGTATGGCCTTTACAAGTTCAAGCAGGGATTCGGCGGCGATGTGTACCATCAGCTCGGATGCTGGGACTATCCGCTCGAAAAGGAGAAGTATGACTATTTCTGCGCCTGCGAGATGAACATGCAAGGCTATTACCGGAACTGAAATACGAAGGTAGGACCTGTTTTCATGGAGCATCCATTCGAAAAGGTTGAACAATGCCGCAGGTTGTCTTTGCCCTTACCCCCCCCGTCGGTGAACACTAGCTGGCGGGAGATGGCTGACTATTAAAAATACGATAACAGATGAATATGACTTTGGAAGTAACGCTTCGACTTTTCGTCGCTCTGTTGCTGGGCGGAATCGTCGGAATAGAACGGGAATTCCGTTCCAAAGATGCGGGGTTCCGCACGCATTTTCTCGTCGCGCTGGGCAGTGCCCTCTTCTGCGTCGTTTCGCAGTACGGATTTGGCATAGATCTGAAAGATTCGTCGCGGGTGGCCGCGCAGGTTGTCTCGGGAATCGGATTCCTCGGCGCTGGAACCATCATCTTTCAGAAAAATATGGTACGCGGACTTACGACAGCAGCAGGACTGTGGGTAACGGCGGCTATCGGACTGGCTTGCGGTACGGGAATGTATGCTGCGGCCGCGATCGCTACGGTGATGATACTGCTGGGACTGGAGGTGCTCAACGCCTTGATCCCACAGGTGGGAACGACGACCGTGAGCCTGACTTTCTCGGCTACGTCGAAAGAGAGCGTCAAAAGAGTGGTCGATCAGATCAAGGACGACTGTATCGAGCTGTATTCCTACGAACTGAAGGATCGTCGTACCTCGCAGGGCGAAATCTTCGAAGCTCGGCTGGAGATGAAGGTGAAACGCGGCAACCACAACGAGCGACTCATCGGTTATATGGATGAATTCGACGACGTTATGATTTCGAGTATCGAATAATATTTACGGGTTCAGACGCGACCGGATTATCTTTTCACCCGCACCTCGTACAGATCGCTGCGGCGATCCTTGAGGTTGCGGACGCTGCCGTAGGTGTGCAGCTCGTTCAACAGGTTCAGGTTAATGTCCGAAATAAGGATCATCTCCGTATTGGGCGTCGCCTCCGCACGCCGTCCGTCCGTCGGAAAAGCGAAATCGCAGGGCGTGAAGACTCCGGAGCGCGCATACTGAATGTCCATGTTGTGCACCTTGGGCAGGTTGCCCACACTGCCTGCGATCACCACGAAACATTCGTTCTCGATGGCGCGGGCATGGGCGCAGACTTGCACGCGCGAATAGGCATTCTGCGTATCCGTGAGGAACGGCACGAAGAGAATCTGCATCCCCTCGGAGGCCATAATGCGTGAAAGTTCCGGAAACTCAACGTCGTAGCAGATCAATACGCCGATCTTCGCGCAGTCCGTCTCGAACGTGCGGATCGTCTTGCCGCCGCTCAATCCCCAGCACTTCATCTCGTCGGGCGTAACGTGCAATTTTTCATACATTTCGTAAGTTCCGTCACGGCGGCAGAGGAACCCCACGTTGTAAAGCTGCCCGTCGTCTTTGATCTGGGGCATGCTGCCCGTGATGATATTGATGTTGAACTTAATGGCCAATGCGATAAACCGGTCCCGGATTTCATCCGTATATTGCGCCAGCCCGCGAATGGCCTCCGATTCGCTGACATCGTTGAACCGCGCCATAAGCGGAGCGTTGAAATATTCGGGAAAAAGAACGAAATCGCTCTGATAGCCGCTCACGGAATCGACGAAAAACTCCACCTGTTCGAACAGGTCGTCAAGGGTCTTGTAGCTGCGCATTTGCCACTGTACGATGCCTACGCGCACCGTGGTTTTGGGCAGGATGTACTCCTCGGTCGGGGCCTGATAGTAGATGTTGTCCCACTGGAGCAGGCAGGCGTAGTGGAGCGACTCCTCGTCGTTGGGAAGGTAGTTCTTCATTACCTTGCGGACATGGAAATCGTTCGAGAGCTGGAACAACAGCACGGGATCGACGATCTCCCGCTGGCGTACTTTGTCGATATACTCCTTGGGGCGCATCTGTTCCGCATACTTATGGTAGTTGGGCAGACGGCCCCCGAACATGATGGCTTTCAGGTTGAGTTTTTCGCACAGTTCCTTGCGGTATTCGTACATGCGCCGCGCCAGACGCAGTCCCCGGTAGTCGGGATGGATGAAGACCTCGATGCCGTAGAGGATGTTACCCTTGCGGGTGTGGGTGTCGAATGTTTCATTCCCCGTAACCTGGGCGTAGGTGTGGTCGTTCTTCACGTCATCGTAATTCACAATGATCGAAAGCGCGCAGCCTACGATCTTGCCGTCCACGACTACGACGATCTGCCCCTCCGGGAAGATGCGAATCAGTTTGTCGATTTGCTTCGGCGTCCAAAAAACGTCGCTTCCATCGGCATAGACGCGGGTAAATGAGCTGGCCAGCTGGTCATAATCTTCACGCTGCAAGTTGCGGATCTCTACTTTGTTAATTTCCAACGGTTCCATAAATTCGTTTTTGGAGATACAAATGTATGAAAATAATGCCTGTGAAAAAACAACGGCAAGTTCTTTTTCACCAGTACCGGCGAATTACCGAATGCAGCCTGTCATTGATGATCCGACACGCTGCGGCACTCCTTGAAGGAGCGGACCTCTTCCGGAATTTCCATGACGACGGTCGGAATACGCGAAACGCCCGCTGCGGATTGCAATTCAGAACGATGCATATAACAAAAGCAAACGAGGCGACGGTCTGGAAACCGAAACCTCGTTTACAACAGTGAATTTCCCGCGGATGCGGTCCTTTTTCATAACGGGAATCCCCTACTCCCACTCGATGGTTGCGGGCGGTTTGGAGGAGATGTCGTAGACTACGCGGTTGACCCCCTTGACCTTGTTGATGATGTCGTTCGACACGTTGGCCAGGAACTCGTAGGGCAGGTGCACCCAGTCGGCCGTCATGCCGTCGGTCGATGCGACGGCGCGCAGCGCCACGCAACTTTCGTAGGTGCGTTCGTCGCCCATGACGCCCACCGACTTGACCGGCAGCAGGATGACTCCCGCCTGCCAGACCTGGTCGTAGAGCCCGTGCTCGCGCAGGGCGTCGATGTAGATCTTGTCCACGTTTTGCAGGATCTCGACGCGCTCGGGTGTGATCTCGCCCAGAATGCGGATCGCCAGCCCCGGCCCCGGGAAGGGGTGGCGGCCGATCAGCTCCTCGCCGATACCCAGCGAGCGGCCCACGCGGCGCACCTCGTCCTTGAAGAGCAGGCGCAGCGGTTCGACGACTTTCAGGTGCATGTGCTCGGGCAGTCCGCCCACGTTGTGGTGCGACTTGATCTTGGCCGCAGGGCCGTTCACCGATGCCGATTCGACGACGTCGGGATAAATCGTGCCCTGCGCCAGCCACTTCACGTCGGCGAGCTGCTGTGCCTCGGCATTGAAGACCTCCACGAAGTCGCGGCCGATGATCTTGCGTTTGGCCTCGGGATCGGTCACTCCGGCCAGGTCGCCCAGGAACTTGTCGCCGGCCTTGACGCCCTTGACGTTGAGTCCCATGCCCTTGTAGGAATCGAGGACGCTTTCGAACTCGTTCTTGCGCAGCAGACCCGAATCGACGAAGATGCAGTGCAGGTTCTCGCCGATGGCGCGGTGCAGCAGCACGGCGGCAACCGTGGAGTCCACGCCGCCCGAAAGCCCCAGCACGACCTTGTCGTCTCCGATCTTCTCGCGCAGTTCGCGGACGGTCGTCTCGACGAAACTCTCCGACGTCCACGACTGTGCGCAGCCGCAGATGCCCACGACGAAATTCCGGAGCAGCTGCACGCCGTCGGTCGAGTGGTAGACCTCCGGATGGAACTGGATGGCCCACGTCGGTTCGCCCTCGATGCGGTAGGCGGCCACGTGCACCTCGGCCGTCGAAGCCACGATGCGGTAGCCGTCGGGCACGCGGGTGATCGTGTCGCCGTGCGACATCCACACCTGCGTGGTGCGGGGCAGTCCCTCCATGAGCCGGTCGTCGGGTTCGACTACGGTGAGCATCGCCCGTCCGTATTCGCGGCTCGGGGCGGGCGTCACCTCGCCGCCGAAGTGCTGGGCGAGGTATTGCGCGCCGTAGCAGACGCCCAGCAGCGGCAGCCGGCCCTTGATCGCCGAGAGGTCGATGCGGGGGGCTTCCGCGTCGCGCACGGAGAAGGGCGAGCCCGAGAGAATCACGCCGCGCACCGACGCGTCGATGGCGGGCAGGTGGTTGAAGGGGTGGATTTCGCAGTAAACGCTCAGCTCGCGTACGCGGCGGGCGATGAGCTGCGTGTACTGCGAGCCGAAGTCGATGATTAGGATTTTTTCCTGCATAGCGTCTGAGTATCGTAGGTTTCGGATCGACGGGGCGATCAGTGTTCGCTGCTGTAATTGGGCGCCTCGCTGGTGATCGTCACGTCGTGCGGGTGGTTTTCGGTCACGCCGTTGGCGGTAATGCGGATGAACCGTGCCTGTTTGAGCGTCTCGATGTCCGCCGCGCCGCAGTATCCCATGCCGGCGCGGATGCCGCCGACGAGCTGGTAGACCGTTTCGCTGAGCGAACCCTTGAACGGCACGCGCGCCACGATCCCTTCGGGAACGAGTTTGTTGATGTTGACCTCGCCTTTCTGGAAATAGCGGTCGGCCGAACCCGCCTTCATGGCGTCGATCGAACCCATGCCGCGATAGCTCTTGAACTTGCGGCCGTTGTAGATGATCGTGTCGCCGGGCGACTCCTCCGTGCCGGCGAACATCGAGCCGATCATCACGCAGTCGCCGCCCGCAGCCAGCGCCTTGACCAGATCGCCCGAATAACGCAGTCCGCCGTCGGCGATCACCGGAACGCCGCTCTCGCGGGCCACGCAGGCCACGTCGTAGATGGCCGTCAGCTGGGGAACGCCCACACCCGCGATGATGCGCGTCGTGCAGATCGAACCGGGACCGATGCCGACCTTCACGCCGTCGGCGCCGTTCTCGATCAGGTAGCGCGCGGCCCCGCCCGTGGCGATGTTACCCACCACGACGTCGAGCGACGGATAAACCTCCTTGATCCGCTTGAGCATCGAAACGATGTTGGCCGAATGGCCGTGCGCCGAGTCGAGCACCACGGCGTCGACGTCCTCGGCGACCAGCGCCTTCACGCGGTCCATCGCGTCGGGCGTAACGCCGACGCCGGCCGCCACGCGCAGGCGGCCCTTCGCGTCCTTGCAGGCATTGGGGTGATCCTGCACCTTGGTGATGTCCTTATAAGTGATCAGCCCCACCAGACGGCCTGCGTCGTCCACCACGGGGAGCTTTTCGATCTTGCTGTTGAGCAGTATTTCCTGGGCGTGGGCCAGTTCGGGATTGTGCGTCGTCACGAGGCGGTCGCCGGGCGTCATCACCTCCTCGATGCGGCGCGACATGTCGCGCTGGAAACGCAGGTCGCGGTTGGTGACGATGCCGATAAGCATCCTGTCCGCATCCACGACCGGAATGCCTCCGATCTTGTTCTCTTTCATCAGGTTCAGCGCGTCGCCGACGGTGTGGTCCTTGGAAATGGTCACCGGATCGTAGATCATGCCGTTCTCGGCGCGCTTCACCTTGCGGACCTGCGCGGCCTGCTCGGCGATGGTCATATTCTTGTGGATCACGCCGATTCCTCCTTCCCGCGCCAGGGCGATGGCCAGCGGCGCTTCGGTTACCGTGTCCATGGCGGCGGACACAATGGGGATGTTGAGAGAGATATTTCGCGAGAAACGGGTCTGAACATTGACCTCTCGCGGCAACACTTCCGAATAGGCGGGTATAAGCAGCACATCGTCGAAGGTAAGTCCCTCGGGCTGAACCCTTTCATTGATAAAAGACATAATGAACGTGGATTTTTGTTGCTCGCAAATGTAGTGATAATTTTCGAAACGGCCTAATATCCGGGGCAACGCGACGATTTTTTTTATCAACAATTTATCAAAGCCGCCGGGTGCGGGCAAAATCCGGAGCCCCCGGGACAACGCCCGGCAAGCCCCGCGACGGGTAAATACACACGCCTGCGTCCGGGACAGCCTCCGGCGCCCCGTCCCGGGAAGCCGCCCGCGCAGTCCCGTACAAGCCAGAGGGAACACCCAGCGCCCGGAATCCCCGGACAGCAATCGGGGGCATCCTCCCGCCGCCGACTTCCCGGACAGGAAAAATCCCCGGCCTCAGGGTCGGGGATCGAAATTATTCCGTCACGGCGGCCTGCGCACCCGGCGGGGTCAGTACTGC
>ERZ826220.3950-NODE-3950-length-10892-cov-2.473009_pt1 | contig 10892 bp, 5 predicted proteins | sample MGYA00519927_ERZ826220 | MGnify/ENA primary metagenome ERZ826220 (study PRJEB31778, sample SAMEA3449225) | human gut metagenome | biome: human gut; feature: human-associated habitat; material: faeces | place: United Kingdom | collected 2010/2012 ...
AACAGCGTTACAACGGCATCTCTCTTATCGGCACAATTGCCTATGTTTATCGTAATGCGCCCTGTACTTCTCTCGAACATACCTTTGGCTCTCTCGCGTCTGCCCGCACCACGCTCTGCGGGTTTGTCAACAATGTCCACGTTGTTCAGGTGCAGCCTGCCCGCCATGTCTTCCACTGCACTTCGCATCTCCTGTTTGCGTGCCTCTTCGGCGTGTTCCCGGGCTTCTTCCTTGGCGCGTACTTCATTTTCGGACTTTCCGCCCAAAGCTTGCGACAGCAGCGGGTAGCGCTCCATGACTTCGTCGCTTGCCACACCCCTGTAAAACGATTCTTTGACCTCTCCGGCATCGTTCTTCAGCCTGTCGATTTCCGCCATGAGGGCTTTCATGTCTTCAATGTTGTAACCGGATGTTCCCAAATCCACGCTTACGGACAGGTTTTCTTCACCCTGTTTATCCTTGTAGTACGTAAGTTCCACGGGCTTCTGCGCCTCTCCGTAGTATTCGGGCTTCGTATGGTCGCTGCTCCTCACTTCCCATTGCACGCCGTCTTTCTCGAAACTCATATAGCGGCTTCCTGTGCGTGCTTCGTGCATATCGGGCTTTATGCCTTCTGCCTGCAGGTGTCTTGCCAATGCGTTGTAGGTCGCAGTCGGCTTCCTTACGAATTCTATCTTTCTTCCGTCGCGCAGTTCCTTTTTCTCTCCCGTGCGGTATCTTATATCGTCTTCCTCATTTGAAAATTTTCCACTGTTCTCCGTAGCCGAACCATATAAATACAATTCAGCCGGAATATTATCAATTCCCTCTCCACGAGTTACTGTGATGGTAGCCACCTTGTCGGTTCTCTTCACCACTCCACCTTTCGAAGCATTTACCGTCCATTTTATATCTCCGGTTTCCAAAGGATAAATGCCTGCATTTCTGGCAATCGTATTAATAGCTGCATGAGTGATTGACAAACTGGTCGCAGCTCCCAAATCACTTTTCACCGTAGCCAGCGGCTTTGAAAAATCACCGTCTGCCTTATCAAACAGCACCTCGTACAATACAATTCCGCCATCTGCCGCACCACCTCCTGACCACGACAACACAACAGGCGTTGGAGATGACACATTCAACTGGATAGAAGCAGGGGAACTTAATTCTGTAGGGACTGCAAAATCCGTGTTCAATTCATAATCTTCCTGACATGAAACCATTGCCAGAAGTACTGAACATATCCATAATATCTTTTTCATAATCATTCCTTTTTGAGTCGTTTAACCAATTACCAATTCGGATTCTGCTCCAAATTACCATTCAAGTCACGTTCAGCCTGTGGTATAGGCCACAAATAATGTTTATTTGCATTAAAGGTTCTGTTTTCAACCCGAACGTATCCATCATCCGTACCTACCACATCATTTGTCTTTAGTCCGTGACACCATCCATTCAATACATTGTCCGCAATTCTCCAACGGATAATATCTTTATGGCGATGTCCTTCCAATGCCAATTCCGAACGACGTTCGTTTCGTACAATCTCAATCAGTTTATCTTTAGAAGCTCCTTCCGGGAATTCCAGTGCTGAAGCAAGTGTAAATCCGGCCCTATCACGAATTGGTTTAATAGTTGCATCCCAAGCCGTCTTATCCAGTTCACCTAATTCTGCCAATGCTTCCGCATTCATCAATAAAATATCAGCATAACGAATCAGAATCGGATTCAAACCAGAATAAAGAGTAGCACGATAAGTGTTATCCCAATATTTCTTAATATAGTAACCGGTAGCCGAACAGTCTGAACCTACCCCATAACCATCTTTACCTTCACCTTTCTCACAGTTGATAACAACTTCTGTTCCGTCGGCCAACGTATATGAGTTTCCAGTGTACATCACCGTTGCCTTCAAACGTGGGTCACGATTAGCATACGGATGACTTTCATCAAACGATGTTCCTGTTTCCAGCATAATATAACTGTCTACCAACTCCTGCAAAGGAGAAAGCTGGGAATATCCACCTAAAGTGGGCGGCAGGAAAACATACATCATCTGATGTTCACGACTGGTCGGACGATACTGTGCATCCAAAATTACTTCAGAGTTGTATTCATTAGCGATCTCAAACAATCCTGCATAACTTCCAAAGAGTTTAAAGCCTCCCTCTGTCATAATGGTAGAAGTGATATTTTTCACTTGCGTCCAATTACCTTCAAACAAATAGATTTTAGCTTTAATCGCCATTGCCGCCCAACGGGTAATCCGACCTTTATTATCCGCATCATAAGAAGTCGGCAAATAGTTACCATTAATCACTTCATCCAGATCGGCCAAAACATTTGCTATTACAGTGGCTTTGGCCGTACGTGCAATAGACATACTTTCTTTAATAGAAAGCACTTTGGTAGTATAAGGAACATCTCCGAATTTCGTATACAACTCATAATAATTATAAGCACGAAGCACTTTTGCCTCGCCAATATAACGTTTCTTCAATTCAGGATCCAAATCCGGTACGCGATCAATATTCTCCAATAGTTCATTACACATACGAATACCCGTATAGCGCCCGTCCCAAACCTTTTTCACGTAAGGGTCTGCTGTAGAATATGAGCCATTACCGATATTCTGTGTAGCATCGTTCGGTTGCTTGGTGTAAGCATTGTCCGTCATTGCTTCACAATAAAGCTGTTCGTCCATATTTCCCAAATAGGTATAGCAAGTATTCAACGCCTTGACAGCTGCTTCAGGGTCCTCTTCCCAATAAGTCAAGTCCGTTTCTCTGTCATACGGTGCCGTATCCAAGTCAACACAAGAGGCACCGCCCACTACCAAAACAGCAGATAAAATCAAATTCTTTATAGTTGTTTTCATCACGGTACAGTTTAAAATTTAACATTAAGTCCAAATGAATATACTCTTGCCACAGGATAAGAACGACCACTACCGTCTCCGGTATATTCCGGGTCCCATCCGCCTTTCATCTTTGTGAAAGTCAACGGATTCTGCACACTGGCAAAGATTCTTAAATTCTTGACATAGAGTTTTTTCATCCATTGTTGCGGGAAAGTATATCCGATCTGCGCATTTTTCAAACGCAAGTATTTAGCATCCTGGATCCAGAAATCTGATTTCGCTGCATTATTAGCAGATTCCGCACCCATTGTCAGACGAGGATAAGTAGCATCCGGATTATTCGGAGTCCAGCGATCTTGATGGAAATCCATTACAGGACCTTCATTGTTATTATGGAAAGCCTCTACAGATTCACCACGCATCCACTTGTTACGTTTTCCTACTCCTTGCCACATCATCGAGAAATCAAAACCTTTATATTCCAAACCATAGGTGAAGCCGAAAGTATATCTTGGGAAGTCATTACCAACAATAAAACGGTCATCGTCCGGTTTAATCACACCATCGCCGTTCTTATCCAAATAACGAATATCTCCCGGTTTCGGTGTAATACCTTCCAAGTGCGGTCCTTTCTGACATTCTTCCTCATTCTGGAAAAATCCATCCGAACGATATGCATAGTAAGAGTACAACGGATAACCTTCCTTGATAATTGTCTGTACATCCGAGCCACCGATAATTTCCGTACCGCGTGTATCTATTACTTCATTAAAGCTATCTGAAATATTTCCGGCGAAGTTATGCACTACCGGACCAGTCTTCAAACGATAACTTACTGATAATTCCCATCCTCTCGTCTCGACCTTACCAGCGTTTTGAATCGGGGCACCATTACCAAACAATCCGGGAACCGGTAAATTCACCAAAATATCTTTTGTACGATTATTGAAGCAATCAAAAGTAATATTCAAATCATTATTCAACAATCCCAATTCGAAGCCGATATTAGCCATACGGGTAGTTTCCCATTTGAGATCAGGATTTGTAGAAGCAAATGTAGCCGTCTGCGCCAATTTATCTCCGAAGCTGATGCCGTTAGTCACAGACACCGTCTGCATGTATTGATAGGCACCAATACGGTTATTACCTACCAATCCCCAGGAACCTCTAATTTTTAGAGAAGGAACATACGGTTTCAATACAGACCAGAATTTTTCCTCCGAAATACGCCATCCTGCAGAGAAAGAAGGGAAGACTCCCGAACGGTTTCCTTTAGCAAAATAAGAAGAGTAGTCATTACGGATATTAAATTCCAGTAAATATTTCTCATCATAATTATAAGTGGCTCTTGCAAAACCGGAATAGATAGCCCAGTCACTTCCCGAACCTGTATTACTTACCTTATCACCACTCAAATCACCTACAAAAATGTCGTATTTAGAATCTTCCGTCAAACGACTGGTAGAGAATTGTTTTTCAGAGAAACCTTCATAAGCATACCCCAGTAATCCACCGATTCGTATTATAAGTCACCATCAGATTGGTAGTGATATTCTTGGAACGGTAGAATTGCTCGGTCAACTTGTTTTCAGTATCTCCCGTACCTTCAAAAGCTTTCCGGTTTTCATGCAATTTATTATTCCACACGCGTCCACCAGCACTTCCAATCAGTTTCAGTCCTTTATATACTTCCCATTCGGCTTGTATGGTTCCCAATAATTCATCATTCACATTCTGGCGATAACCGCCTTCTTCCAAACGTTGTAAACCGTTTGAGTTACTTCCGGCTGGATAATTATAACTACCATCCTCATTCTTGATCGGATAAATCGGTGGCATGCGGTTTGCCTGCTCGATAATCCATTCCGTCCAGTAAGCATGTTCTTTAATGTCATTACGGGCAAATTGAGAAGTCAAATTCAATGTAAAGTTATTCGTCACCTTATGGCTTACATTCAGACGTGCATTGTAGCGCTTATAACCATAATCAGGTCCCTTGAACATACTACTCTGATCCAGATAACCCAGAGAAGCCATATAAGACAACTGATCGTTACCGCCTGTCATCGAAACATTGTGTGAACTTTGAGGAGAATTACGATTATAAAGTTCTTTCACCCAATTTACATTCGGACCACCATTTCTATATTGCGCAATCTGCTCGGGAGTGAATTTTGCAGCTCTTCCCGAATTAACAGCCGCTTCATTATACAGTTCAGCGTATACCCACGAGTCTGCTATCTTAGGCAATGAAGTAGGTTGCTGAACACCATACATAAAATCATAAGAGATTTCTACCTTACCGGCTTTTCCTTTCTTGGTAGTGACAAGTACCACACCATTGGAAGCACGTGAACCATAAATAGCAGTAGAAGAAGCATCTTTCAAAATAGAAATCTGCTCAATATCAGCCGGATTCAGATTGGCGAGCGATCCTTCAATTCCGTCAATAATCACCAACGGATCATTGTTGTTCATTGTATTCAAACCACGGATATTAATAGAAGGTACACTACCCGGAGTAGAACTTCCCTGCTGAATTACCAAACCGGGAGTCGTTCCCTGCATCGCTTCCAATACATTGGAAATCGGCTTTCCTTCCAATTCATCCGTAGAAACAGAAGACACGGCTCCTGTCAGGTTGACTTTCTTCTGCACGCCGTAGCCTACCACTACCACATCTTTCAAAGCAACCACATCCGACTTCAACACCACATTGATAAACTGGCGGCCGTTCACCGGAACTTCCTGTGTTTCATATCCTATTGAGGAAACTACCAATACCGCTTTTGAAGCAACATTCAGTGAAAAATTTCCATCCATATCCGTAGCCGTACCCGTAGATACACCTTTCACCAGCACGGTAGCCCCAATCACGGGTTCCCCGTCTGCCATTACCTTACCTTTCACTGCGATTGTATTAGATTGCGCATACAGTTTGGAACCAACAGCCACATTCATACAAACAATCAACATAACAGCCAATAATTGCCAACTCGAAAATGCCGTTCTGAAAAGCCGGCGGGCAAATTGCGCGTTCAATAGATTAGATTGTTTCATAACATTTTATATTTGAATTAATAGAAGAGTTATCATATATTATAAGATATTAAGTTGGGACAAAGCAAAGGAATAAGCCCCTAAAGCAACAGCCCTGCTTGCTCCTAATGTAGAAACAGCAATGCCTATTTTCTTGTGACAGGCATAATGTACCTCTCTCTCCGAAAATGGTATTTTCACCATCTTGTCTTTTTCCTCCAGAAATTTATCAAATGCCTCTTTTTCGGACAGATTGAACACCTCCATCTGCAAACAAGGGAAAGAAGCTCCTGCAAATGTGCCGATCTGCCGATTCATCTCATTCATGATTCCCGGAAGTATGTATTTAGCCGCTCCGGCCACTCCTCCGCCAATCACTACCAAGCCATCAACAATATTCAATGCACGGATGATAGCATCACCGGCCATCTCTCCCAGTTCGTTAAAACTCCGGACAGCAGCCTGCTGATCTCCCTCTGCAGTCCCTTCGGCAATATCATATATATCTTTGGGAGTCAAAGAAGAAGCATCCTTTCCGGTCAATTCCTGATATACTCGCCTGACAGCCCTGATGCTGACACTTTCTTCCGCGATCATTTCGGGATATTTCTTATTCCGCATAATCCAGACGTCGCCGCCGCAACCGTTGTCTCCGGTCAGTAACCGGCTGTCAATCACCACTCCGGCACCAAACCCTGTACCCAGCGTAATTCCGAGCAGGTTCTTATATACCTTACTGCTGCCTGCTTCTTTCAGGCGTTTATTCACTTCGGGCAAAGTGCCTGCCAAGGCTTCACCATAAGCAAACAAATTACCGTCATTATTAATAAAAACCGGAATACCAAACTGTTCCCTCAAATAAGGTCCAAGGGCCACTCCTCCCCTGAAAGCCGGGAAGTTAGGCAAGTCACCAATAATTCCATGCTCATAGTCAGCAGGCCCGGGGAAAGCAAAACTGATAGCTACCGGAAGTTTCGGCAATCGTTTCTCAACTTCCAGGAAACCTTCTACAAGAACAGACAAGCAACGCTCCAAGTCGTCGGACGCTGCCGGAAGGCAAATAGGTTCCACTATTTCGCGACAGCCTTGTATGGCTGAAAACACGAAATTAGTGCCTCCCGCATCGAGCGTCATTACGATTCGTTCATCATGTTCATACATAGTTCTCAAGATATTAGATGATTTATTTCATTATTAAAAGCGTACGTAAGCTTTGATCGTTACACATTCTTTTCCTGCAGATTTACCATACGGGGCAATGGTATATTCTTTCACCCCGGCAGGAATGATAAATGTTTCGGCATAATGTACCACGAAAGGTTCAAAAGCATGAGTAGGACTCTCAACTACGGCCTCTTCTCCCTCCAACAGATTCAGTACATTTACACTATCGTTTGTATGATGCAATACCGGTGATGAGAAACGGTGACGGCGGGTTTCGATAAATTCGTTCGGATGCAATCCGGTACGTTCTTCTATCCAGCCTTCTCCGGAAGCAACCTCCTTGAACTGGTTGCGAAGATGTTCATTCACATATTCCGTATCCCGGTTCCAGTTGATTACGCATTTACCACGTTCCACATTGATCGGACGCGGTTTTCCATCCAGTCCCAAGCGTTGCCAGTCCCATAGTTTGAAAGTAAAGAGGTTCGGAGTCGAACTGATTTCAAGCACCATACTGTTGGCACCGGAACAATGAACCGTTCCTCCCGGAATCAGGAAGTGATCGTGTTTCTTTGTCGGAATCTTATTTACGTACTTTTCTGCGTCGAACACCAATTCACCTTTTTGTGCTTTACGCAAATCGCCGATCATCGCCTCCTTATCAACCCCCGTCTTCACTCCCAGATAAACTATGGCATCTTCTCCCGCATCTACCATGTAGTAACTTTCATCCTGTGTGTAGTACATGCCAAAGTTTTCGCGAATGAATTGTGTCGTGGGATGTACCTGTACACTTAGATTACCGCCACCTACCGTATCGAGAAAGTCGAAACGGATGGGAAAGTCTTTTCCGAAACGCGCTTCTACCGGCTCACCCAACAATTCTCTTGTTTTTAAAAGTACGAGATCTACCGATGGCAATTCGAATCGTACACCATTCACTTCGAAATAGAGGCTGTTTTCTTCGGGAACACAATCGAAACACCAACCGTAATTTTCTTTTTCCGGATCGAGATCGCATACTTCTTTCATCCATTGACCGCCCCAGGGAGCCGGATCAAAGAAAGGAACTACGCGGAAAGGAGAATGAACCGTCTCTTCGATTCCTTTGAAAAAAGTGGTTTGATCAATCATTTTAGGCTCAGTTGCTATGTGGGTGTCTAACCAGAAGTCAACCTTGTCAAACAAACTTTCCTTGTATTTATCGCATACTCTCCAATCATTGAAGTAGCCTCTTTTATATTGCAGGGATACTGCGTCTTTCCGGTTGTCTATCCCCAATGCTTTCACTTCATGACGACGGAAACGCTGTTGGATTTCCCAACGCGCCATATCTGCATAAACCAATACGGCTTCGGCAGGGACTACCATGGCGGCTCCGCTTCCCACAACCACTACTTTTCCTTTTGTCGCAATTACTTCCTCACGCGCTTTCTTCAGTTTGTCCTGGTCAAAATAATCGTTTAGCGTGATATTAGTCACGTAGCCAAATAAGACGTCATCCGTCATAAAGCGGGCTGTCATAGCTTTAATCTCACTTTCCGGTTTCATCAGGTCGCGGGTATCGATAAATAGGGCGGGGGATAAGCGATGGAGTTCATTTATTACTTCTTCCTCATATATCCCTGTATAAAAATCAACGGCTGAAGCCGGATAGGCCTTTAAATGTTCTTCCAGTAGAGAACAGATATTCTCCCATCCTTGAATTACAGTTCCCGAAATTTTAGTAGATGGAAACCGGTCATAATTTGCTTTTCTCATAATGATGTGTATTCTTTATAATTTAATTATAGTTCCGGTTGCAGCCAGAAACTATAGGCATGATATCTCAGTAAAACCAAATATTCGGAGTGCACCGGCTTTCCCCAAGAGTTATCGCCACCCACTCCCTTTTGTGCATAGTCAATATTCAAATAATAATTTTGCTCTTTTACCATATTGACGGAAGAGCGCATCCGGGCGCCGTCATTAGTGAAATATCCGTCTTGCCCGGTGAACTGAATGTTAAAACAGAATATCGGTTCACCCGTTATTTTCAGTGCATGGCCATCGGGACTTTTTAATTTCAGCCACCGGACATCCGTGCGATAACCATTCTCCTGAGGACGGATGTAGTTGTAAGGAAGTTCACTGACGGGCATTTCGTATTCCCCTACTAATGCGGAGGTTTTACGGTCTGAGTAGTTTTCCCAAGGACCACGGCCGTACCATTGAGCCAATGATAATTCAGAATTCATATTCACTACCTGGCCAATTCTGGGTATGGACATATTGGATTCTCCGTTGTAATAATTCGGTGTAAAATAGTTATCTACCCGGATGCTTCCATCGGCATGTACAGTGTAGTCCGTATCGAAGAAAATGGTATGCTGCGGCTTTTCCGAAACGGTAAATTGTGTTTTAACGTGCACTTTTATCTGTTCGTATTTTTTCTCCTTTTTAGAAACGGCAGTGGTAGGTTCTACCGTAACTTGCAATATTTGCATTTTGGAAATAGCATTCTTCCAGACATTATTCTCGCTGTCCCAATCGTCATTGTCGGTATTTACACGCCAAAAATCCGGAACAAGAGATGATTTCAGATAATCGAAGCCTTCATAACGAAAAGAACTCAGTCCTCCTTTCCGTTTGTCGAAGATTAGGTTTAATCCGCGTTCTCCTTTTATATCGATTATCGTATCGTTCTCTTGATAGGTCAATGTTTTGTTTAAAGTATTACCGACAGTTATTTTTCTGACCGGATGATTCAAAGCGATCTGATCATAGGCTATTGTCCAACCTTTGGGTAACAGATCCTCCGCTTCTTTCAACTTGAATTCAACGTTTAAGAAATATTCATGACAGTCAGAAAGGGCTGTCTGATAGGGTATGGTCAATAATCCGGCGGAATGAGGAGCAAGGGCGAACGGTATGGTACCGTTTTCTACAGTTTGTCCGTCTTGCAAAAGGCTCCATGTCAACTGATACTTATCTGCATTGGTAAATGAGAATGTATTCGTGACTTTAAAGACCTTTTCTCCCAGTCCACTCTTTCGTACCCGTAAACTCTGCAATACTTTTTTAGCTTCATACGCGTGCGGGTTGGGTTTTCTGTCCGGAGAGAATAATCCATTGATGCAGAATGCACCGTCGTTACGGATCTTTTCCTGTCCGAATCCGCCACCATATTCATAATAATGCACCCCATTGTGATAGGCATCCATTCCTTGATCTACAAAGTCCCATATAAAGCCTCCTTGTAATACCGGATAAGTTTCTATCAAATCCCAGTAATCCTGGAAGTTTCCAAGACTGTTGCCCATTGCATGGGCGTATTCGCATTGGATAAGAGGTATGCGTGCATCCGGCGATAAGGCATAATTTTTCATCATTTCCCCTTTCATATACATGGGGCAGTAAATATCCGTATGTGGCAATGTTCCGGCCTGTTCGAACTGCACTAACCGGCTTTTATCCAGTGCCTTCAACATTTTGTAGCCTTTGACAAAGTTGACTCCGTCACCACATTCATTACCCATAGACCAGATAATGACTGACGGATGGTTTTTATCTCTTTGGAACATACGGTTCATGCGATCCAGGTGAATGTCTGTCCACTCCGGATCACAAGCGATATGTTTTTGCGGATCTATTACATTTTGTAGAGCCGCCCCTAAACCATGCGATTCGATATTGGCTTCATCCACAACATAAATCCCGTATTTGTCACACAACTCATAAAAATAAGGGTCGCACGGATAGTGGCAAGTGCGAATTGCGTTGATATTAAATTGTTTCATTAATCGGACATCCTTCTCCATCGTCTCACGAGGAATATAATGTCCGTATTTAGGATGGTGCTCATGTCGGT
>ERZ826220.3951-NODE-3951-length-10886-cov-2.703075_pt1 | contig 10886 bp, 8 predicted proteins | sample MGYA00519927_ERZ826220 | MGnify/ENA primary metagenome ERZ826220 (study PRJEB31778, sample SAMEA3449225) | human gut metagenome | biome: human gut; feature: human-associated habitat; material: faeces | place: United Kingdom | collected 2010/2012 ...
TGGACGGAAGGCCGTGTACCTGCGGACGGCTGGGCTGCTTTGAAGCATATGCTTCGGCTACCGGCCTGATTAACCTGACCAAGGAAGCTATGGAAGCCGACAAGTCCAGCAAGATGTGGGAGATATGCTCCGGCGATATCAATAACGTCGACGGCAAGACCGCGTTCGACGGCTGGCGCGCAGGCGACAAGAGCGCTTCCGGAGTCGTTGATATGTACATATCCTACCTCGGCTGCGGACTTACCAACATCGTAAACACATTCCAGCCGGAGATACTCCTCATCGGCGGCGGAATCTGCAAGGAGGGCGACAACCTCACCAAGCCGCTTGAGAAGATAATCGCAGAGGACAGCTACTGCGTAGACCCCAAGAGGTCGACAAAGCTCGGTATCTGCCAGCTCGGAAACGACGCAGGTATAATCGGCGCGGCGTTCCTCTACACCCTCGCTGAGTAAGGAGACAGTATGTTCTTTCTTTCACAGGACGGCATGCGGCTGGTCGAGAGCAGCCACCTCTACATAAACGAAAGCTCCATCTTCGCCGTGATAAACGGCGGCGAGGACGTGGAGCTTGCACATTTCGAGCTTTACGGCGCGGCGCAGGAAGCGCTCCGCAGCGTGTACGCCGCCATTGAGGACAGCGAGGCAGTTTTCTCCTTCGCGGAATGACAGCAGCTTTACCGGCATAATCTATATCAGGTCAGCGCTGCGCGGAGGACATGTTTGTGCGGCGTCGGCAAAATTCTACTACACACCGGAGGTCACACCTTGAACTATTCCCAACTGATCGCCGCCTGCCGGAACGACGGCATTCCCTGCGAGGAAAACGCGGCGCTCGCTCCCTATACCTCCATGAAGATAGGCGGAGCCTGCGACCTGCTCGTAAAAACCGCTGACGAGAAGCAGCTCCTGACCGTGCTCAGGCTGTGCCGCAGCGAGAATATCCCGCACTTTATCCTCGGCAGGGGGAGCAACCTGTTGGTAAGCTCCGCAGGCTGGCGCGGGGCTGTGATCCTGCTTTCCGGCGAGAAGCCGGAGGTCGAGGCGCGCGGGAACAGCCTCACCGCCTGGGCGGGAGTTCCGCTGTACGCGCTGTGTTCCGCAGCCCTGGAACACTCGCTGACCGGGCTGGAGTTCGCGTACGGCATTCCCGGCTCACTGGGCGGAGCGCTCTACATGAACGCCGGGGCGTACGGCGGCGAGATGAAGGACGTCGTGACCTCATGCCGGTACGTCGGCGGCGACGGGGAGATACACGAGATGTCCGCTGCGGAAATGCAGCTTACCTACCGCCACAGCGTTTTCAGCGGGAGCAGCATGGTTATAACCTCGGTCACGATGGAACTCGTCCCCGGCGACAAGGCTGAGATAAAATCCCGTATGGAGGAGCTTATGCAGCGCCGCCGCGACAAGCAGCCGCTGAACTTCCCGAGCTGCGGAAGCACGTTCAAGCGTCCGGAGGGGTACTTTGCAGCCGCGCTCATAGAGGAGTGCGGTCTGAAGGGATTCACCATCGGCGGGGCGCAGGTCAGCGAGAAGCACAGCGGGTTTGTTATCAACCGCGGCCACGCTACATTTGAGGACGTGATGGCGGTGGTGAACGAGGTAAAGCGCGTAGTCCTCGAGAAGAAGGGCGTTGAGCTGGAATGCGAAATGCTGATCCTTCAATAGCAGTTACCTGACCCAGAAAAGGAGCAACAGATGGAATTCGTTATAGTGACCGGGCTTTCCGGCTCGGGTAAATCCTCGGTGATGAAGGCGCTGGAGGACATCGGTTTTTTCTGCATAGATAATATGCCGCCGCAGCTTATTCCGGATTTCGCCGCGATGTGCAATGAAAACGCCGAGATAACAAAGGTCGCGATAGTCACTGATATACGCGGCGGCGCGATGTTTTTCAAGCTGGAAGAGTGCATCACTAAGCTGCATATCCGCGGAATAGACGTAAAGGTGCTGTTCCTGGAGGCTTCCCGCGAGGTGCTGATGAAGCGCTACAAGGAGACCCGCCGCAAGCACCCGCTCGACGAGGTATCCGGCGGAGACATCGGCAAGGCTATCGACGCGGAAGCGGAGCTTCTCAGCAAGATACGCCTCAATGCAGACTACATAATTGATTCCACGATGCTCAGCACGGGGCAGCTCAAGGAGCAGATCGCGGGTCTGTTCCTCGAGAAGGCTTCTGACGGAATGATCGTTAGCTGCATGTCGTTCGGGTTCAAGTACGGCTCCCCGCAGGAGGCTGACCTTGTTTTCGATGTCCGCTGCCTGCCGAATCCGTTCTACGTTCCGGAGCTTAAGCACAAGACCGGGCTTGAAAAGGAAGTTCAGGATTACGTTATGAGCTTCCCGCAGTCGCAGGAGCTTCGGGACAAGCTGTTCGACCTGATATCCTTCCTGATTCCGCATTACGTCACCGAGGGCAAGAGCCGTCTTGTCATCGCGTTCGGCTGCACCGGCGGAAAGCACCGCAGCGTTACATTCGCGGAGCTTACCGCGGCGTATCTCCGGGAGAAAGGGCTGAGGGTCAGAACTCTCCACCGCGACGCTGAAAAGAAATAACGCAATGCTCGGCGGGGCTTCCGGTCAAGTGAGCGGAATTATATTATGGTCACCTCTAAAAACCTCATGTGAGCGAAAATGTGCAGTGCGCACCATCTTCGTCGTCAAACCTCCTCGTAAGGCATACAGCCTTACGAGGAGGCTTTCCTAGAATCTGGCACACTCTGCCCATTTTTGCTTTTCACACCGGTTTTTAGAGGTTCCCTTATCAAACGACAAACAGGCAGGAGCCATAATGCTCCTGCCTGTAATTTTGTTTACTTCTTAGCTTCGGACGGCAGTTTTACCGACTTCTTATAAATGAACAGCGAGATAACGGCGGTTATCAGCTCGGTTACCCAGAATGCGTTCCAGACGCCGTTTGCTTCAAATGCGCGGCTGAGCAGGAACGCCGCCGGAATTATCACCACAATGAACCTGCACAGCGAGATTATAAGCGACGGAACTCCCTTGCCAAGCCCTTCAAGCGAACCAGAGGCCGTAACGGACACCGACGACACGATAAATCCCGCGCTGATTATGCGCAGAGCGGTCTCTCCGGCGGCGATGACGTCGGGGCTGTCAGTGAACATTCCCATTAGCTGACCGGGTATCAGCAGGCAGATGGCGGTGCCGACCGTCATTATACCGCAGCTCATTAGCAGAACAATGCGGAAAAGCTGGCTGACGCGCTTATACTCTCCGGCGCCGTAGTTGTATCCGATAAGCGGGCGCATTCCCTGGATTATTCCGCTTGTGGGAAGATACAGGAAGGTTTGCAGCTTGTAGTATATTCCCAGAACCAGGACGTACACCTCGGAGAACGCCGCCAGAATTGCGTTCAGCGCTGAGATGAGTATTGACGGCAGCGCGAGGTTCAGCGCCGCGGGAACACCTATTGAGTACAGCCTGCCTATCATTCTGCCGTCTGGGGAGAGGTGCTGTTTGCTGAGTTTCACGCTTATCGGCCGCAGGAAATACACGACGATATAAATCGCAAGAGAAATACTCTGGCCGATTCCGGAGGCAAGCGCGGCGCCCTTGATACCCATTTCGGGGAATCCCCAGCCGAAGATCATCATAGGGTCGAGGATAATGTTGACGATACAGCCGCACAGCAGGCTCACCATTGAGGTTTTCATGCTGCCTACCGCCTGGAATATTTTCTCGAATGCCATGCCGAGGTTTATCACTACCGAGAACAGAAACGCGACATTAGAGTACTGAAGTCCGAACTGTATTACCTCCTGGTCGTTGGTGAAAGCTCCGAGGAACGGCGGCATTATCAGAATGCTGACAACGGTGAGTATAACTCCGTGGATAGCGGCAAGAAGCACTCCGAGTGTAGCGGCGCGGTCTGCGCGCTCCTTGTCACCCGCGCCGGAGTAGAACGCGATCACGGCGTTTATTCCAACTCCGAAGCCGATCCCGGCGGCGTTGATGAAATTCTGCACCGGGAACACCAGCGACAGCGCGGTCATTGCGCTGTCGCTTATTTTGGCGACGAACAGGCTGTCCACGATGTTGTACAGCGAGTTCACAAGCATTGAAATTACCATCGGCAGCGCCATTGAAAGCAGCAGCGGCAGCACCGGTTTTTCCTTCATAAAGGTGTTGTCCATTTTACCTCCTACCCGGAAAATCGCACAAAAAAACCACACAGCATATGCTGTGTGGCGAAAAGGGGAGCGCGTCCGGAAAAATCCACATCTTAATTTTACGTCGCTTATTATAGCATACAATACGGAGGTTGTCAATTGTGAAAAATACACAAATTATCCCCGCAGGTGTTCTGCGGGGATATGCTTATAGATTTTCGTCGATCCACTTTGCGCGGTTGTTGATGAACTTCCTGAGATACAGCACCTGGTCAAGATAGGTGTTGTAGTTTTTCATCGTCAGCGGCTGGAATCCGTTTGCTACGCCCAGGGTGTTCCAAATCTCGAAGTTCTCCTCGGCTGAGGGTATCACCATCGGCTTGTAGGCGTCTATGGCGCCGAGCGCTGCGTTCACCATCGTATCGCGGACATCGTTCCAGCGTGTGCGCGCCTTGTTCCGGAAATCCTCGTCTGTCATGAGGTAGTTGAACCATGTAACGCCGATGTAGCTGCTGCTGTCCATGCTGCCTATCGTAGCCCAGTCGTCGTACTTCGGATTATCCATGTACATATTGCCGAAGGCCAGGTCGAAGTCCCATATAGGCCCCATTTCAAGTCGGCTGAGGGTGGGCTTTGTTATGTAGCAGCTCCGGCGGAAGCAGGAGTCAAGATTGTAGCTCAGCTCATGCACCAGAAACCAGTCGATGAAGCTGTCAACGTTGATGTACTTTTCGTAGCCGTCCAGGGTGGTTATTGCGGCGTCGGCCTTGCACATATAGTCGTAGATGAAGTCGAAGTGCTTCTGCGTCCACTGGTAGTCAGCCTGTGGATCCTCCTCGGTGTCGGGGCTTTTTATCTTGATGTTCACTCCGCAGCCGGAGGGCAGATTGAAGTAATTCCAGCCTTCCTTATCGGTGGAGGGGTCTGCGCCGCCTATCTCAAGAAGGTATCCGGTCTCGACATTCGCGAGGCTGTCGTCTATCGCAATCCGCGATGTCTTGACTTCAAGCTGCTCGCCGAGCGTGTATACTCCCTGATATATCCCGTTCATATAGACGTCCACCGGGATAGCGTGCGGCACGAAACGGAAGCTCCCGAGGGAACGCGCCATTTCAAACGCGGCGGTGTTCCTCAGCAGGGATTCGTCGGCGTAATTCGCGAGGAGCACCCAGCGCTTCGCCTCGGACATTCCAAGCAGTGACGCTTTGTCGTCAAGCTTGATTTTGTAGGGCTTCTTCGGCCATTCCCAGGTGGAGTGGCCTCTGCCGCGTATCTTTCCGGTGAGCACTTCTGTGCTTTCGTACCTTCCGTTTGTCATTCCGGCGTCTATCTGAACCGTGCAGTCGGCGTAATCCTCCTTGATGATCGCAGACGGGTCGGAGGTAGTGAGGTAGACTGCGGGTATCAGCTTGTCGGTCTCCTGACCGAAGCTGCCGGGAATCTCGCGGAGCATAACGCTCCAGTCGTCGGAGCGGGGGGTATAATTCGCGGGGATATATTCATCGGAGATCGGGATAACGCGTCCCTCTCCGTCGCGGGTATATTTATCAACGCTTTCCGTGCCTGGCTTGGAGCAGCCGCTTACCAGCACTACAGCTGCGAGTGCCGCGGCGCAGATCTGCCTGAATTTCACAACAAAGCACCTCCGGGAAATCAGTTCTCATACACTAATTATATACTATTCTCTATTTTCTGTCAACAAGATTTCATATTTTTGTAGGATATACAAAATCTGTGCCTTCGCTTATGTATAATATTTCAAAGAAAAACCGGAGCATTCGCCCCGGTTTTAGTTCAATTCAGAATTTTATCTCCGCTGAGCAGCTTCAGACTGCCGTCAACAACGGCCGCGCCGGTGTAGCCTGTCTTGTCGTCGTAGAGGGTGTGCAGGCTGCGGGAACGTCCCAGTTCCGCGAATTCGTCGACGACTGAAACTCCGTCGAAGTAGCGGTATGCCGCGCCGGAGCAGTCCGTGCCGTTTATCACGAAGCAGTTTGTCCCGCTGAACCGGAAGCTCTCCAGCTCGGAAGCGGTCAGCGCCTTGGCGAAGCTGTCCGCCTGGACTGCCTTTTTGCTTTCCAGTTTGTACAGGGTCAGCGTGATACCCGTTTTGCTTACCGCGCCGCAGAGCGCGTAATCTCCGCTTACCACGCCGTCAGCCGACGTGAGATCGAGCGCCTTCGGTGAGGACGTATCGGAGATATCCACCGCCATAACAGTGGAGCCGCCGCTGCCTACGTACACGACATTCCCGCTTATCCGGAGATGATCTATCTCCCCGCCGGTGGTGAACGCCGCGAGCGGCTTCAGGGCGCTGTCCCTGAGGTACACGGTAACGCCGCCGTCGTATATCTCGGCGTCGGCGATGACTCCGTTTCCTGCCGCGCAGGCGGTGATCTCCGGGAGCGCGGCGCTTACAAGGCTGCCGCCGTCAGATGTGAGTTCAGCGGAGCCGTTTTCGCGGGTCATTGCGGCGGTGAAGCTCTCCGCGCCGCTGTATATCGGGGAGCCGAGCGCGGCAAGGCGCTTTTTCTGCTCGCCGTTTTCAGCGGCGTACTCGCCCCAGACTGCGTAGCTGCAGCCGTCCGCCGAGCCGCTCACCGCGATTTCAGCAGGGGAGAACGCGGTGAGCTGACCGTTCTTAGATCCGTATGGGAGGTACTCAAGTACGTCGTCCACGGTGAACGACTTCGTGAATCCCGGCGTGTAAACGCTTCCGAGCCGAATGATGTCCTCGCCGCAGAAAATATCCGTGAGCGTACCGGACTGCCCGCAGCTCCAGATTTCGCCGCTGCCGTCCACGCCTATGAGACCGCACTTCGCATCGCCGGAGTACACCGCGGTAACGCCGGAATCAGTCTGCACGACCTTAACGAATTCCGCGCCCTCCGGCGGGAGCACATGAGCCGCAAGCCCCCCGGAATCCAGTGCGTAAACGCTTATCCCGTCAGGCTCCGCAGACCACAGCGTGTTTCCGCTGCTGAATACGCCAAGCTCCTTGCCGGAGTTTATCAGCATATCGCCGAAAATCTGCTCGTTTTTCGACAGCTTCTGCGTTTTTTCGCTGCTTATTCTGCCGTTTGTGTACGCGGTGTAAATTTCCGAGAAAACCGCCGCATTATCAGAGGCGAACTGGAACTCTCCTCCGGAGCTTCCAGGCGCTGTGAAGCCGAGAATATCCATCAGCGGGTCAATCGCGAACAGAACCGCCGCGCCGGCGGCTGCGGCTATGATCGCATTCCTGCGCGCTTTCGGGGAATCCTCCCTGACCTCCGCCGGCTGCTCGGGCTCCGTTTCTGGAGCCGTCTCCTCTTTCCGGCGCTTTCTCTGCCGGGCGGTGTACTTTTCCTCAGGTTCGTCCTCGATCTCTGCCGCTATTCCGAGTTCCTCCGCGAGGTCGTCGATTGTGCGTTTTTTCTGCCGTGCGGTCAGCACCGGAGCTTCCTGATCGGGCGATTCGTCCTCGTAGGATTCCTCGGTGCGGCGCTTCTTCTGACGCGCTGTCCGGACGGGTCTGGGCGGTTCGGAAGGCTCAGTAGGCTCAGTGGTTTCAGCAGACTCTTCCGGTGTGGATTCCTCCGCTGCGGGGGCTTCCTGCTCAGTCGATTCCTCAGATCCAGCCGGATCTTGCGGCTCAGGCTGTTCTTCCTGTCGGGACTCAGCCGCCGCTTCCAGTTCGCCGGAGTCTATACGCATGGTTATGGTGTGCTCCCAGAGCTGACGCGCCGTGTATAGCATACGGGTGTAGTCCTTCGGCGTAAGCCCTGAGCTTTCCAGCGTGACGATGAGCGTTTGCAGGTTCATATCCGGGTGCTGCTCGATTTTCGAGACCGCTTCCTCGGGAGCGCCGCAGCCCTTGAGCAGGTACAGGAAATCCGCCGAGCCTATCCCGAGGGAGCGCAGGCGGTTCAGGAATGTGAACGCGTCCAGCTCCGGCGGAGCGGCGTTTTCGTCCATAAGGCACACCGCGATATTCTGCGGGAGCAGGCTCTCGGGGATAACTTTTTCAAGCATAAGGCTGCGTATTTCGGAAACCGTCACCGGCGTTCACCTCCTGTTCTGTATTTGCCGTTCAGTCAAGCTCGAATGCGGTCAGCACCTTTTCAAGGGTCTTGTTTACCGCCGTGGAGCTCATACCGGTGAAAAGCGATATTTCGTCCGGCTGGAGCTTCGCGCCGATGTACATGCTTGCCACAAGGCGTTCTGCGTCGCTGAGTCTGGAGAATTCAGCGCGTATGTCGAATCCGCCGTTTTCCGGAACCGGCTGAACGGGGGATTCACGGAGCTTTGTACGTATCCGCGCACAGAGGTTCCGGAACATGAACGCCCGGAAAGCATCCTCGCTGCGCAGCTTATTTACCGTGGTCATACCGTCCCGGGCGGAGGCTGTGACCAGCTCCACCGCGTCGGCGTCGTCGCAGAGGGTATAAAAAGCGGTGTAGTACATCTCGCGGTAGACCGTCTCGTAGAGCCGCGCGAACGCCTTTGTACCGCCGTTTGCAGCAAGCTCTGAAAGTTCCTTGTATTCCCGCTTATCCATAACTACACCGCCTGTTGAATTATTCCTCGCTGTTGGTAATTGCTATTCCGAGTTCCTTAAGCTGCTCCTCGCTTACAGTGGAGGGAGCCTCGCTCATCAGCTCGCTTGCGTTCTGAACCTTCGGGAAGGCAGTAACGTCGCGGAGGCTGTCGCAGCCGCACATCAGCATTGCAAGTCTGTCGAGGCCTATGCCGGCGCCGCCGTGGGGAGGCGCACCGTATTTGTATGCGTCGACAAGGAAGCCGAACTTCGCATTGATCTCCTCGTCGGTCATGCCGAGCATTTCGAACATATGCTGCTGAAGCTCCGGATCGGTGATTCTGATGGAGCCGCTGGAAAGCTCGATGCCGTTGAGCACGAGGTCGTACGCGCGCGCGCGCACGGCCGCCTTATCCGTATCGAGATAGGGCAGGCATTCCTCCAGCGGCGCGGTGAAGGGATGGTGCATCGCAACGTATTCCCCGCTCTCCGCGTCGTACTCGAAGAAGGGCATCTCCACCACCCAGAGGAGATTATAGCCCCGCTTTTCCACGCCGAGGCGGTTGGCCGCCTCGATGCGCAGCGCGCCGAGCTGTCCGAGCAGCGCGCCGGTGTCCCCGCCCGAGGCGAGCAGCAGCACGTCGCCCGGCTCGCCGTCCATTTTCGCCGCCAGCGCCGTCAGCAGCTCGGGAGACACGGCCTTGGCGAAGGAGGCGGTGACGCCGTCGGCGCCGAGCTTGACCCATGCCAGTCCCTTGGCGCCGCAGCCCTTGATATAGTCGGTGAGCTTATCCAGTTCCTTGCGGGTGAGCTTTTCACACGCGTTCTTCGCGTTGATGCCGCGGACGCTGCCGCCGGCGTCCAGCGCGCTCTCAAACGGCGCGAAGCCGCAGCCCGCAACGGTCTCGGAGACGTCGATAATCTCCATCCCGTAGCGCATATCCGGCTTGTCCGAGCCGAAGCGCTCCATACATTCGCGGTAGGTATAGCGGGGCAGCGGCATCTGCAATTCCACGCCGAGCGTTTCGGCGAACAGGCGCTTCATAAAGCCCTCTATGATCTGCATAATGTCGGTCTCGTCCGCGAACGACATCTCCATATCGATCTGCGTGAATTCCGGCTGGCGGTCGGCGCGCAGGTCCTCGTCCCGGAAGCAGCGCGCAAGCTGGATGTAGCGGTCGAAGCCGGCGACCATGGAAAGCTGCTTGTAAAGCTGCGGCGACTGCGGCAGCGCGTAGAACGAGCCTTTATGCACGCGCGAGGGAACGAGATAGTCGCGCGCGCCCTCCGGCGTCGAGCGGATGAGCATCGGCGTCTCGATCTCGATAAAGCCGTTTTCGTCGAAATAATCGCGGGTCAGCTTGGCCACGCGGTGGCGGAAGAGCAGATTTTTCATCAAATCGGGGCGGCGCAGGTCGAGGTAGCGGTGCTTTAAGCGCAGCTCCTCGTTCGCCTTGGTCCCCTCGACGATCTCAAACGGCGGCGTCTCCGCTTCGGCAAGGATGCGCAGCTCGTCCGCGTACACCTCGATGCTGCCGGTCGGCAGGTTGGGATTCTTGCTCTGCCGCTCGCGCACGACGCCGGTCGCCGCGACGACGTACTCGCTGCGGCAGGCGACGCCCTTCTCGCGCACGGCGGGGTCGCTCTGCTCGTCGAAGGCGAGCTGGACCAGTCCGGTGCGGTCGCGCAGGTCGATGAACAGCAGGCTGCCCAGATCGCGGCGGCGCTGCACCCAGCCCATCACGCAGACGCGCTTTCCGATGTCGCCTTCCGTCAGAACGCCGCAGTAGTGCGTCCGTTTAAGAGAACCGAGAGATTCAGCCATATCTATATACTTCCCATCCAAAAAAATTACAGGTTTTCGGCAATCGACGACGCGGAGAGCGGGATGCGCTTCTTCTCGCCCGTCGCCATACACAGCAGCGTGCATTCGCCGGCGGACAGCTCGTCCGTCCCCAGCACGACCGTATGCTGCGCGCCGAGCTTATCTGCGTATTTCATCTGCGCCTTCAGCGACCGGCCGACGAGGTCGGTCTCGGCGCGCACGCCCTGCGCGCGCAGCTCGGCCGCCAGAGCGAACGCCCGACCGCGCTCGTCGTTCCCGATCGGGGCGAGGTAGACCTGCGGGCCGCCGTCGAGCGCGGGCAGCGCGCCCTCGGCCTCCATGGCCAGCAGCAGCCGCGTCAGCCCCATGCCGAAGCCCACGCCGCTCATATCCGGCCCGCCCAGCTC